>JAEEGG010000695.1_pt1 | contig 100438 bp, 70 predicted proteins | sample 9134161 | NCBI WGS metagenome assembly JAEEGG01 (sample SAMN16246543, study PRJNA631951) | gut metagenome | biome: gut microbiome; feature: rumen; material: CR-attached | host: Bos | place: Iran: Karaj | collected 2018-10
GAGAAGAGCGGTGCCAAGGCCTATCTGGTGAACACTGGTTGGAACGGCACGGGCAAGCGCATCAGCATCAAGGACACCCGTGGCATCATCGACGCCATCCTGGGCGGCGACATCCTGAACGCTCCCACCAAGAAGATTCCTTACTTCGACTTCGAGGTTCCCACACAGCTCAACGGCGTGGCATGGGGCATTCTCGACCCGCGCGACACCTATCAAAACCGCAATGAGTGGGAGGAGAAGGCTAAGGACCTGGCTGGTCGCTTCATTAAGAACTTCAAGAAGTACGAGGGCAACGAGGCTGGCAAGGCGCTGGTTGCTGCAGGCCCGAAACTCTAAATAGTTTTTAGGATAACGATAACTTGGACAACAAAGGACACCATGCTACTTCGCGTAAGAGGGTAGATGTGGGGTCCTTCGTTGTCCAAGTTGTCTTAGATAATAAATGATACTATGACAGAACGACGAAAGAGCAGCGTCTGCCACGTGGGGGCGCTCGCTATCGGTGGCGACAACCCCATACGCATACAGTCGATGGCTACGGCCGACACCAACGACATTGAAGCCTGCGTGGCACAGGCCAAACGCATTATCGATGCCGGCGGAGAGCTGGTGCGCTTCACTACCCAAGGCCTGCGCGAGGTGCGTTCGCTGGCTGAGATTTCACGAAGGCTGAAGGCCGACGGCTACACACAGCCCTTGGTGGCCGATGTACATTTCAACGCGCAGGTGGCCGATGCCGCAGCCTGTGTGTGCGAGAAGGTGCGCATCAACCCCGGCAACTATGTTGACCCCGCCCGCACATTCAAGCATTTGGAATATACCGACGAGGAGTATAGGGCAGAGCTGAGACGATTAGAAGAGCGCCTCGTCACCTTTATTAATATATGTAAGGAGCACCACACCGCCGTGCGTGTGGGCGTGAACCACGGATCGCTCTCCGACCGTATCATGTCGCGCTATGGCGACACGCCGGCGGGCATTGTTGAGAGCTGCATGGAGTTTCTGCGCGTCTTCAAGCGTGAGCAGTTCGGCGACGTGGTCATCTCAATAAAGGCCAGCAACACCGTGGTGATGGTGCAGAGTGTGCGCCTGTTAGTGCAGCAGATGGACCAGGAGGACATGCACTACCCGTTGCACCTCGGAGTGACCGAGGCTGGCGAAGGCGAGGACGGCCGCATCAAGAGTGCCGTGGGCATTGGCGCACTGGTCACCGAGGGCATAGGCGATACCATTCGCGTATCGCTCTCTGAAGAGCCTGAGTGCGAGATTCCCGTAGCGCGCAAGTTGGTGGACGCTATAGAAGAGTGTTCGCGCATGCGCGAGGAGGCCACCGCCGCCATCAATGACGACACCATCGCCCTGGCGCTCGATGCTCCCGACGTGGAGACCTTCCAACTGAAAGCGGCCATGGCTGCCGGCGCACCGCTCATCGACCGCAAGGCCACAAAGCTGAACATTGCCACTGCTCAGCCCTCGCTCACACCGCTTCTCTCATCGCTGTCTGATGCCATCCTTCAGGCCGCCCGCATCAAGTTCACGAAGACAGAGTACATTAGTTGTCCCGGCTGCGGGCGCACGCTCTACAACCTGCAGGACACCATACGGCGTATAAAGGCGGCCACTGCCCATCTGTCGGGACTGAAGATAGGCATCATGGGCTGCATAGTGAACGGTCCTGGCGAGATGGCCGATGCCGACTATGGCTACGTAGGAGCAGGGCGCGGCAAGATATCGCTCTACCGTGGCAAGGAGTGCGTGCAGAAGAACATTCCAGAGGAAGAAGCCGTAGAGCGGTTGCTGCAGCTCATCAACGACGACCCATGCGGGCCTCTACCACGTTGACCACATAGTCGCCCAGCTTCTCGCACTCATTGATGAGGTCCATATAGACGGTGCCCTCGGCGTAGGTGTACTCGTGGTTGTTGATGTCGACAATGTTCTGCGCCTTCAGCTGGTTGCGGAAGTTGTTGATTTCGTTCTCGATGTTGAACGTGCGGTTCACGTCGTAGTAGTCTTTGCGTCCGCTCATCAGCTGGTTCATGTGTGTCAGCGCGTTCTCTGCCAGCCCCATCATCTGGTGCAGGTGGCTGTACTGCCTCTCGTTGAAGTGGTCTTGCTTGGCAGCATACTTGCGGCTGATGGTGCGAGCCATGTTGTAGCAGGCATCGCCGATGCTCTCCAGCTCGCTTATCTCGCGCAGCATGGCGCGAATCTTGCCCTTCGTCTCGTCGCTGAGGTGGGCGTCGCTCACCTGCTCCAAGTACTTGGCTATCTCCAGCTCCATGTTGTCGCTGATGCCCTCGTATTTCTCAATGCGCGAGAACAGCTTGTTGAACTTCTCGTCGTCCTGCTTCTTTCCCGTCAGCGACGACGACTCGTTGAGCAGCTCCTGCACCATGCCGAACATGCGCTGCATGCGGTCGCTGAACGACTGTATCTCCTTCTGCGCCTCAAGCACCGAGAGCTCAGGCGTCTTCATGAAGCCGGCAGTAATAAAGTGCAGGCGGAAGTCCTCCTCCTCGTCCTCCTTCTTCGACTTGATGACCCAGCACACGAAGCGCTCAATCTGGCGAATGAACCAAATGAGGATGCTGGCATTGATGACATTGAAAGTAGTGTGGAAGGCTGCCAAGACGAACGTCAGCTTGGCAGCATTGTCCAAGAACTCCTGAGGGCTCACGGCATCCTTCGTCATATCGACGTCATAGCCCACCCATCCGCACACCATACGGATGAACGGCTGGAAGATGACCAGAATCCACATCACGCCAAAGACATTGAAGAACATGTGGGCCAGAGCGGCACGGCGCGCCTGGGTGTTAGCTGAAAGGGCTGCCAGGTTCGAGGTGACGGTAGTGCCGATGTTCTCGCCCAGCACCAGCGCAATGCCCTGATAGATAGGCAGCGCACCGCTGCTGCACAGAATCATCGTGATGGCCATGACGGCAGCCGACGACTGCACGCAGAAGGTGAGCACACCGCCTAACAAGAGGAATACCAGCGTAGTCCAGAACGAGTCAGGGTCGAACGAGCTAAAGAAGTTCAGCACCGTTTCATTGTGCCCCAGGTCCATCTCGTTACCCGTCATGCGTAGCGTGGTCAGGCCGAGCAGCAGCAAGCCTAGTCCGAACAGGAAGTCGCCTATGTAGCGATGCTTCTTCATGTAGATAAGGATGATGCCTACGAAGAATCCCACATAGCTGACGATGCTGATGTCGAACGACATACCAGCCGACATAATCCATGCCGTCAGCGTGGTGCCGATGTTTGCACCCATGATGACAGAGATGGCTTGGGCCAGTGTGAGCAGGCCGGCATTTACAAACGACACAGTCATCACCGTGGTGGCGGTTGATGACTGTACTGAGGCGGTGACGAGCGTGCCCGTCAGCATACCAGTGAAGCGATTGGTGGTCATGGCCCCTAACACATGGCGCAGTTGCGGACCTGCCATCTTCTGTAGTGCGTCGCTCATTGACTTCATGCCGAACATCAGCAGAGCGAGCGAACCTAAGAGCTTAAATAATATCAGCATCTGAAAAGATTTTTGGTTGTTGGGTGCAAAGATACGAAAAAAAAATGAGTTGAAAAAGCTTTTTCTCAGATTTATTTCTTACCTTTGCACTGACTACAGTTTTGTACAATAGTCTTCGCACTATTGGCCACTGACACAGCATACATGATATGGGCGCACATCCTTTAGAGAAGTTTTGTTTCTGCCCGCTATGCGGCAGCAGCCTGTTTGTGGTGAACGACGTGAAGAGCAAGCAGTGCCGTCACTGCGGTTTCACCTATTATGCCAACGCTTCGTCGGCCACGGCGGCATTCATCGTGCGCAACGGATGCCTCTTGGTGGCTCGCCGTGCCAAGGATCCGGCTAAGGGCACCCTCGACCTGCCAGGCGGCTTCGTCGATATGTATGAAACCGCCGAGGAGGGCATGCAGCGGGAGATTCTTGAGGAAACGGGCCTCAGTGTGCAGCAGCTGCGCTATCTGTTCAGCATTCCCAACCGCTATGTCTATTCGGGCATGACCATTCACACGCTCGACATGTTTTTCGTGGCCGAGGTGGCTGCCGATGCTGAGCCGCATGCCGCCGACGATGCTGCCGAACTGATGTGGGTGCCCATGGCCGACGTCAATCCTGCTAGCTTCGGTCTCGACAGTATCAGCAAGGGCGTGAGCCGCTTCCTGAGCACTGCAAAATGAGGAAAAACGCACCCTTTTTTGTCTTGTTTTTTCAAGTCGCTAAGACATAGACGATTGACATTTTTTAACTGCAAAAAGCCGAAAAAAGCCTGCATAGTTAGCAGAATTTGTACTAACTTTGCACAACTGTTTTATTAATCTTACTTACCTAAAAAACATAACAACATGATACAGACCGTAGTAAAGCGCGACGGGCGAATCGTTGGCTTCAACGAACAGAAGATAATGGCCGCCATACGCAAGGCCATGATGACTACCGAAAAAGGCGAGGATGAAAGGCTGATAGGGCTTATTACCGACCACGTGGCACAACGCGGAAACCCGCAGATGAGCGTGGAGGAGATACAGGACGCCGTGGAAATGGAGCTGATGAAGTCGAGCAGAAAGGACGTGGCCCAGAAGTATATTGCCTATCGCAATCAGCGCAGCATAGCACGCAAGGCGAAGACGCACGACATATTCCTCGACATCGTCAACGTGAAGTCGACCGACATCACGCGCGAGAATGCCAACATGAATGCCGACACGCCTGCCGGCATGATGATGAAGTTTGCCAGCGAGAGCACCAAGCCCTTCGTCGACGACTATCTGCTCAGCGATGAGGTGCGCAATGCCGTGAAGGACAATCTCCTGCACATACACGACAAAGACTACTATCCCACCAAGTCGCTCACCTGTGTGCAGCATCCACTCGACCATATACTCAACTGCGGATTCATTGCCGGCCACGGAGCCAGCCGTCCTGCCAAGCGCATAGAGACGGCCAGCGTGCTGGCCTGCATCAGCATGGAGTGCGCCCAGAACGAGATGCACGGCGGGCAGGCCATACCCGCCTTCGACTTCTATCTGGCTCCTTTCGTGCGCTTAACGTATAAAGAAGAGCTGAAATACTTGGAGGATTTGAATGGTGAGGACTACAGCGCACTCTACGATGAGCCGCTGATGGACTATCTGAAGCAGCCACTCGACGGGCTCACTGGTGTTGACCGTGTGCGCCAGCATGCCATCAACAAGACCGTGGGCCGCGTGCACCAGGCCATGGAGGCGTTCATTCATAACATGAACACCATTCACTCGCGCGGCGGCAACCAGGTGGTGTTCTCATCCATAAACTATGGCACCGACACCAGTGCCGAGGGGCGCTGCGTCATGCGCGAGATTCTGCTTAGCACCTTCGAGGGCGTGGGCGACGGCGAGACGGCCATCTTCCCCATACAGATATGGAAGAAGAAGCGCGGTGTGAACTACCTGCCCGAAGACCGCAACTTCGACCTCTATCAGCTGGCGTGCAAGGTGACGGCACGGCGATTCTTCCCCAACTTCCTCAACCTTGACGCCTCCTTCAACCAAAACGACGCCTGGAGGCCCGACGACCCCGAGCGCTATATCCATGAGGTGGCCACTATGGGGTGCCGCACACGTGTGTTTGAGAACCGCTTCGGGCCGAAGACCAGTATAGGGCGCGGAAACATTTCGTTCTCTACCATCAACATCGTAAGGATAGCCCTGCAGTGCCGCAACATTCAGGACAAGGAACAGCGCATAGGCCAGTTCTTTGCCCGTCTTGACAATATGCTCGAGATAACGGCACGCCAGCTCGACGAGCGCTTCCAGTTCCAGAAGACCGCCCTTGTCAAGCAGTTCCCGCTGCTCATGAAGAGTCTGTGGATAGGCGGCGACAAGCTGCCGTCGAACAGCACCATCGAGCCCGTCATCAACCAGGGAACGCTCGGCATTGGCTTCATTGGCCTGGCAGAGTGCCTTGTAGCGCTTATAGGCAAACATCACGGCGAGAGCGAGGAGGCGCAAGAACTGGGGCTGAAAATTGTTACCTACATGCGCGACCGCATCAACGACTTCAGCGAACGCTACCACCACAACTACTCAGTGCTGGCCACGCCAGCCGAGGGCCTGGCAGGCCGCTTCACCAAGCGCGACCGCAAGGACTTTGGCAACATACCCGGCATTACCGACCGCGACTACTACACCAACTCTAACCACGTGCCCGTATACTACAAGTGCAGCGCACGCCATAAGGCCGAGGTGGAAGCTCCCTATCACAACCTGACGCGCGGCGGCCACATCTTCTATGTGGAGATAGACGGCGACGCCACTCACAACCCGCAGGTCATCATGGGCGTTGTAGACATGATGGACCGTCTGGACATGGGCTATGGCTCGGTGAACCACAACCGCAACCGCTGCATGGACTGCGGCTATGAGAATGCTACGCCCAACCTCAAGGAGTGTCCACGTTGCCACAGCCACAATATCGACCGCCTGCAGCGCATCACCGGCTACCTTGTGGGCACCACCGACCGATGGAACCGCGGTAAGCTGGCCGAGCTCAACGACCGTGTCACCCACATCGACGACGGCGAGCAGCAGCTGTTTTCATAGCAAAGGGCGCCCTCTGAGCTGGGTGCACACCTTACCCATAGCGAAGAGTGGCTTCATGCCCCGGATGAAAATCCCCATATATTTACGCGCGCGGAGTGAAAGGCCCTGTCGCGCAGCACGGTTCCCCCCGCCGATATCCCTATATATACGCGCGCGTGAGTGAAAGGTGCTTGCACCACTTGCACCACGCCCGCCCTTCATCGGCCAAGTACTGCGTGGCGAGGTGGCGGGCGTGAGCTGACTGTTTCTATTTGTCTCATGCTTTTCTCTATGTTTCATCCAGCATATTTATTCACTTCGTGTGTATATTTATGCATAACGGCGTGTCGCTGGCCCATGATGGCCCAGTTCTCCCACGCGGAGCCGCCCCGTGAAAAAACGGTGGCCACTTTTTTTCACGGGGCGGCCACTTTTTCTCACGGGGCGGCTCCGCAGAAATGCATATTTATGCACTTCGTGGTGGGGGCTGTGAGCGTGTGGTTGGGCAGCTAAGGTCACTATGTGGTGCAAGTGGTGCAAGCACCTTGCAGTCATGCGCGCGTATATATCGCGCGCGTGCGCGAGGGTTTCCTCTTCTGAACCAAGGAAGGTTCGGCATGAATGTCATTTCTAAGAACTGTTGCCGCAGGGGGGAGCCGTAGGCGAAGGGCAGACAATATGTTATAGGCGGTCAACACCCCCTGCCCCTTCGCTGACGAGGGAGGGGAGGCCTACAGGCTCCCTGCAGGTCAACTGCTATATCATTACTATAGAAAAAAGGTGGTCTCCCGTGAAATAGGAGACCACTTTTTTTACAGGAGGCCGTCAAAATATTCACCTGCTCACCACCTTTCTTACTCTGCCGTTGCGCTGGCGCACGATGGTGATGCCCTTTTCAGGACGTGTCACGCGCTGTCCGTTCAGGCGGAAGTAGAGTAGGGGAGCAGTATCACCGAGTGCGGAAGCGTCGGGCACTGTGGGCTGCTCAATGCCCACTGTGCGTGCCTTGCCCTTGAAGCGGTATTCCACCACGGGGCTGTCGTCCATGCCGGGAGCTACAGCCATTGCCTTGATGTGTATGCTGTCGCCCGTCAGGATGATGGGTCCGTCGTAGGTGTAGATGCTCTTGTTGCCAAAGTCGCAGGGACACACGCCGTTGAGTGTGTAGAAGATGGTGGCGCCCTGTGTGGCGCAGGTGAGCACTATCTCCGAGCCTTGCCACAGGGTGATGCCATTGAGGCGTGAGGCACGCGGTGCTGCCACCTGCATCTGCGACGAGTCGCGCACGGTGACGAGTGTGGTGGCCGACAGCTCATCGTTGTCGGTCAGGCTGAAGCGCACCACGCTTGAGCCCTGTGCCAGTGCACTGAGTGTGAGGCGGGCCTCGCCGTCGGCATTGAGTGTCAGCTCGGTGGCACTGTGTCTGGCGGTTTCGTCGTCGCTATTAGTCACCGTCACTTTCTTGCCCTTGGCGGCAGCGGCGGGTACAGCCCTGACAACGAGCGTTTGCTCCTTGCCTTCCTGAATGTTCAGCAGCGAGTCGGCCACGAGAGCTTCTATACGCTGCTCCACGTCGAACTGCTGGCTGAAGTCCTGCTCCATGGGCACGCCGGCATAGCTCTCCACGGCACGCCGCACTATGAGCTGCACCTTCTGGCCTGTCTGCAGTCGCGATGCCTGAGTGCCATCGGGTTCGAAGCGCACCTTCGAGGCATACATCACGCCGGGCTTCTGGTAGCCGTCTTCGGCATTGAGCAATACTATGCGGCCGCTCAGCACCTGTCCGCCCACGGCTATGCTGATGTTGTCGGGTGTCAGCGTCTGCGGGTCCATATACTTGTCGAACAGCACCTCCACACCGGCGGGCACATTGCTGCCGTTGGTGGCGGCATAGGCGTTAACACGCTGCACATTGGGCTGGAGCATCTGCGTGATGCCCACGTTCACCTCGAGTTGCGGCGGCGGCACGGGCAGCCACTCTGAGTAGGTGGTCTCGTAGCCAGGCTTCTCGTACTTCACCTGCCACAGTCCTGTGGGCACATCCCATTGGTAGCGTCCGTCAGCGTCGGTGAAGAGCGGGTTCTCCTGGGCGTAGGTCTCGGCATCCCACAGCACAGCCTCGTCGTGGAAGTCGCCATACATGTCTTCCTTCGTCTCCTTGTAGTAGCAGGTGGCGGTAACGCCCTCCACGCGGTTCGAGTTCACGGCCTCGTAGACGTAGCCGGCCGGGTCGCGTATGAACCAGAGAACCGGGAAGGGCCAGGTGACCTTCACTTTGAAGGCAGGTCCTTTTCCTTTGTCCTTGTCCTTATCTTTGTCTTTGTCAAGCGTACCGTCGTTACCACTACTATCGTCATCATCATCGTCGGGGTCGCATTTCAAGGCATTGAGGCGAGCCTGCACTGCGCTGCGATCCTTCTCCGACTCGTTGTTCTGCCATGAGGAGTAAACCTGCGAGAAGATGTCGAGGACGGCTGAGCCTAACTGTGCCAAAACCATTAAAGCGGGGTTAGGAGCATTCTTTACAGCGGAGAGGGCAACGCTTCCCCCGCTGGCTGCAACGTTTATCATGCCTAGGCCACAGTGCTTGAGCGTTTTCCCGAAACAGTCGCCGATAATGTTCCAGCATTCTGTCGGGTTGCCTTCGCAGGGCAGCTTTCCTACGCATTCACCGAGGAGGCTGGTCCATTTCAGCATGTCGGTAGTGAGGTCTATTACAGAAGACAACAGCGGTATCAGCTTGAACAGCGTTTCTATGGGTGGAGTGCTCAGGAATTTGCCTATCTTGACGTTAAGGCGCTTTTGAGCCTTCAGCTTGGTGGGAAGGTTATCCTTAATCTGCTGAATGACTTGGTTCTTTTTTGTTGTAGCCTTGGAAATGTTATTCTTGAACTTGGCGATATCCTTATTAACCTTGCTGTCGGGCTTCAGCTGGTCTCTCAGCTTATCCCTGTTCATGTATGCCTCAGTCCTCTGCTTATCAAGTTCCGTTATTTTGGCTTGATGTTCTGTCTTGCGATCAATCCATCTTTGACGGTCTCTTTCGTTGGCGGCAGTCCTGATTTTTTCGTCAATATCTTTTTCAGTAGCCTTGAGGCGGGAACGTCTTTCTCTTGACTTGTCGAGGAACTCGTTTTCCTTAGCCAGCTCATTTTCCAGGTTTGTCTTTTCCAGTTCCGCACGTTGGAGCTTGGCCGTCACTCTCTCCAGACCTTTCTTAAATGTGTTCTCAACGAACTCAACCACCTTGGCGCGTCCGTTCTCGTAAAGACAATAGAAACCATCGGTGCCTGCCAATACCATCTTGGCCATCTCTGCTAAGACTTGTATGGCATTTTGGGCAGCACTTAAAAGATCTGTTGATCCCCCTAGTGACTTGATACTGTTTGCAAACGAGCCGCACTGGTCGACGAAAGCTGAGAACTTGCTGATGCAGTGATTGGGGAAAAACGCCATGACAATGTTTACAGGTTTCACCTCTACCGTTGTCGGTTCCAAGCGCCTGACATTGCTCGACAATGCCTCTGCCTCGCTGAGTATCCTCAGGGAGTAGCTCATCATCGTCTTGGTGTCGATATAGCTTGTTATGGCTGTGTCTTCCAGGCAGTAGATGCTGGAGCCGTCGGTTATGGGCATCTCGATGTAGCCGTCGGCAAGGAGCTGCTCCTTATTGATACTTGTCAGGTGCCGCTGCACATAGTGATAATACTGTCCGTCATGGTCGAGTATGTACTCTTGGTCGCCAAGCAGATTCTTGTGCTCTGTTGTGTCGGGAAGCCACAACAGCGTCATCATTGTGAGGGTGCTGTCGCGCAGTTCCCTTATGTCACCCTGCATGTCGGCAACCAGCGCATCAAGGTTGGCCATGCGCTCGTTAATCTCTTCAAGGGTGAGCCGTGCAGGAATCCTTGCCTCCCACTCTGCCACGATGCTGTCGAGCAGCACTATGGCCTGCTCTGTCTGCTCTGCCGTGTGGTTCGGGTCGTTGAGGATAGCATCTACCTCGCTGAAGTCAATGGCGTAGGCGGCTTTTGCAGCATCGACGATACTGTCGCCCACCACGATGCGCATCAGCTCGTCTATGCGCTGCCGCTGGGTTTCATCTGGCTCTTCAATGCCAAGCAGCTGTATCAGTTCGTTGCGCTCAGCCTTGTCTTCCAGCTCCACGTCATCATCGAAACAGTGAATGACATCCAAGAACTCACGGCGGCTCTCCTCAAGGTAGGCTTCTGTCTCGGCCATCATGTCGTCGATCATCTGGCGGTCGGCGGCGGCATCGGCGGTGATGGTGTAGTCGAGGTCAACGCTAGCGGGCAGGTTCCAGTAGTTTGTTTCGTGTTGCAGATACCAGCACTTGTGACGCTCGTTGTATTTTACGGGGAATGACTTTGTGTCACGACGCTCGTATAGCACATAAAGGGTGACATCCTTGATTGCTGTGGTGTCGTTCACCAGCATATCATTCTCATCGTAGAAGTCGATACGGAAGTCGAGGTTGAAATCGCCCAGCGCAGAAGTCTTGATTCCTGGGGGTGTAACCGTGTTGGTGCGGAAATCAAACACAAACTGGTGATAGTTGTGTTCACGCGTTGTGCCGATGCACTGCATGGTGACCACTGGTGTGAGGTGGCCGCGGTTTATCTTCACCGTCTTTGTCTCCGACTGCATCTGCATGCCTTCGGGTGTGGTGACGACGGCGTAGAGATTGTGCTCGGTCAGGTTGTAGGGATTGTCCAGAGGACACATGGCTGAATAGTAGCCTGTGCCTAAGGCGGTGGTCTGGCCTATGCTCACGCCACCGTCGAAGATTTCCACCTGACTCTGTGGCACTGCCATGCCCGTGACGGGCAGCAGGCGTCGGCCTGTGGTGGCGGGCACGTTGATGGTGAGGTCTTCGGCGTTGATGACCACCGAGCCGATGGGCTGTGTGGTGGTGCCGTCGCTATTGAACACCTGGACGGAGGCTGCCACCTGGTGTGTGCCGCCCTGTGTGGGCACCACGCAGAAGCGCACGGCGTTGCCCTCTGTGCCGGAGGCATGGTCAAGGGGCACCACTACTTTCTGGCCGTCGCGGTAGTAGTTGCTCACAGTGCTGTTGCCCACCATGACCGAGTACTCCACCAAGGAGCAGCCCTCAGGCAGGTCGAAGCGTAGCCGTATGTTGTCGAACATGTCGGCGTAGGCCGCCTTGAAGTCCACCTCGGCTTTCAGCGTCACATACTGTCCCACCGTCACCTCGCTCTTATTAGCGGTGAACGAGGTGCCGCTGCCAGTAAGGCGGAATCCGTCCTCGTCGAAGAGGGGAATGGATTCGTTGCTCACCTCTGCGGTGTGTCCGCTGACGATGTTCACCTTGTTCACGGCGGCGTTGTTCTTCAGCACGCCGGTGTAGCTCAGTGCTTCATAGGTGGTGTAGGCGTTGAACAGGGTGTTGTTGCCCATGGTGACGAGGGTGTACTGGCCGTCGGGCAGCTTGGCCAAGCTCAGCTCAGTGCCGTCGTATGTGGCCCAGCCCACTAACTGTCCGTCAGCGTCGTAGAGCACACCCATCACCTTCATGTTTTCGGTGGTCTCGAAGGTGGCATGCAGCTTTCCCATCTCGGTGAGACGGATGGAAGCAGCGGCGCGCTCCGAGCCGTCAACGCTGCAGGTGGTGCTGGCAGGCATGAAGCCCTTGTTCAGGCTGGTGGCGGTGACGCGCAGGCGCGTGCCCTGCTCCAGGTGCTGGTCGACGAGCACAATCATGGGATACTGCACGCTCATGGTGGCGGTGAGGTCTTGCTGGTGCGTCTCGTCGTAGACGGTGTAGCTAATGTTATCGAAGTCGGTGTAGTCCTCGCTCGCACCCTCAGGAGAACCCGAGGGAACGGTGGCGTAGTAGTAGAGGTCGAGGTCGACGATGGTGCCGTTGATGTCTTTGAGGGCGATGTCGACGACGCCACCCTGCGGCAGAGCTTCCGGGCTTAGCGATGCCTTCAGGTAGCTGCTGTGGCTGACGGTGACGGTGGTGGGAGCGTCGTAGGCGGTGAGCGTCCAGCGGCCGTCGATGTCGGTCTTTGCGGTGTGCGTCACGGCATAGAGTCCGTTCAGCATCTGGTTCACGGTGATGGTGGCTCCGCGCACAGCTTTACCCGTGCTCTCGGCGGTCACTGTGCCGGAGAGCTCCATCTGCGGCAGCGGTGCCAAGCGATGGTTGATGACCGATGCATTCTCTCCTACGGTGTGGAGGGTATCGGCAGGAGCCAGGTACAGACGGCCCAGCGCTTCTTCCAGCTTTACGTGGCAGTTCACCTGCGTGCCGCTGAGCTGGCCGGGCAGCGTGGAGCCCTGGCTCAGGTAGTTGCCCTGGCGGTCGGTCCAGGTGGCGGTGAAAGTGCCTTCCTCTACGGGGGAACCGTCGGGTGCAGTGAGGCGCAGGGCTATGTCGATGGGCTGCTTCAGGTCAGCAAAGCTCACCTGCAAGTCCTTGTCCTGAATGTCGATACCCTCAATGGTGCCGAGTACGTCGCCGCGCTGGTTCTTCAGGTAGAGACAGTGCTGCGTGTTTTTGATGAGGTTGTTGAAGGTGTAGCTCGTAGCGCCGGTAATGACGTAGCGCTGGCTCTGCAGCGTCTTCGTGTTCACCAGTTCGAGGAACATGTCCTTATAAGTTCCCCCAGAGGAGGGAAGAGTGACGGTGAGCTTCTGCACGCCCGTCGTGATGGGCAGAATCATGAACTCCTTCCAGCCGCGTGCCTGCTGGTAGAGCGGCACGGCCTCGGCGGGTACATGCACGATGATGTTGTCGAGGTTCAAATCCACGAAAGCCCATTTAACATAGTAGCTATTCCTATCGTAGCCGCTGTCGTCTGGCATTTTCCCCTCGAACGTAGGCGGCGTGGTGGCGAAGCAGGTGACGTCGGCCAGCGACTCGCAGTTATAGAAGGCATACTCGCCGATGGTCGTAATAGTGGCAGGCAGCACTACCTGCTTGAGCGACCTCTTGCTGAAGCATCCGGTAGTTACCTTGGTGATGCCGCTGGTGCGGCTGTAATCCAGGTACTCCACATTATTGGCATCGCGGGTGATGGCACGAATGTCAACGGGGTAGTCATAGGTGAGACTCTCGTCGGTGCTCGGCCCGTCGATGATGGCACTCTTGATGAGGTCCCAGTCGCTGTGCCACGGGTCGCGGCGGGTCACGTCGGCGACTTTATTATAAAGGTAACCTGGCACAAACTCGCTCATGATGAGCTCGCCGCTCTCCTTGTTCCACACGTTGCCATGCGGGTTGGCCGGTGTCTCAGGGTCGTAGTCGTACATGGCGTAGAGCGTCATGTCGCGCTCGGGCATGATGAAGGTGTAGGGGTTGTCGGTAGACACAATCTTGCCGTCGAGCTGCCAGCCCGCGAACTTAAAGCCCGTGGCGGGATAGGCCTGCACTGTGAACTCGTAGCCCGTCCACACCAGCCAGTTCTGGGCGCTCTCAGCGCCTAAGCCCCAGGTGAAGGCGCCGCCATACTCGGGGTTGGAGCGCAGGTAGAGGCGGTTCCATGTGTCGGTGTAGCCGTCCTCGCGCGGTCCCGGCGGGCTAACGGGGTCGTAGGTGGTGTGGCCCGTCAACACGACATTGTGGGCGGGCATGGTGAAGATGTAGTGCAGCGAGTCGCACACCATCGTGCCGTTCTCGTCGCTCCATCCGGTGCAGCTGTACTCCGCCTTGAGGCTGCCAGTGAGGTGCACCTCCTCGCCGGCGGCAAACTCAGAGCGTCGGCTGATATAGTCACCGCTCTTGATGCCGGCATAGGCGCTGAGTGTGCCGTCAGCGGGCACATTCAGTGTCACCGTGTATTTCGTGTCTTGCGCATGTGCCGCTATCTGTAGCAGCAGAAACATGCTCGCTAATAGAAACTTCTTCATAGTCGCTTGGTTTATTAAAGACAACATAGACAACTAAGGGTCATCGCTATTTGACCACCACTTTCTTGTGGCCCTTCACATAGATGCCCTTCTGCGGCCCGCTCACGCGGCGGCCCTGCAGGTCGTAGAGCTGTTCTGTTTGTTGCTGTACTTCAGCAACCGACTGAACGCCGTTGGCAGCTCCGATGCGTATGACGAAGCGGCTGTTCAGCGTGCCGCCGTCGGCCTGGAAGGTGTAGGCGCCGGTGGTGAGGTCGGTTTCTTTGCCGTTAGCGCGGTCGATGAGGGTGATGGCTCCAGCTGTGTAACCGCCGGGCACACTGAGCGAGAGGGTGTAGGTGGCGCTGGCGGGCAGCTGCAGGCCCAGGCGTATCTCGCCGTTGGCAAGCGGGCGCTCGTTGATGGCGTAGCTCACATTGTCTTCAAGGGAGTAGAGATGTGCCACACCCGGCTCGGTGCTGAAGAACTTGCTGGCGTCGAAGTCGATGTCATAGCCACAGGTGGCAGCCTCGTTGATGACGAAGCGGGTGCGGTCGAGGTGCTCATTCTCGGCGGGAGCACTGAGCATCACGTTGAACACCTGGCGCTGCTGACCGGCTACGCGAGCGCGCGAACTATTATAATAAATGGTGTCGCGGATGGCCATGTCGTTCTGGCGTCCCTCCTTCAGGAAGATGACCTGGCTCTGGTCGAGCGGGCGCTGGATGAAGAGTGCCTGGCCCGGGTTGAGGATATAGTCGTCGTCAAGCGGCGAGTAGGTCTCATACTGCGACGAGCGGTTCCAGATGGTGATGGGGCTGGTGGTCTGCATGGCGCGTATGTCGAAGAAGCAGGGATAGGGGTTGCCGATGAAGTTCCACGAGCGGTTATGGGCAAACTCCGTGGGGTGGTTCTCAAGGGGCACCACCACGTCCTCGTTGGTGAAGTAACGTGTCTTGTTGCCGTTGTTCATCGAGGGCAGGAAGTAGTTGTTGTAGTTCTGATACCAGTCGCCATTGGTGGTGCGGATGATGTAGCCCTGTCCGGCTTTCAGCGTGCCGTCCTTGGGCACGTTCACCCAGGCCTCGGCCAACTGTCCGTTGGCACGCTTCTCGCCGTCGTAGGTACGGATGACGAAGGGGTCGTCGGGATGCGTGCTGGTCATCTCAGAAACCTTCACGTCGTAGGGCAGGCTGAAGAACGTCCAATAGTCCTTTGCCACATTGATCTCGGTGCGGATGACATCGGCGCGTCCCGTGCCGTTTACCAGCATCGGCGTGAAGAACTTACGGTTGTCGGCTTCCTTGGCTGCGTAATAGCTGTAATAGAGGTTCAGCGTGTCGGCCGAGAACGAAGCCTTGCTGCCCACATAGAGCTTGCCGTAGGTCAGCATGCCTCCGTTGCCGCTGGGGTTGGGGGTGTTCTTCGTGTTGGGCACGATGTAGATGTTGGGCTTCCACGTAGCCATCAGTGCTTCGGGCCATGTCATGTTGTAGGGCATGTTGATGTAGACGTTCTTCGGCAGCTCCTGATGGGTGACGATGTTGTGCAGGTCCCAACCCGCCGTCTGCTTGTAGACGTTCTGCGAGATGTAGGGCACGCTGATGGTGCGTCCCTTATCCACCTCACGGTCGCCGAAGGGATTGGAGCGTGCGCTGGTGCTTGTGAGGTTATGCATGGTGAAAGGCGGTGCCACGCTTAGACAGGTCATGTTCTGCAGGCTGTCGCATTGACTGAAGGGACAGCCATACAGTCCCTGCACGGAGCTGGGCAGTGTGATTTGCTTCAAGGCTTTGCAGCCGTAGAAGGTTTCGTGCCAGATGTCTATCAATCCCTCGTTCAGCTGTACGTCGGTGAGGCGTAGACAATTCTGGAAGGCATGAGGATAGATGTGCTCCAGCGTGGCGGGCATCGTCACCTTGCGCAGGTGTGTACATTTTTCAAAGGCATAGCTGTCGTCTATCTCGGTCTGTCCGTTGAACTGGATATCGGTCAGCTCGTAGCAATACCGGCACGCGCCAGATGGAATAATCTTCAGCGTGGAGGGGAACTTGATCTTCCAGAGGCCCGATTCGTTGTAGACATCGCTGCCCAAGGTCGTCACACCTTCGGGGATGATGGCCTCGCGCAGGTTGTAGCAGCGGTAGAAGGCGGCGTTGCCGATGGTCTTCATTGTGGCAGGGAACTGGATGCTGTTCAGGTTGTAGCACTGGTAGAAGGCGTTCTTAGGCAGGTTCTCGAAGTAGTCGGGCAACTTCACGTAGCGCAGGTAGTAGTGGTTTTGGAACTGGTTGTCTACGAAGACTGTGTTCAGCACCTTGCTCAAGTCTATCTCCACCAGTCCGGTGCAACGGTCGCGCAGGGTGATGAGGTCGGCTTCGTTCAGCTGGCCTTTAATGTGCAGACGCTTCAGGTCGGCGAGGTTGAAGTCGTTGCCCTTGATGTTGAAGATCTCGTCGCCGAGGGTGCCGGGCTGCTCCACGGTGATGTCCAACAGTTCGTAGTCTGTCCGCTCCTTCTCATCCTCAAGGGCGAAGAGGCGGTTCAGCGCCTCATTGTAGGTCTCGCTGCTGATAACAGAGCCGCCGATGGCCTTGATGGCGTTGTCAAGCAGCTCGCGGGCCTTGGCGCGGCCTTCGGTCACGGGCGAGGTGTTCTTCGAGAGGTATGTCACCTTGAAATGGTCGAATATAATCCACGTGGGGCGGTTGGTGTCGGTCTTGCGGATGCCGAAGGTGATTTTGCCGTCGGTGACGGGCACTACGACGCAGTTCAGGTAGAGGTAGGGGCTGCGTGTGAGTGCGAGCACCGAGGCCTGCTGGCCGCTGACGGTAGGCATGAAGGCGGTGCTGCCCTCGCCGGTGTAGTAGCCGGGGGCTATGCCCTTATACCAGCGGTAAATGTTCTGGCCGGTCAGTGCGTCGTCGAAGATGTTCTTCAGTAGCACCCTGCTGTTGTTGGCAAAGAGGTAGGTCTCTATGCCGTCGAGTTCGATGCGTGTCTGCTCGCGGTAGTCGTCACGATTGTCGATGAAGTCGAAGCCATTCACCTGTACCAGGTAAAGGCCGTTGGGCACGTTGTAGACGGTCTGCTCGAAGCTGCCCGTATTGGTGGCGTCGAACTCTCCCACCTTGTTGCCGAAGTATTCGGAGGTGGCCTTTATGCGGATGCTCGTGGTTGTCCAGCCGTTGTCGCCGTCGTTGAACTCGGCGTTCTCCAATTCCACCTCGTCGCCCACCTGCAGGTTGAGCGGATCCTTCACGGCGAGGCTCTTGATGTAGACCACGTTCCAGTCGTTGCGCTCATAATGGAAGGTGAGCGTCAGCGTGTACTTCTCTTTCTTCATCTGCTGGGCCTGCAGGATGTAGGTGGCAGACTTGCTGAAGCCTGTGTCTTTCAGCGATAGTGTGCTGTCGATGACTACGGTGCCGCTCTCACTCTTCATCAGAACATCCATCGTCACACCGTTACGGGAGCTGACGTCGAAGAGCACATTGTAATAGTCTGCCTGGCGCAGACTCTCGAGCCTGTAGACCACTTGGTCGCCATTGTACACCTCCTCCACGCCGTTCTGGGTGAAGTGGTTGTTACCGCTGCGGCTGACTACCACGCCATTCGACAGCTCGAAGGGATTGTCGGCGGTCGTGGGGATGTTGACGGTCTTCGGTGCCGCGAAGATAATCTTGCTGATGTTTGCCGTGGCGTAGCCGGGCGTGCCGTGGAAGGTGAAGGTGAGGGTGTACTTGCCCTTCGCCATCTTCTTTGTCTTCACGTAGTAGACATAGTTCTTGTTGCTCCAGCCGTGGTTCGCGATGCTGAACGTGGTGTCGGCCACGGTGCTGCCGCCCGAACTCTTCAGGTTCATGTCGACGGTCACATTGTTGTAGCCCGTGTCAAACCAGACGGAGGCGAAGTAGAAGTCGGCGTCCTGTTGGTTCTGCAGGGTGTAGACCAGTTTGTCGCCGTCCATCATCCACTCCACGCCGTTGTTGGTGAAGTGCTGGTGGGTGTCGTCGCTGGTGATGACGCCCTTCGCCAGGTCGAAGGGATTCTCGTCGGTCGTCGGGATGACGACGTCGTCGGCCAGGGCCACGTTTGCCATACAAAGGGCCAAGGCGGTGAGTAAGAAAGTGAGGTGTTTCATGTTATGTTATTTTAATATTTTTAGGTTTACAACTGCAAAGATAGTAAAAAAAGTAAAAAGGAAGCAGGTTTACTTCCTTTTTTTGTTTGTCATTTGTAACATTTTGATGAAATGCCCTTCTCACATGACGAAAGGGCGTTTTCACGTGACGAAAGCTTTTCCGTTTTTTCAGTACGCTTCTCTATATTTGGCCTCATCCTTGTCGTTGAGCATGGAGAGGTAGCTCTGGTAGCGGCTTTGGGCAATGAAATGTTGGTTTAAAGCCTCAAGCACTGCGCAGCCTGGCTCGTGTGTGTGTGTGCAGTTGGAGAAGCGGCAGTTCTTTGAGAAGCGGAATATTTCCTTGAAGTATCCTGATATTTCCTCCGGCTCCATGTCGAAGGTGCCAAAGCCCTTGATGCCCGGCGTGTCGATGAGTGCACCAGCCTGAAAGGGTATCATTTCGCTGAAGGTGGTGGTGTGCAGCCCGGTGTTGTGGGCGTCGCTAAGCTGTGCCGTGCGCAGGTTGGCATCGGGCACCAGGCGGTTGATGAGTGTCGACTTTCCCACGCCGCTGTTGCCGCTGAGCACGGTAATCTTCTCCTTCAGCAGGGGCGTCAGCACGTCCATGCCCTGGCCGGTGGCAGCCGACAGCTGCAGGCACTGGTAGCCCACGGTTTCATAGAGCTGCACCATCATCTGCTGGTATCGGCGCTGGTCGTCGTCGAGCAGGTCGGTTTTGTTGAATGCCAATATCACTGGCACGCGATAGGCTTCGGCCGAGGCGAGGAAGCGGTCTATGAAGGTGGTCGACGTCTCAGGATTGGCCACGGTAATGATGAGCAGTGCCTGGTCAACATTGGCAGCGAGTATATGGCTCTGCTTCGACAGGTTGATGCTCTTGCGAATGATGTAGTTGCGGCGGTCGTCAATGTCCACTATCCATCCCTCGTCGTTCACCGTCACATGGTCGCCTATGGCCACGGGGTTAGTGGTGCGTATGCCTTTCAGGCGGAAGTTGCCCTTCACCTTGCAGTCGTGCAGTTGGCCATCGTCTGTGCGTACGACGTACCAGCTGCCAGTGTTCTTTACAACCAATCCTTTCATAATCGGCTGCAAAAATACAAAGAAAAGTTGAGATAACAAAGCAAATGTGTATGATTATGGCATCAGTTTTTTCGGTTTTGCTTGTCGTTTTGATAAAATCTTCGTATTTTTGCACCCACAATACACAAATAATGAATGGATTATGAAAAGAAAACGTTATCTTACAGCAAACAAATTACATTTCTTCTTTGTGCTGGCCCTGGCCGTGCTGGTGGCGTCGTGTGGGGGCAAGAAGCATCATTCTGACGATGAGGACTTGGACGATGAGGACGAGGAAGAAGTTTCAGCCGACCCGAGCGAAGACATCAGCGAAGGCGCTGCCCTGTTCAACCTCTTTTATGGCATTAATACCTGCGCCGACGATGCTTACGCCGAAGAGATGCTGACGAAAAAGGGCTTCCGGCTGGAGGATAAGATGCTGTATGACGAAGAGTTGGGCAAATATGTCTACACCTTCGTTCATCCCGAATACGGTAAGGCCGAAGTGGGTTGGCAAGGGGCTGTGGGCTATGGCGTGCTCTTCACCACTGAGTCTCGGCCGTTGCTGCAGCAGATGTCTGATCAGGCTGACCGCTCAGGATTCCGTCTGGATGATGGTTCGGATTACATCTATACAGATGGAGCCACCTTCCTATGGAAGAACCTCGACGGCATCTGGATGTATGGTCGCTAAGCATTAGCCCGTAGGCATTGCGCGGTCAGGAGTGCAAGAAGCCCGTAGGCATTTCCCTCCCATGTGGGGGAGGGGCAGGGGTGGGGTTAGTAACTTCCTAAGGGCATGAAGAAGCGCGGGATTGACAATACATCCGAAGGGGTGAGAAATGCTCTTGAGTAAGCGGATTGGGATAATACTGACCCCACCCCTACCCCTCCCCTACATGGGAGGGGAGTGCCTACGGGCACCATCATCCCCGCGCCTACGGGCGTTCCCATCAGATGTGGCAGCAGGGGCGGTTATTCATTAATCATCCGCACAGAAGCTACTACGACGTTGAAAGCGTCAGTGGCACTTCTGTGCGGATGATCCAGTCTTATACGTCAGCCCGTTGCTAAACGGTCATAATCTCCTTGTTCTTTGCCTCGATAAGGGCGTCGAGCTTCTTTATCCACTTGTCGTGTATTTTCTGCAGCTCCAGCTCGGCATCCTTCTCGTTGTCCTCTGAGAGACCGTCCTTGATAGCCTTCTTCAGCTTGTCTTTGATGTCGCCGCGCACGTTGCGCACCTCCACCTTGGCCTTCTCGGCTATTTTGTTGCACTGCTTCACCAAGTCGCGGCGGCGCTCTTCGGTGGGCTGTGGAATGGAGAGGCGTATCATCTCGCCGTTGTTCTCGGGGGTGATGCCTACGTCGCTATCCATGATGGCCTTCTCAATGTCCTTTATCTGCTTGCGGTCCCACGGCTTGATGGCAATGGTGCGCGCGTCAGGACAGTTCACACTGGCCACTTGGTTCAGGGGCACTTTCGAGCCGTAGCTCGACACTCTCACACCGTCGAGGATGGCCACGTTGGCACGGCCGGCACGGATGCGGTTCAGCTCCTCTTCCAGGAACATGGCTGCCATCTCCATGCGTTCCTCGCTCTTCTTCAAAGTCTCTTTAACGTCTATCATAATTTTAGGTGGTTGTTTTTTTCGCTGACAAATTTATACATTTTATTTCTTACTCACAACATTTTTCACAAAAAAACACAAAAGATTTGCGTTTTTTTCAGAAATATGCCTACCTTTGCAGAAAATTTCCAACGGTTTATGAAGTTCATACGCACAATTCTTACATCAGTGGTGGCTGCCCTGTGCAGCCTTACGGCTCTGGCCGACGACTATCAGTATCTCACCGTTTCTTCCGACGGCGGGCAAAACAGCTATACGGTGAGCAATATTCAGAAGATTACCTTCGATGCCACCAACATGGTGCTCCACCTTTCTGACGGCACCACGCAGCAGCTGCCCCTGGCCGGACTGCAGAAGATGTTCTTCTCGTCAGAGGGTTCGGGCATCGCCGTAGGCACCATGCAGTCGAAGATGCAGTTCAATGGCGGAATGCTGCGTGCTGAGATGGCCGATGGCGAGCGCCTCACCGTATATAATATGAAGGGCGTCGAGGTGTTCAGCGCCAACGAGAGCGGCACCTACGACCTCACCACCCTTACGCGCGGCGTGTACATTGTGAAGGTGGGCAATGCTACGAAGAAGGTTGTTAACAAGTGATTCAACTTTCGTAAGCAAAGTGTAGAGCACCCGGCGCTGAAAGGCCATGGGCAGGTGAAGCACACTCACTAAACGTATATATATAATGTATGCGCGCATGCGCGTTTTTTACGCGCGCGTGATCGTTTGGTGCTTGCACCACTTGCACCACTCACACCACTGCTGAGTTTTTTTTTGCGCGGCGGCCTCCCGTGATTACGCGGCGGCCTCCTGTGATTGCGCGGCGGCCTCCTGTGAATACGCGGCGGCCTTCCGTGATTCTGCGGCGGCCTCCTGTGAATACGCGGCGGCCTCCTGTGAATACGGGAGGCCCTCCTGTGATGACGGGAGGGCCTCCTGTCATTTTGTGAATGTAAAAGAAACCTAAAAAGTGGTGCAAGTGGTGCAAGCACCATGCAGTCACGCGTATATTACGCGCGTAAAAGGCGCAAAAGCGTGTTAAAATGTTTTAAATTGTAAGAGAAAAGCCGCAAATTACTTATCTTTGCAAAGTAAAAACAAAAACCTGAATGAAAAAGCACCTACTGACTCTTATATTACTGCTGGCCTGTGCCCTCGGCGCAGCTGCCCAGGCAAAGCCCACTGTCACCATTTTCGGCGACTCCTACTCCACCTATGAAGGCTATATCACCCCCGACACCATGGAGACGTGGTATTTCCATAACCGTCCTGAACCCAACCGCACCGATGTGGCCAATGTCACCCAGACATGGTGGTGGCAGGTCATTAAGCGCATGGGCTGGAAACTGGAGATGAACAACTCGTGGAGCGGCGCCACCGTGTGCAACACCGGCTATGGCGATGCCGACTACACCCACCGCTCGTTTATGACGCGCCACGACAACCTGGGCCGCCCCGACGTGATACTGCTCTTTGCCGCCACCAACGACAGCTGGTGCGGGGCGCCCATCGGCGAGTATAAATACAGCGACTGGAAGCGCGCCGACCTCTACACCTTCCGCCCCTCGCTGGCATGGCTGCTCAGCCACATGCAGGAGCGATACCCCACCGCCGACATTTACTACATACTGAACTGCGACCTCAAGGAGAGCATCAGCAGCAGCATCGACGAGATTTGCCGCCACTACGGCGTGCCCGTCATCAAGCTGAAGGGCATTGACAAAACCGCCGGCCATCCCAATGTGAAGGGCATGCAGCAGATAGCCGACCAGGTGGTGGCATTTCTTAAAGCACAATGAGTGCTGAGGTTTCGAGGCACTGAACCTTTGAGGGAATGAGCTGTGAAGAGCTGAGAGTTGAGAACTGAGACGATGTCTATCCGCATCCATTAAACGAATGAAAGGCATTACAACCATAATGAAGCGCTTCGTGCTGGCAGTGTTGCTGCTGGCAGGAGGGGCTTTAAGTCTTCATGCTCAAACCTCAACTTTCCAGTCAAAATACACCGATGAGCATCCGCTCATCTATGAAGATGCTTGGGATCTGTGGCCCTACGTCTTCTTCGACGAGAACGGCAACGCGGCGGGCTACAACGTAGACTTGCTGACGATGATTTTCAAGGAGCTGGATATACCCTTTGTCATACACCTTAAACCCACTTCCCAAGCTCTTGACGACCTGCACAGCGGCAAGTCGGACCTGATGATGGGCATGGTGGCCAACTTCCACGACAACGAGAACATGCACTATGGCAAGATGTCCATACAACTGTTTACCCACAGCGTGGCCCACCCTAAGGGCGTGATGCAGTATGTGCGCACCTTATCTGACCTGAGTTCGCAGAAGGTCATTGTGCATGAGGGCAGCTTTAGTCACCACCTGATGGAAGACCACGGATGGGGCGACAATGCCATACCAAACAACGACATGGACAAGGTGGTGCAGTTGGTGAGCAGCCTCAACGAGGGCCAGGTGCTGTGGAACACCATGTCGCTGAAGTGGCTCATGCACAAGTTTCATACCGACAACCTGGAGCTGTCGCCTGTCGACATGCCTTCGGGCGACTACCGCTTCATGGCGAACGACGAGAAGCTGCTCGAACTGCTCGACGCCACCTACTCCAAGCTGAAGGCTCAAGACCGCCTGGTTCCTTTAGAGCGCAAATGGTTCTATCCTGAGGAGGCACCCGTAGAGGGACTGCCGCAATGGCTGTGGTGGGTGGTGGTAGCCATTGCCTTTGCCACCCTGCTGCTCATTGCCTCGATGATATTCTACAAGCTGCGCGAGCGGAAAGTAACACGCCAGGGGCGACAGCACATCAACCGCCTGTCGATGATCATGAAAGCCTGCCAGGTGAAGATTTGGACCTACGACCTGCACAAGAAGGTGTTCGTGTGGTTAGGTAATTCATATCAAGACGTCAAGACCTATGCCCCACGCGAGTTTGCACGCCGCTACAGTACCGACGACTTCAAGCGCATGATGACTGCCATCAACAAACTGGCCAACAGCACTTCGAACGCAGAACAGATGGAGATAAAGATGAAGGACGGCGATGACGGCAGCGAGCATGTGTACCTGGTGCGCATGTCGGTGCTGAAGCATGTGAAAGGAGCTCCCACCGTCATCATAGGAACAAAGACCGACATCACCGAAGAGAAGCAGCAGCAACAGGTGTCGAACGAGTTGATGCACCGCTACGAAGCCATCTTCAACTCTGACATGGTGGACATGGTGTACTATGAAAGCGACGGGCTCATTACCAACATGAACCAGCGCTCACAGAACACCTTCCATATGAACCTGGACGACGTGCTCAGAGATGGAGTGAGGCTCAGCGACATACTCAGCCCGAGCGACTTCGACATGAAGGACTTTGCCACCACCGACCACTTCAACACTACCATGTTCCTTGACTATAGCAAGGAGAGGTATGTGGCATCGCGCAAGGTGCAGGGAAAGATGGCCTATGAGCTGCAGCTAGTGCCCGTCTACGACAGCAACAAGCAGATGCTGGGCGCATACGGCACGGGCCGCGTGGTGACCGAGGTGGCAGATACCTACCGAAAGGCGCGACAGGGCGTGGAACAGCTGAGAAAAGCCACGCAGAAAGTGGCCGATCACGTGAACAACATCAACTATGTACTGCAGGTGGGAGGCGTGCGCATGGTGTCGTACTCGCCGCAGACACACCTCTTATCCATCAGCCACCGACTGCACGAGGCACAGTATGTGCTCACACAGCAGCGCTGCATCAACCTGACCGACGAAGTGTCGCAACGGCAGGTCATGCGCATGCTGCGCACCATGGACCGCCGACTGAACACCAGCATCGACGCCGAGGTGCGCTCCACACTGCGACTGCCGGGCGGACATCACCTGTGGCTGCATCTGCACCTCTTCCCCGTGCTCGACGACGAGGGGCACGTGCAGCAGTATGCCGGACTGTGCCGCGACACCACCCAAATGAAGCACACCGAGCACATGCTGCTCTTGGAGAGCGAGAAAGCACAGGAGATAGAGCAGGTGAAAAACAAGTTCCTGCACAACATGTGCTACGAGATACGCACACCGCTCGACACCGTGGTGGGCTTTGCCGAGATGTTTGACACCGAGCACTCCAAGGACGAGGAGGAAATGTTCATACAGCAGATAAAGGAGAACTCCACCTATCTGCTCAACCTCATCAACGACATACTGTTCCTGTCGAGGCTCGACGCGCACATGGTGGAAATCAACCCGCAGCCCACAGAGTTCGCACATACCTTCGAGGGCCACTGCCACATGGCATTCGCCGACAGGAAGCGCGAGGGAGTGAAGTATGTGGTGGAAAACAACTACGAGCACCTGGTGGTGAACATTGACGATGCCAACTTGGGGCGCATCATCAGGCAGATACTCGAGAACGCCGTAGAGCACACCACTCACGGCAGCGTGCGCGCACGCTATGATTATATAGGCGGTAAGCTGGTCATTGGCGTCAGCGACACCGGCGAAGGCATACCGCAGCAGAAGCTCGAACACATATTTGAACGCTTCAATACCTCCAACGAACAAAGCAAAGGCACGGGCCTGGGACTGCCCATCTGCATGGAGCTGGCCACACAGCTGGGCGGCACCATCGACATTAGCAGCGAGGTGGGCAAGGGCACCAGCGTGTGGGTGACCATACCCTGCGAGGCCTCACTCGTGGAGCGCAAAACGGATGAGTGACAATAAAACCGACTATACATGTACAGGCCACTCAACATATACACCTCAACGCTCACCACCTGCTGCCGCAGGCTGGCGGCAATGGTATGCCTGCTGCTGCTCACTGCCACCACCCTGCACGCATACAACAAGAGCGACACTATTGTAGTGGCCTGCGACTGGGACTTCGCACCCTACGAGTTCAACAATATCAAGGGCGAACCCGATGGCTACATGGTAGAGGTGCTCGGGACGATACTGCAACGCATGGGCTTGAAGCACGAGTTCCGTATGAGATCGCGCAGGCAGGTGGTGACGGCTTTCAGAGGCCGTGAGGCTGACATTATCATTGACTACCGCAACCGATACAGGAACAGAGATGACTACTTCAGCTCAGTGAACATACTGGGATACTACCGCATAGCGGTGGCAAGCCGCCATGATACGCGCAAAGTGGAAAAGGCCAGCCAGCTGAAGGACCTGGAAGGCATTGTGGTGAACAACTACAACGACTCCTTGGCCTTAAGACAGCTGGGGCAGGCCGTGCCAGGAGTGAAAGCCGAGCTGCATGCCCCGCGCGAGGCCTTGGGAGGCGTGGTTTCCGGACAATACAAATACTTTATCTGGGGCGAGGAACCCTTGAAGTGGAAAATCAAGGAGCTTGGACTCAAAGAAGTGGAACTCAATGACATTGACCTGCCATTCTACGAGATACATGTAGTGGGACTTGACCAGCAGCTCATCAATGAGATAGACAGCTATTACGCCCGAATGGAGCAAAGCGGCGAGATAGAGCGCCTGAACAGCAAATGGTTCCACCCAGAGCGCCAAGAGAACAATACATCGCCCATAGTGCTCTATATTACGCTCGGTATCTTGCTCGTTGCAGTGGTGATGTATCTGCTCTACCGCATCATACGCAACAGGGTGAGAACTGTCGTGAAGCGCAATGAGGAAATAGTGCTGATGATGCATCAGGCACTGAATATGGGCAACTATGCAGTGTTGGAGAACAACCTGAGGCAAAATAAGCTCTACAACCTGCACGGCAAAGTGCTGCCCGAGGAAGGGCTGAGCTTGGAGGAGATGATGGAGCACGTACACCCCGACGACCGCGAGGCCATGATGGGCCGCAGGGGCAGAAAGGTGGGAAAGGACAATTTCGTGCAGAAACTCTTCATGCGATGGAACGAGGGCACTGCCGACCACCCCGAATGGCTGAACGTCAAGGGGTTCTCGTTCCCAGAGTTTGATGAATACGGAAAGCCAAAGAAAATAGTCATCGTGGCGAGCGACGCCACACAGGAGGTGAAGCGCAAACAGCAGGAAAGCGAAATGGCCAGCCGATACCTGAAAATGTTTGAAACGTCGCTCGTGGCCATGTCATTCTACGACAAGAACGGCTATCTCGTTGACATGAACGAGAAGATGAAGGAACTCTGTGGAATAACAAGTGAGCAGACAAATTACTTCCGCAAGACTTCCATCTTCGAACTGCCACTGTTGGGTAACGACTTCAACCGTGACAGCAAGGACGTGTTGCACGCCTGCCAGCACATGCGCTATTCGGAGTTAGGGATAGACAAATACATTGAACTGCGTGTAGGATCGGTGTTCGACACTGACGGCATCCTGCTTTACTACGTCGTTACCGCACGCGACGTCACCGAGGAGCGCAATATGTACATGGAGCTGGCCAAACAGAACAAGGCACTGCAGCAGACTGCCGTCACCAACCGCCAGTATGAGAAGGAAATGCGCGAACTGCTGGAGAACTGCAACATGTATGTATGGCACGTCGACATAAAGACAAGGATTATCTACTTCTCGCGCTCGCTCGACGGCGGAGGCTTTGCCATAGCGCTCGAGGATTATGCCAACTTGATGTATGAGGAAGACCGCTTAAAGGCACTGGCCAATATTGAGAACATACTGTCCAACAGTCAGCCGTTCAATGTGGTGCACCACTTCTTCCATACACCCGTAACGGAGCAGCCTGAATGGTTCTCGGTGAGCGGCATGCCGCTGAACGACGAGAACGGCAACCTGGTGGGCCTCTTCGGCGTGGTGAGAAACGTGACAACACTCATGGAGACGCAGGAACAGCTGAAGGAGGAAACGGCGCGCGCCGAGAACTCAGCCTTGCTGAAGGCTACATTCCTGGCCAACATGACGCACGAGATACGTACACCCCTCAACGCCATTGTGGGATTCTCTGACCTGCTGCACATGGTCGACGCCACAGAGGAACGCAAGGAGTTTATACGCATCATACGCAACAACTGCGATATGTTGATGCGACTCATCAACGACATATTCGAGGCATCGACCATGGACGTGAAGCCGCTGGAGATAGTGCTCGACGACGTAGACTTTGCAGTGGCTTTCAACGATATATGCCAGTCGCTAGAACAGCGCGTGCAGGAACCGGGCGTGCAGTTCATCGTAGAGAATCCCTATAAGTCGTTCTACACAAGGCTCGACAAGGGGCGCATGCAGCAGGTCATCACCAACTTCGTCACCAACGCCGTGAAGTACACCCATCAGGGCCACATACGCGTGGGCTACAAGTACGTGGCGGAAGAAGAGCTGCCGCCTCACCCACAGTCTGCCACGCTCTCTTCCATGGGCATATACATGTACTGCGAAGACACCGGCGTAGGCATACCCAAGGAGAAGCAGAAGAAGGTGTTCGACCGCTTCGTGAAACTCAACGACTATGTGCAGGGAACGGGCTTGGGACTGAGCATCTGCAAGTCGATAGCCGAGCGCTCCAACGGACTCATCGGAGTGGAAAGCGAAGGCGATGGACAGGGCTCCACATTCTGGATATGGGTGCCCTGCCACGAAATGAAAAGCGATAAATCGTAAGCCGTTAAACCATATATATAAAAGATGCAGACCAGTAAATATATGCTCGCCAGTGAGCGCGACCAGCTGTGGGGACTCACTGTCACCACCATAGGCTACGAAGAGATAGGCCCCCGCGACGCCTATCCCACACGAGGCCATGCCGACGGTTACTACTTCGACCTGGAGAAGGGCCGCATACTGTCCGAATACCAGCTGCTGTATATCGTTGAGGGAGAGGGCGTATTCCACAGCCACACCGTGGCGGAGGCAAAGCTGAAGGAGGGCGACTTCTTCCTGCTCTTCCCGGGCGAGTGGCACTCCTATCACCCCACGGGGCCGCGCGGATGGAAGAAGTACTGGATAGGATTCTGCGGCCGCAACATGGACGACCGCGTGCGCGCAGGATTCCTCTCGCCCACCAAGCCCATATACCACGTGGGCTTCAGCGACAAGATAGTGCAGCTCTATCGCTCTGCCTACGATGCCGCGCTTGCCGAGGAGGCCTATTCGCAGCAGGTGATGGCGGGCATCGTCAACCACCTCATAGGATTGATGTACTCCCTGGAGCGAAACATAGAGCTGAAGAGCCGCAACCAGACGCACGTGGACATGATTAACCGCGCTCGGCTGCGCATACGCGAGGAACTGGAGTCACCGCTCACCATACAGCAGGTGGCCGAGGACCTCGGAGTGAGCTACAGCAACTTCCGCAAGCTATTCAAGGAGCACACAGGACTGTCGCCAGCCACCTACCAGCAAGACCTGCGCCTGCAGCGCGCAAAGGAGCTGCTCAGCACCACCAGCATGAGCATCAAGGAGATAGCCTATCGCCTCAACTTTGAGTCGCCCGACTACTTCTCGTCGAAATTCAAGATTAAGACGGGCCGCAAGCCCAGCGAACTGAGAGCACAATGATGAAATTTTTACCATAAACTATAGTCAAGAGAACCATGAAGATGTTATCACTTAAAAAGACCATGCTGTTATCATTGCTGGCTATGCCCTTGATGGTAGCGGCCACTGAGATAGACTCGCCCAGCGGCAATATCAAAGTAAAGTTCTACGTAGACCAGAAGGGACGCCCCACCTACGAAATGACCTACAAGGACAAACCCGTGGTGCTGCCCTCGCACTTGGGATTGGAGCTGGCCCGCGACAAGCACGCCTCGCGAGGCATGAACGAGCACGATCTGATGGACGGCTTCAAGCTGATGAAAGAGGTGACCGTGACCCGCGACGAAACGTGGAAGCCCGTATGGGGAGAAACCGCCACCATTCGCAACCACTACGTTGAGTATGTTGCTGTATTACAGCAACAATGGCTGGAACCCCGCGTCACAGCGCGCGAAGGCGAGCGCGGCATGATAGAGGAGCAGCACCATCGCACCATCAACATCTGCTTCCGGGTGTACGACGACGGCATAGGATTCCGTTATATCTTCCCACAGCAGGAAGACCTGAACTATTTCCTCATAGAGGAGGAGCGCTCCGAGTTTGCCATGGCTGGCGACCACACCGCATGGTGGCTGCCCGGCGACTACGACACTCAGGAGCAGGAGACACAGCAGACACGCCTCTCGGAGATACGCGGCCGCATGCAGGAGGCGGTGAACTGGGGCAACTCCAGCGTGGCAGTATTCTCGCCCACGGGCGTGCAGACCTCGCTGCAGATGAAGAGCCAGGACGGGCTGTACATTAATATACACGAGGCGGCCTGCACCGACTATGCCACCATGCACTTAGAGCTGGTGGATGCCGAGACCAAGGCTCTCACCACACAGCTGGGCGGTGGCAGCAATGCCTATACCCCCAACCCCAAGCCGTCGAGGTTTCCGCTGCCCAAACCGTTTACCTTCGTCAGCCACCTCACCCCCGATGCCACTGGACTGAAGGGAGCCATGCAGACACCCTGCGAAACACCCTGGCGAACGGTGATGGTGAGCGACGACGCGCGCGACATGCTCTCCTCTAATCTTATCCTCAACCTCAACGAGCCGTGCGCACTCGACGACGTGAGTTGGATCCATCCCACAAAGTACTGCGGCGTGTGGTGGGAGATGATTGTGGGCAAGAGCAACTGGCACTACACTGACGACTACCCCAGCATCAAGCTCGACAAGATAGACTGGGCAAAGGTGAAGCCACATGGACGCCATGCCGCCAACAACGAGAAAGTGATGCGCTACATCGACTTCGCCGCTAAGAACGGGCTCGACGAGGTGCTGGTGGAAGGTTGGAACGTGGGCTGGGAAGACTGGGCCAACATGTGGAAGCGCGATGTGTTCGACTTCCAGACCGCCTATCCCGACTTCGACATAGAGAAGCTCAATGCCTATGCACACTCAAAGGGCGTGAAACTGCTCATGCACCACGAAACCAGCAGCTCTACGCAGAACTACGAGCGCCACATGGAGAAGGCTTTCCAGCTGATGAACAAGTATGGCTACGATGCCGTGAAGACGGGCTATGTGGGCGACATCATTCCCCGTGGCGACCACCACTACTCGCAGTCGATGAACAATCACTATCTCTATGTGGTGAAGGAGGCCGCCAAGCACCATATCATGGTGAACGCCCATGAGGCCACACGGCCCACAGGCCTCTGCCGCACATGGCCCAACCTCGTGGGCAATGAGAGTGCACGCGGAACAGAGTATGAGGCCTTCGGTGGCAGCCGCCCCGACCACACCTGCATACTGCCCTTCACACGACTGCAGGGCGGCCCCATGGACTACACGCCCGGCATCTTCGTCACCCGGCTCAGCGAGTGGAGCCAGAACACATCGTGGGCACGCATCACCATTGCAGGAAGCCTCGCACTCTACCTCACCATGTATTCACCACTGCAGATGGCAGCCGACCTGCCTGAGCATTACGAGAAGTTTGACGACGCCTTCCAGTTCATACGCGACGTGGCCTGCGACTGGGACGAGAGCATCTACCTTGAGGCAGAGCCTGCCGACTACATTACCGTGGCCCGAAAGGCAAAGGGCACACCTAACTGGTTCATAGGTGGCAAGTGCGACGAGAACGGCCATGAGGCAGTGGTGAAGCTCGACTTCCTCGACCCTGGATGCAAGTACCAGTGCACCATCTACGCCGACGCAAAAGATGCCCACTATGAAACCAATCCTCAGGCGTACGTCATCACGAAGAAAGTGGTGAAGGCCGGACAGACGCTGAAGATAAAGGAGGCCCCTGGCGGAGGCTTCGCTGCGTCGCTCTTCCCCATAGCGAAGTAAACAGCGTGGCGAAGTAAAACGTGTGGGGACGTGCCTTGTGTAATGACGTCCTCCCCCTCAGTTAATGAATACACCCATCAATAGAACTATAGTTATATAAATGAAAAGAACAACAGCCATTCTGGCCGTATTGGCCCTAGTATTCTCTGCCAGCTGCACACAGAAAGCAAAAGTGGCATCCGACAGTAACGAAACCGACGAAGATGTAGAAACCACGTGCGACACCATTAGCACAGTGAGGATAGAGAAGGATGCCGAGAAGGACGGAGCTCACTGCCACATAGGGGTAGACTATCCCGTGTGCAGCGACAAGAAGCTGCAGCGGCATCTGCTCAACTATATCATGGAAGAGATAGATAAATTCTGCTTCATTGACCATGAGCCGTTCACACTCGAAGACCAGAGCAAGGAGGAACTCGACACCATCGTAGGTTGGTGTGCCTGGGCCATGGTTGATATCTTGAAAGATGAGGTGGCTGAGAATACCGACGAGGAAGGTATGTCATACTTTCCAAGTGGAGATCGAATGTTGGACTTGAACATGCTGTGCCAGGCGCCGAAGTACGTCAGCTACATGTCGCAATATCAGGAGTTCACTGGCGGCGCTCATGGCATGTATGCCTTCATTCCTGCCACCATCGTCAAGAGTAGCGGCAAGCGCTTGACCAACATTCTGCGTCCCGACAAGGAAGAGGACATGCAGAGCGTGCTGTGGGAGGGCCTTTTAGAAGGAACTGACGATGAACAATACCGCAATGACATCAACGAATATCTTGAATATTCGGGGCGCCCGAAAGATGTGCTGCCACTGCCTGAAAACGAACCGTGGCTGGCCCCCGACGGCGTGCACCTGCAGTACCAGCCCTACGAGATTTGCAACTGGGCCATGGGGGCGCCCGTCATCGTCATCCCCACGGAAAAGGCACTGCCATTCATATCTGACGAAGCAGCAAAACTGCTCAACAATAAATAAGGCAATCATATAGCAGTAGACCCAGAATAGAAAAATAGTCTACCGCATTACTCCCCATCCCTTCTGTCAGTGGGAGACATGGAGTACGTAGACTTCCCCTCCCCTGGCAAGGGAGTGGAAGCCTACGGGCATCCTCAGGGCAGGCAGGCCATTGTGAAGTAACAGCCCCTCACCCCGTCCCGCCCCTGATCAGGGGAGGAACTGGGTGAGGGGTGCTGGCAATGTGGCAAGGCGGAGCGCCTGCCTCAAGCCCACTTGCTGAGGTCTTGCTCGGCTATAAACTTCAGGTTGTTGAGGATAATGGTCTCGCGGGCCTTCTCGCGGTTGTTGGTACGGAACACGAGGATGCCCTTGCCATTGTAGAGGAAGGTGTACATATAGGCAATGCTGATGCCGGCATCGCTGAACATCTTTACGGCGTCGGCGCAGCGGCCCGGCTCGTCGTCAAGTTCTAAGGCCAGCACGTCGCTCAGAGCAACAGCCACGCCCGCCTTCTTCAGCTCTTCGTAGGCGCGCAGCGGCTCGCTGCAGATGAGGCGGTAGATACCATACTCTGCCGTGTCGGCAATAGTGGAGGCAATGATTTGAATCTTCTGCTCCTTCAATACTTCGAGCACTTTGATGAGCGTGCCCGAACGGTTCTCGATGAAAATGGAAAGCTGGTGAATAGTCATAGTTTTTTTAACGCCCCCCTGTGGTGAGGGGAATGGGGGTCTGAACAAGCGTAATACAAACCCGCCGTTTATAGATTAATGTGATGGTTAAGGGGATTGGTGGCCTGCGCTTGTTCAGACCCCCCAATCCTTTAACTTAGGGGGCAAATGTTATTGATAAACTTTGCGCTTGTCGACAACGCGCACGGCCTTGCCCTCGCTGACGGGCAGGGTGCCGCGAGGCACGAGCTTTACCCGCGGGGTGAGCAGTATCTCGTCCTTCAGGGCGCGAGTAATGTCCTTGCTGAGCTGCTGCAGACGGCCATAGTCGTCGGTAAACATCTGTGCCAGCTCCACCTCGACGGTCATGTTGTCGTTGTTGTCGTCGGTGGTCAGGGTGATGAGGTAGTTGTTGCCTAATTCCTTGAACTGCATCAGGATCTTCTCAATCTGTATGGGGAAGATGTTGACGCCGCGCAGCACCATCATATCGTCAGAACGGCCGCGCATGCGGTCGAGGCGTATGTGGTTGCGCCCGCACGGACAGGTGCGTCCGAGCACACGGGTGAGGTCGCGCGTGCGGTAGCGCAGCAGTGGCATGGCCTCGCGGCACAGCGTGGTGAGCACCAGCTCGCCAATCTCGCCGTCGGGCACGGGTTCCAATGTCTCAGGATCCACAATCTCCACGATGTAGTAGTCTTCCCAGAAGTGCAGACCGTTCTGCTCGGGGCACTCGAAGCCCACGCCAGGGCCGCACATCTCGCTCATGCCGAAGGAGTTGTAGGCCTTCACGCCCATCATCTCCTCAATGCGCTTGCGCTGCTCCTCGCTGTGCGGCTCGGCTCCGATGGCGAGCACCTTCAGCTTGGTGTCGCGGCGCGGGTCTACGCCCTGTTCGCGCATCACCTCGTAGAGACGTGTAACATACGAGGGGACAGCGTGGATGGCCGTGGTGCCGAAGTCCTTGATGAATTTTATCTGGCGCAGCGAGTTGCCGGCAGCGGCGGGCACGGTGAGCATGCCCAGTTTCTCAGCACCATATTGGAAGCCCAGGCCGCCGGTGAACATACCGTAGCCCGAGGAGTTCTGGAACACGTCGTCGGGGCGCAGGCCCACCATCCACAGGTTGCGTGCCACCTGGTTGGCCCACTCGTCAAGGTCTTTCTTTGTGTGCAGGATGACGGTGGGGTTGCCCGTGGTACCGCTCGATGAGTGCAGGCGCACGCAGTCGCGCAGGGGCACGCACGACATGCCGAAGGGATAGGTCTCGCGCAGGTCCTGCTTCGTGGTGAACGGCAGCTTGCGCACGTCGGCCAGTGTCTGAATGTCGTCGGCGGTGATGCCTGCCTCCTTGAATTTCTTTTGGTAGAACTCGTTGGTCAGACAGTGCTGCACGGTTTTCTTGAGCCGCTCCAGCTGGAGTGCCTCAATCTGTTCGCGACTCATGGTCTCGAGTTCCGGATTGAAATAGGGTGAATACGTTTCGTTCATTAATGTGATGTTAAGTTAACCGTTTTGCGCCACAAAGTTAGACATTTTCTTGCAAACAGGCAAGGTTTTCCCGCTTTTTTTTACTTTCTTTTGTTATCCCGTCAGTGAACATGGTCAGACGGTAAGCAGCCTATATACTAAGAACTATTTCGACAATGTATAAATTGAGAAAAAACATCCCTATTTTTGATGATTATTCGGAAAAAGTTCTTATCTTTGCATCCTCAATTCTTAGTATTAACAAATCATTTAAAAACAAAAACAGATTATGGCATACGTAATTGGTGATGACTGTATCTCTTGCGGTACATGTCAGGGTGAGTGCCCCGTTGAGGCAATCTCTGAGGGCGAAGATAAGTACGTAATTGACGCTGACGCCTGCACAGAGTGCGGCACATGCGCAAGTGTTTGCCCGTCGGAGGCTATCAGCCTGGGCTAATCCTGCCGCTTGAGCTTCATAAACCAATGAGGGGCTTCCTAAAGGAGGCTTCTCATTTTTTTGCTGTAGCCTTAGAGGGTTGTACCTATATTTAATAGGAGGCAATCATATTCCCTCCTCGCAATTGCCTACAAGGGAGGGGAGTGCCTACGGAGTCCTGGTCAACTGTTATATCATTTCCTTATAAAGTCCTCGGCGGTGAAAATATTCATAAAAGGTGAGGCAAAGCGATACAACTATGCAGATTTTTCACTAACTTTGCAGCAATATTTTCGAATCAGCGAAAGCAAACATGGATAATAACATTACAGAACATGAGTACCATCATCTATCCTTCGCCCATCTTCGGTCCGGTGCACAGCCGCCGCTTAGGGCTGTCGTTAGGCATCAACCTGCTGCCGGCCGACGGCAAGGTGTGTTCGTTTGACTGTGTGTATTGTGAATGCGGATTCAACGAGGAGCACCGTCCGCAACTGCCTATGCCTACCCGCCAGGAGGTGGCGCAGGCGCTGGAGCACAGACTGCAACAGATGACAGAGGAGGGCCGCTTGCCTGATGTGCTTACTTTTGCCGGCAACGGTGAGCCAACCTGTCATCCCCATTTTGCCGAGATCATCGACGACACCATTTTGCTGCGTAACCGCTACTGTGCCGAAGCAAAGGTGAGCGTGCTGAGCAACGCCACCATGATACACCGGCAGCAGGTGCACGATGCCCTGATGCGGGTGGACAACAACATACAGAAGCTCGACACCGTGTCGCCCGACTACATACGCCGCATAGACCACCCGCAGGGCACCTACGACGTGCAGCTCGTCATTGAGCGGCTGAAGGCCTTCCACGGCCACGTCATCATACAGACAATGTTTATGCAGGGCACGGAGGAGGTAGACAATACTGGCGACGTATATGTGCTGCCGTGGCTTGCTGCTGTCAAGGATATTCGCCCGCAGCAGGTGATGGTCTACACCATCGACCGCGAGACGCCCACGCCAGGCCTGCTGAAAGCCAGTCACGACCAGCTCGACCGCATAGCTGCTCTCGTCAGGGCCGAAGGCATTGCCTGCTCGGTGAGCTACTGAAGCGGAATGTACAGACAAAAGTGTTCCCCTGCACTCTCAAGGCAGGGGAACACTTTAGCTTATGTAAGAAATAATGTCTTGGCGTTATTTGCCATCATAGGCCCAGCGCACGTAGTTGGCACCGTGTACGAAGCCTGCTCCGAAGGCCGTCATGATGATGTTGTCGCCTTTGCGCAACTTCGGCTCATATTCCCATAAAGCGAGGGGGATAGTGGCGGCCGATGTGTTGCCGAAATGCTCAATGTTCACCATCACCTGCTCCATGGGCAGCTCCAGGCGCTTGGCCACAGCCTCAATGATGCGCATGTTAGCCTGGTGGGGGATAATCCACTGTATGTTGTCCTTGTTCAACCCATTGCGCTGTGCAATGAGCTCACAGTCGGCCGACATGTTGGTCACGGCATAGCGGAACACCGTGCGCCCCTCCTGATAGGTGTAGTGCATGCGGTGGTCTACAGTGAAGTGACTGGCTGGGCTGACGCTGCCGCCGGCCTTCATGTGAAGGAACGGCAGGCCTATGCCGTCGGTGCGCAGATAGGAGTCCTGCAGCCCCAGGCTCACCTCGTCGGTGGCTTCTAAGAGCACGGCTCCGGCACCGTCGCCGAAGAGCGGACAGGTGGAGCGGTCCTTATAGTCGGTGGCCGACGACATCTTGTCGGCACCAATGAGGATGATCTTCTTGTAGCGCCCGCTCTGAATCATCGACGTTGCCACATCGAGTGAGTAGATGAAGCCGCAGCAGGCAGCCCAGAAGTCGTAGGCCATAGCGTTCTTCAGGCCCAGTTTGCCTATGACGATGCTGGCTGTTGAGGGGAAATGATAGTCGGCCGTCGATGTGGCCACAATGAGCGCATCTATCTCGTCAGGGTTCACGCCCGTCTTCTTGATGAGCTGCTTGGCGGCCTTGCGCGCCATATAGGAAGTGCCGAGACCCTCTTCGGTGAGGATTCGGCGCTCCTTGATTCCGACACGCGACATTATCCACTCATCGTTGGTGTCCACCATGCGCGACAACTCCTCGTTGGTCAGCACATAGTCGGGCACATAGCCTCCGATGCCAGTGATGATCGCGTTAATATTTCCCATTATTCAGCCACTTCTTCGTCCTTCTTGATAGCCACCTTGCCACGATAGTAGCCACAGCTGGGGCATACGGTGTGGTAGATGTAGTAGGCACCGCAGTTGGGGCAGAGTGCCAGTGTGGGAGCTACTGCCTTGTCGTGTGTGCGACGTTTGGCGGTACGAGTCTTTGATTGTCTTCTTTTAGGATGTGCCATAATTATTTACTATTTATAAATGTACGTTTTAACTTTCTTATTCTTCAACTTTTAAGTTTTTCAGCTTTGCCCACCGTGGGTCGACATGGTCTTGTGCGTCCGCATCACTGCTTCGGGCAGCCGAGAGCTCTTCAAGCTTCTCGCTCATGGCTACGTTGCAATCGCCAGGTTGATGAACGTGCCGGATGGGTACCGCCAGTGCTATCGACTCATAGATGAGCCACGCCGTGTCAAGCACGGGTCGTGTCTCGTCGACGGTGATGACATCGTCGTCGTAGGAGTCTTCCGTGCCTGTCTTCACCGTCGTGTCAAGGTCAGCCTCGATGGGCTGGCGCATGGCTTCCAGACAGCGGTCGCAGGTCACCTCTACTGTGCCGACAGTATGCAAATGCAACTCAAAAAAGCCGACGGCCTTGCGTATAGACCCCGACACATGCAACGAGCCGCATTGCAGCTGTGCGCCTTCGAGCTGTTGGAAGAAACTGTCGTCCAGCTCCCATTGCAAAGGGGTTTCACCCTGCTTGAGGGCGTTCAGATCTATCTTCAAAAGCTCCAAGTTACACATATACACTCTCTAACGGGCTGCAAAGTTACAAACTTTTTTTGTAACACGCGCACTTTTTTTGTTTTTTTTTGTTTTCTCACGCCATGTGCAGCGTCAAATGGCACGTGCAATTTGTTTGCAAACTGATGAACAACGTTTATAAAGCTCCCCCTGTTGAGTGTTAAAATACAATTTCCCCTTGGTCTGAGGTTGATGATGGCCTGAGTTGTTAGTGACGTTAATAATCTTCGTTTTGTCCCTGTGGCATTATGCCAAAGCCGTCAACAAATTTGGCATCATTACCCATCAACATCAAGTTCTTGAATTCTAAATCGAAAAGCTTGTCACCACTTTTGAGGACGGCAGTACCACGACAGATGTTTTGTTTGGTTTCATCGTCGACCTTCGTTTGTATTTCCAAGGACTCAAATGAATAGTTGTTGAAATCGAAACCACAGTTGTCGCCTTCCTCCTTAAACTTCTCCAGAGCCCTCTTTGTCTCCTGTTCCCACTCTGCAGGGCTCTCAACAATTAATTTGAGAATGCTACCATCTTCATGTATCTCCGCTTTATCACCGAATAACTCTAAGACATCTTCTTTAGTAAGCCAATGGAATCGCTCAGATTTCTGTTGGCCGATGTCATATAGTAAGTTCTCCAAGTTCGCTTTGACGATATCCTCCACCGATTGCTGGCTTGCCTCTTCTGTTTTCTCATCCCCAGCCTTTGCATCCTCCTTAGCCTTGTTAGTACAAGAGGTTGCCATGAAAGCCATCAGCACAAATGCAATGGCAATGTTACTTACTCGCCCAAAAAATGTTTTTCTCATTGTTCTATACCCTTGATTCGTGTCGGGCGCAACTTCTAATTGGTTTATTGTGTTATTTCATTCATTTTGATGTCAATAAAGAACCAACGACCATTGGTATCCTAAACATGAGCGAGGCCATCACTGAATCTATTCTTTATAACTAAGTAATGATATTATTCATGTTAGCTTTCGTTGATTCGAAAAGATTGCTGCAAAATTACAACTTTTTATGCAAATTCAAATGCATTTTCGCGTTTTTTTTCGCCCGATTCTGCATTTTTATCGGCAATGATAGAGCAGTTGACCTGCAGGGATGGGATGTTGACTGCCCTGAATGTATTGACCGGATGAAAATCTTTATATATACGCGCGCGTGAGTGAAAGGTGCTTGCACCACTTGCACCACGCCCGCCCTTCATCGGCCATGTACTGCGTGGCGAGGTGGCGGGTGTGAGCTGACTGTTTCTATTTGTCTCATGCTTTTCTGTATGTTTCATCCTGCATATTTATTCACTTCGTGTGTATATTTATGCATAACGGCGTGCCGCAGGTCCATGATGGCCCGGTTCTCCCACGCGGAGCCGCCCCGTGAAAAAAAGTCGCCTCCATTTTTTCACGCGGCGGCCACTTTTTCTCACGGGGCGGCTCCCCAGAAATGCATATTTATGCACTTAGTGGCGGGGACAAAAGGTGGGCGGTTTGGCAGCTAATGTCACTATGTGGTGCAAGAGGTGCAAGCACCTTGCAGTCACGCGCGCATATATATCGCGCGCATGCGCGAGAGTCTCTTCTTCTGAACCAAGGAAGGTTCGGCTTGAAGGTCATCTCAAAGAACTGTTGCCGCAGGGGGAGTTGCCGTAGGCGCAGGACAGACAATATGTTATAGGCAGTCAACAGCCCACCCCTGACAAGTGATGAGGAGGGAGGGGAGGCACGGGCATTCTTTAAAAACCCGCTTAGTTGGTGCGATGACGCATGTTTTTAGTGGAAAAATTTGCTCGTTTCAGTTTTTCTGTGTACTTTTGCAGCATGAATAAACTTGGCTATCGTTTGCTCAAGACAATCGTCTATGCTGTGTCGCTGTTGCCTTTCTGGGTGCTCTACGGTATGTCCGACATTGTCTTCTTCCCAGTCTACTACATCTTCCGATACAGGCGCAAGGTGGTGCGCTCTAATCTTGTTTCTTCCTTCCCCGACATGCCAGAGAAGGACCTGAAGCGGGTGGAGCGGCGATTCTACCATTGGCTGTGCGACTTTGCTGTAGAAGCTGTCAAGTTGCTCAGCATGAGCGACAAGAAAATGTTGCGGCACGTGGAGTACCGCAATGTGGAAGAGATGGAGAAATTCTTTGACGAGGGGCGCAACTGTTCGGTCATGTCGGGGCACTATTGCAACTGGGAGTGGTATGGTGGCCTGCTGCTGGCCATGAAGCGCCATCGGCAGGCAGTGTTAGGAATTATCTACCATCCGCTCTACAACGACGCCTTCGACAGGCTCTTCATCGACATCCGCTCGGCTCATGGTGCTACATGCATACCCAAGAGGGATATTCTGCGCCGTTTGGTGACATACAAGCAGGAGGGTCGGCGCTCGGTGATGAGCTATGCCAACGACCAGTCGCCCAAGTGGGAGAACATGCACCTGTGGCTCGATTTCCTCAACCACGACACGCCAGTGTTCACAGGCGGCGAGCGCATCATGCGTAAGATGAACGACGCCGTGTTCTTTGCTGATATACAGCGTCCGCGCCGGGGCCACTATACCGTTACCTTAAAACTGATTACCGCCGAGGCTGCCAAGGAGGAGGAGTTCTTCATTACCCGCCGTTCCTTCGAGATGCTGGAAGAGAACATTCGCCGCGAGCCTGCCTACTACCTGTGGACGCACAAGCGTTGGAAGCGCACTCACGAAGAGTTCGACCGTCAGTTTGTGATAGTGAATGGCAAGGTTATACCGAGGAAAAAGGAGAGCGAAGAATGAAGCGTGGAGAAGTTGCTATTGCATGGAGAGCGCAAATCAAATATTCGTAAATAGAAAATACGAGCACCTGCGGCCGTTCATAGCGCGCATTCCCGAGACCATGGAGGCGGAGGGAACGTATGTCTATGGCGGCAGGCGTAACCTCATCGTGAAGATGACAGCCCCCGACGGTAGGATGCTCAACGTGAAGCGCTTTCAGCAGCCACGGTGGCTGAACCGTGTCATCTACTCTGCGGGCATTCGCCAGCCGAAGGGGCGCCGGGCCTTCAACTATCCTGCCCGCCTGCTGGCCAAGGGTATTGAGACGCCTGAGGCCGTGGCCTATATAGAAGACCGTAACGCCATAGGGCTGTTGCGGCAAAGCTGGTTCGTCAGCATACAATGCCCTTACCGGCATCTGCTTTATGAGATGGGAGATGCAGCTCCAGAGGTCTATGAGCCGATGGCCAAGGCACTGGCCCGCTTTGCAGCCCACATGCATGACAATGAAGTGCTGCATCTCGACTTCTCGCCGGGCAATATTCTGTGGGATTATAATGGAGATGCTATTACTTTCTCCATTGTCGATATCAATCGCATGCGCTTCGGCACGGTGTCGGTGTGCGACGGTGCCAAGAGCTTCGCACGACTGTGGGGCCCCAAGCGCTTCATTCAGCTGCTGGTGGAGGAGTATGCCCGGCTGCGCGGCTTCGACCCTGAGGAATGTGTGGCCGTTGTCATGAAAGAGCGTGTCCGCTTCTGGACACACTATCAGAAGAAACGTGAAATGGAATTTAAATTAGAACTATGAGACTACACAACGATACCAACTACGATATCCGCGTGCTCCAGCAGAAGATTATAGGCAACCTGGAAGCCATAGACCGTGTGTGCCGTGAACACGGACTGCGCTATTACCTCTGGGCAGGCACCATGCTTGGCCGCCACCAAGGGTTTATTCCTTGGGATGACGACATGGATATATGCCTCGACCTGAACCGTCCCTATAAGGAAACGACCCTAGAAGAGATGATATGAAAATACTCGTCGTAAGATTCCGGCAGATGGGCGATGCCATTCTGGCCACGCCATTGCTCAGCACGCTGCGGGCATACTACCCCGATGCGCAGATCGACTTTGTGCTCAACAAGCGCATCGCTCCGCTCTTTGAGGGGCATCCGGCCATCAGTAGTATCATCACGTTCAGTGATAAGGAGCGTCACAGCTTCTTTACCTATATACGTAAGGTATGGCACACGGTGCACCAGACTCGCTATGATGCCATCATCGACATGCGCTCAACGGTGAACACCATGCTCTTTGCCCTTTTCTCCCTGCGTAGCAAATGTCGCATCGGCATTCGCAAACCTTACACTTGGGGTGTCTTCAACCATCGCTTTGAGGGGTGTGAGGATGATGAGTGCATGATTGACCACAATCTCAGGTTAGCCCATCCCCTTGTCGTTCACATGGAAGGGGCAAAGGAAGACAGGAACCTCTCGCTTGCCATCACCGAAAAGGAGCGGCAAGACTTCCGTCAGTATATGGAGCAGCAGGGCATTGACTTCAGCCTACCGGTGATGCTTGTCGGCGTGACGGCAAAACTGGCGCACAAGACATGGCCGGAAGACAGGATGACCGAGGTGTTGCGCCGCTTCATCGCTGCCTGCCCGCAGTGGCAGCTCATCTTCAACTACGCTCCCGGCCAGGAGGCGGAGAATGCCCGCCGCATCTTCGCTGGCATTTCTGCTGAAGCTAATAGTTCCAACGTCTTTCTCAACATCGAGGCAAAGTCGCCCCGCCAGCTGGCGGCTATGGCGGCCAACTGCACAGCCTACTTCGGCAACGAGGGGGGCGCCCGTCACATCGTCCATGCCATGGGGCGCCCATCGCTGGTCATCTGCTCGCCGGGTGTCAGCAAGACCACCTGGCTGCCGCAGGACACTGACATTTTGTCTGTTGGCATAGACGCTCCCAGCTATGACCTCATCACAGTAGATGAAGTGTGGCCTGAGCTACAACGATTCTGCGAAGCAATATTGAAATAGGAAATGGTGTCATTTATTATCTTAAACTACAACGGCAGCCTGCTAGTCGAGAAATGTGTTGCCAGCATCGAGAAGTTCATGCCGGCAAACAGTTGTGAGGTGGTGGTCGTTGACAACGGCAGCCGCCCCGAAGAATATGCGCTCTTAGAGGGCCTGTGGTCTGAGAAAGGCCATGAAGCACTGAGGCTACACATCATTCGCAAAGAAGTGAACACCGGCTTTGGCACAGGCAACATGATTGGTGCCAGCGTGGCGCAGGGCGACTACCTCTGCTTCCTCAACAGCGATGCCTTCCTGGTGGAGGACTGCGTCACGCCGCTCTGCCAGTATCTTGACAGCCACCCCGACGTGGGATGTATCACTCCCGTGCAGCAGAAGACCAGTGGCCGTCGCTCACGTTCTTTCCGCCACGATACGGGCATCTGGCACGAGCTGGTGGGCGACAGCATACGTGAGAAGCTCTTCCCCAAAAAGTATCCGCCTCGTGACAGCATTCTCAAGGAGAGCACCGAACCCGTCAGCGTGATGCAGATCAATGGTTCGTTCATGCTCTTCCCCACAGAGAAGTTCTGGGCTATCGGAGGCTTTGACACCAGCATCTTCCTCTACTACGAGGAGTATGACCTGGCCAAACGCCTGCAGCTGCATGGGTGGAAACGCATGGTGCATCCGCAATATACCTTCCTTCATGTGCACGATGCCTCTACCTCGTCTATGCGCAGACAGGCATTGCATGAGAACTATGTGTCAAAGATATATACTTACAGGAAATACCATGGCATGCTGACCTCATTTGTCTTTCAGGCCATCTTGACCTTACAGCTGGTTTTCAAACCCAAGAAATGGTATATCCTGCCCACGGCCATCAGCAGGCACGTGTTGTCACACTCTATGCGCCACCAAGCAGACGGGCATAAAGGCTGATGTATTGCTGGGCATAGCGCTCGTAGCTGAATCCTTGTGAATAGCGTTGGGCGGCTATGGCCTCCTCACCGTCTTTCTGCCAGTTGGAAAGTCCTTGTCTGACAGTGGCCGCCATGGCCTCGGGGGTGTAGCCGTCGAAGTAAGTGGCATGGCTGCTGCATACTTCAGGCAGGCTGCTGAAACGTGAAGAGAAAACCTTGCAACGGAAGCGCATGGCCTCTAATACGGGGATGCCGAAGCCCTCCAGGCGGCTGGGAAACAAGAAGGCCTGGGCATGGGCATAGAGCCAGCGTTTTTCCTCATCCTTTATCTTTCCCGTCATGACAACACGTCCTTCTCCCACTTCACTGATGAGTTTTCGCAGCTCCTGGGCAAAGGCAAAGTGGTCGTCGCCGCAGATGTAGAGCCTGTGGCCAGGGAAGTGGTGCATCATGGGTACCAGGGCCTGGAAGTTCTTCTTCTCGCGAATCTGGCCGATGGTGAAGAAGAAAGGCTCGCCGTCGTCGTTTACGAAGGCAGGGCGTTGCTGAGGCTCATCCTCATGACAGGCAATGCCGTTGTAGATGACGTTGATGGAGGCGAGTGGCGAGTGGTGAGCGGCAAGTGAAGAATACTGCTGGAGAATGTCGTCCTTCACATATTGTGAGATACATGTAAGGCTGTCGCTGCGACGCATGCGCCACCACAGCTGCACGATGTGCCGCCAGCGGTGCAGACCGCTTTTCTCTCGTAGGAAGTTCAGGTCGTGCACGGTGAGCAGCTGCACTGTCTGGCTGTCGCCGCCACGCAGATGAAACTGCTGGTCGGTGGCGTGCCACAGGTCGATGTGCTTGCCCAGCCTCTTCAGATCCTCGCGCTTGTGGCTGCGACGAATATAGTCGATGTGTGTCCCAAATTTCCCCAACAGCGCGTCGGGCACAATATATATAAGATGTGTGTTGGGCATATCGGCTTGGGCCAGCAACGGGGCGTAGTTGCGGGCTATCTCGCCGAAGCCGTTCAGGTCGGCCAGATGTGAGAAATCAACCAGGATATTTCTCATAATCCTCAAACCTCAAATCTATCTGAATTTCCGTGTGTCGTGGTAGTCATGGTACGAATGGTCGAAATCCACATAGTCAAAACCGTGGATACGCCTTTTCCCCTCAGGCGGAAGCTGCATATAGTCGCCAAAGAGACAACGCAGATAGGTGTCGGGCTGTTCCACACCAAGTAATTCATGGCCCTCGAAGAGGATGGGTGTGGGCTTGCCCATCACCTCACGGGGCATCACGCTGCGCTCGCCACTGTCAAAGTCAGCAATAAGAGGAGCCTCGTAGTATCCGTGTTTTGTCTGTATACGCTTCAGTAGCCGTTGCAGGGTAATGTTCTTCACGGTGGCCTGCAGCAGGCGCGGCAGCCACGAGGTGTAGCCACGCCCGCGCTTGTAAGGGTCACGGTTACGCAGGTAGACCCAGCTCTTCACAGCATGAAAGCGGTTGAAGCGTAACTTGCGTCGCCACTTGCTCTTTACCACGCCGTCCAAGGGCAGGATGTCCACATAGACACCTCCTAACTGGTACAGCCCCCAGCGTTCAATAAGTGTTGTACTGCCGTCGATGACCTTCAGGAACGTACCCGAACACTGCTCGTTTTTCTCCACACAAAGCAGTTCCAACGGTTCGGGCAGCCACTCAGCACCGTGCTCGATGAAACGCTCATAATCGGGGCGCGGCATGGCAATGTCGGCATCGTCATCCCAAGGAATGAAGCCCCCGTGGCGCACGGCACCGAGCATGGTGCCGTCTGAGAGGTAATAGGTGATTCCATGCTCGCGGCACACCTTGTCTACTTTCAGGAGGACGGCAAGGATGCGCTCCTGTATCTGCTTGACGCTATAATCGGCCATGATTCTCTTTTTTTCTGCACATTTTGGGTGCAAAATTACGAAAAAACGAGAGAAATGCAAAAGAAAACCACGTTTTTCTTTTCATTTTCTGGTACAGAGTGCTCGAAACTTGTTTCGCTTGGCTTGTTTAAGAAGTTCGTCAAAGCCAAAGTTACGACAAATCCAAAGGGAAAAACAAATTTCACGTCTTCTTTCTTGCTTTTTTCAGATATTCTGCGTACCTTTGCAGCAAAAATACGAAATGCAACGATGATAAGGTTATCCAAATCAGTAGTGGGTAAGGCAGAGTCTGCAGCAGTGGCCCACGTCATTGAAGACATCGGCTATCTGGGCATGGGAGCCGTGGTGGGCGATTTCGAACAAGCGCTGGAACAGTTCATCGGAGGAAACCGCCGAGTGCTCTGCGTGAACAGTGGAACGGCAGCCCTCCATCTGGCCGTGCAATCCGTCACCCGTCCCGGCGACGAGGTGCTGGTGCCCAGCTTCACCTTTGTGGCCACCTACCAAGCCATTCGTGCCGCCGGCTGCATCCCCGTAAGCTGCGACATCAGGCCCGACACGCTGACACTCGACACCGACGATGCCGCGCGCCGAATCACGCCCCGCACCAAGGCGGTGATGCCCGTCTACTACGCCAGCAACAGCAGCCTGGCCGACGAGTACATCGACTTCGCCCGCCGCCATGGCCTGCGCCTCATAGAGGATGCCGCCCACAGCTTTGGCTGCATGAACAAAGGACGGCGCATAGGCTCCTTCGGCGATATAGCCTGCTTCAGCTTCGACGGCATCAAGAACATCACCACTGGCGAAGGCGGTGCCGTCGTAACAGCCGACGAGGAAGTGATACAGCGCATCAGTGACGCCCGTCTTTTAGGCGTGCAGAAAGACTCTGAGAAACGCTACGCCGGCAAGCGCAGCTGGACTTTCGATGTGGTGGACCAGGGCTATCGCTACCACATGAGCAACATCTTCGCCGCCATCGGACAAGTGCAACTCAACCGCTTTGAGAGCGAGTTCGCACCGCGACGCCAGGCCATAGCCCAACGCTACACCGCGATGCTCGCCGGTAATCCCGACGTGCGCCTCACCCCCATGGACTACGAGCATGACATTGTGCCCCACATCTTCGCCCTCCAGATTCTCAATGGCAAACGCCCTCAGTTAGAACAGCTGCTGAAGGAGCACGATGTGCAATACGGCATACAGTATGCCCCCAACCACCACCTCACGCTGTTCAAGGAAGACGTCAGCCTGCCTGTCACCGACGAGGTGTATAGTCAAATCATTTCCATACCCATGCACCCCGAGCTTACCGACGATGACATTCAGCTCATCGGCAGGCTCATCAACAGCCTATAGCACTATGAAGACCATTATCCTGGCAGGAGGCTTCGGAACACGCCTCGCCGAGTACACGAAACTCATACCCAAGCCCATGGTGGAGATAGGCGGCAAGCCCATCCTCTGGCATATCATGAACCTCTACGCCAGCTACGGCTACAACGACTTTGTCGTGGCATTGGGCTACAAGGGCGAGGTCATCAAGAACTATTTCCTGGAGTACTATACACTGAACAACGATTTCACCATCGACCTGAGCAACGGCACGCTGACCACCATTAACGAGCACAAGCGCGACTGGCGCGTGACATTGGTCGACACTGGTGCCGACTCACTCACCGGCGGTCGCGTGAAGCGGCTGAAAAAAATCATCGGTGATGAAGATTTCATGATGACCTACGGCGACGCTGTGGCCAATGTCAACATCGCCCGGCTGGTGGACCATTACCACAAGGCTGGCCGTTTGGCCACCGTCACCGCTGTGCACCCCACTGCCCGCTTTGGCGAGATACAGATTGATGACGAGAACTTTGTCCGCTCGTTCAAAGAGAAACCACAGCTCAACCAAGGCTGGATCAACGGTGGATTCTTTGTGCTTAGCCCCCGTGTATTTGACTACATCGACGGAGACCGCACCACCTTTGAGGCTGAACCCCTGGAACGTCTCACACGCGAGGGACAGCTCACCGCCTATCGCCACGATGGGTTCTGGCAGTGTATGGACACGGTGCGCGATCGTGACCTGCTGAACAAGCTGTGGGACGAGGGCAACGCGCCCTGGCTGAATTTGCAGCATTAAGAATTTGAAATTTAGAATGAAGAATTAAGAGTTGGCCACCTACGATATCCGTCCACTTCAGTTGCGTATGTTGCGCGTACTGGAAGCCCTCGACAAGACGTGCCGGGAGCACAACATCACCTACGGCATGTTTGCCGGAAGTCTGCTGGGAGCAGTTCGCCACAAGGGTTTCATTCCCTGGGACGACGACATGGACATCCTCATGCCGCGCCCCGACTACGAGCGGTTCATTGCCCATAGTAGCGAATGGCTGCCTGAACCTTACGAGTTTGTGTGCACAGAGAATGACCCCAACTACCCCCTGCCATTCGGCAAGGTGCAGGATGCCTCGACAACGCTCATCGAGCGGTTGCACCTGAGCTATCTCGGTGGTATCTATGTCGATGTGTTCCCCCTCGACGCCGTGCCTTCGGGTGCACTGAAACGCAGGTTGCATTTCTGGCACTACGGTTTTCTGCGACAGGCCCTCTATTGGATTCACCGCGACCCCTACCGCCACGGCCATGGCCCTTCGTCGTGGGTACCGCTGCTTACCCGCAAGCTCACCACCATGGAGCGGCTGCAGAAGAAAATAAGACGGCTGCTCACCAAGTACGACTACAACAATACAGTCCTCGTGGCCGACTATACCGACGGTCTGCGCGTAGTGCTACCCAAAGAAGTGGAGGGTGTCTACGCCCCATATGAGTTTGAGGGGAAGACCTTCATGGGCATCAAAGACTACGACAGCTACCTGAAGAAGATGTATGGCGACTACATGAAGATTCCCGACGGCGAACACCAACGCCAGCACAATTTCCATCTCCTGGACCTTGAACACCCCTACCGCGACTATCACCTTTAAAGTAATAATCCCCAACAAGTCCCCAAAAACAAAAAGCAATATGGCAACCATCCTTCAAAACGACATCAAGCACACCCTGGCTGGGCTCTCAGCAGAAGAACTCGCCAAGTTCAACAACGCCACAGTACTCGTCACTGGCTGCGCCGGTTTCCTAGGTTTCTACATGATGCAGTTCTTCGCCGCCGAGGCTGAGGAGCTGGGCATTAGGAAGATTATAGGTCTGGACAACTTCATGCTCGGCACGCCTGGCTGGATAGAACAACTCAAAGCCAATCCGCGTGTGAGCATACAGAAGTTCGACATCATACGCGACAACATCGCCGACATCAAGGAAGCCGCCGAGGCCGACCTCATTATCCACATGGCTAGCATCGCATCGCCCATGTTCTACCGCAAGTACCCCATCGAGACCCTCGATGCCAACATCTGGGGGCTGCGTTCACTGCTCGACTTCTACGCCCCGCACGGTGTGAAAGGCTTCCTCTTCTTCTCGTCAAGCGAGCTGTACGGCGACCCAGACCCTGAGCACGTGCCCACATCAGAGGACTACAACGGCAATGTATGCGCCACCGGGCCGCGTGCCTGCTACGACGAGTCGAAACGCTTCGGAGAGACCATGTGTATGCTCTTCGCACAGAAATATGACATGCCCATCGGCGTGGCACGCCCATTCAACAACTACGGACCGGGCATGCGCATCGGCGACAAGCGCGTGCCGGCCGACTTCGCACTGGCCGTCATGGAGAACCGCGACATTGAAATCCTCTCAAACGGCACACCAACACGTACATTCTGCTACATTGCCGACAGCGTGTGCGGATATTTCAAAATACTGCTCCACGGCAAGTACGACTATTTCAACATCGGCATCGAGAAACCAGAAATCACCATTACACAGCTCGCAGAAATCTACGCCAAGGCCGGTCGCGAGATCTTCGGCTACAAGGGCGAGGTGCGCTACGCCGTGTCTGAGGACAAGGAGTACCTCACCAACAACCCGCAACGCCGCTGCCCGCGCATCGAAAAGGCACGCCGTCTGCTGGGCTACAACCCCACCATCTTTGTCGAGGAGGGCGTCAACCGCTTCCTACAGTACCTCAGAGAGAGCAGCGAAGCTGAATATAAATGGTAGAAAATATAGAAAACTCAGTAAATTAGAAAAAACTTAACCCCGATTAAATAATGACAATTACAGTATTTGGAATGGGTTTCGTAGGCCTGACCACCTCACTAGGCTTCGCAGAATACGGACACACCGTCTACGGCGTCGAAATCAATGCCGAACGGTTGGCCACCATCCAGGGTGGACGGTTGCCATTCCTCGAACCAGGCCTTGACGAAGCACTGGTGCGCCATCTGGGCAAAGACTTCCACCCCATCGGCACCGACCGCCTGGCAGAGGCTGTCGCACAGAGCGACTGCGTCTACTACTGCGTGGGCACCCCCTATGGCAAGGACGGACAGGCCGACCTCACCTTCCTCTTCAGTGCCATAAGCCAGACGCTCGACGTGCGCCCCGCTGACAAGTACCAGGTGCTGGTGGTCAAGTCCACCATCCCGCCGTCAACCACCTCACAGAAAATCATCCCGTTCTTAGAAGAAAAAGGGCTGAATGTGGGCACCGATCTGGGCGTGGCCAACAACCCTGAGTTCCTGCGCGAAGGACATTGCTGGGACGACTTCATCCATGCCGACCGCATCGTGCTCGGCGTCAGCGACGAGCGCTCGGCTCAGGTGCTCCGACAGGTCTACGCTACGGTGAAAGAACCTATCCACTGCGTGTCGCTGAACACTGGCGAGTTCATTAAATACCTGTCAAACACGCTGCTGGCCACGCTCATCAGCTACAGTAACGAGATGAGCCTTGTAGCCGACACCATAGGCGGCATCGACGTGGCATCGGCTTTCCGAATCCTCCATGAAGACAAACGATGGGGCGGAGCTACCATGGCCTCCTATGTATACCCCGGCTGCGGATATGGCGGCTACTGTTTGCCCAAGGACACCAACGCCCTCTATGCCGTGGCCAAAACGGCAGGCTTCGACGCGCAGATTCTGAAGAACGTAATCGTCACCAACGACCAGATGCCTGCACAGATAGCCCTCAAGGTGGCTCGCACCGTCGGCAACGATAAGCAACGGTGTATAGGCATTCTCGGACTGTCGTTCAAACCTGGTAGCGATGACGTGCGCGACACACCTTCGGCCAAGATTATCCGCGAGCTGCGACAGCTGGGCTATACCGACATCGTGGGCTACGACCCTGTGGCCAACACCGAGTTCAAACGATACTACGACAGCCTGGCCATTGGCTATGCCCAAAGTTACGACGAGCTGCTCAACAAGGCACAGGTGCTGGTCATCACCACGGCATGGCCAGAGTTTGCCAACGTCCGTCAGCTTTCACAGAAGCCCGTCGTGGACTGCCGCTACATGCTTTAGCACATATATCCCATGAGTAATGCTTCTGTTCTGGAATCGCAACCCCCCAACGCGACCGTTATAGGCTTCGATGCTAAGCGCATCGTGCGCAACGGAACGGGCCTGGGTAGCTATGGGCGCACCTTGGTGAACGACCTCTCGAAGCTCGATGCCTTCGACTTGCGGCTCTATGCTCCCGATGATGGCATTACGCAGCTGCGCTCGCAGATAGTGGGGCGTTCCAACGTAAGTTTCTGCTATCCGCGCCACGCTTTTACGGCATTGGGAAAGGCGATGTGGCGCTCGCGTGGCATTGTGCACCAACTGGTGGGAGACGGTGTGCAAATCTATCACGGTCTCTCTGGCGAGCTGCCCGTAGGCATTCGCAAGGCAGGCATTCGCAGTGTTGTCACCATACACGACCTCATCTTCATGCGCCATCCGGAGTATTATAACCGTGCCGATGTGAAGATATACACCAAGAAATTCTTTCACACCCTCAGCGAGGCAGACCGGATAGTAGCCATCAGTGAGTGTACGCGGCGCGACATCTGTGAGCTTGGCGGCATTGACAAGAGCCGTGTGGACCTCATCTACCAGAGCTGTGCGTTACGCTTCACTGAGACGCCCGAACCGTCGCAGATGTGGCAGGTGCGCGACAAGTATGACCTGCCCGACCGCTATGTGCTCAATTTGGGAAGTATAGAGGAGCGTAAGAATGTTCTGTTGGCGGTGGAGGCTCTCCATCGTTTGCCCGACGACGTGTCGCTGGTCATCGTGGGGCGACAGACGCCCTATTCCGACCGTGTGCATGAATACATTATGCAGCACCGCATGCACAGTCGCGTGCTGATGCTGCATAACGTACCCGATGCTGATTTGCCTGCGCTCTATCGCATGGCCGACTGTTTTGTCTACCCCTCGCGCTATGAGGGCTTCGGCATACCTATTATCGAGGCCATCAGCCAGGGCTTACCCGTAGTGGCATGCACTGGCTCTTGCTTAGAGGAAGCTGGTGGTCCTGACAGTCTTTACGTTAGTCCTGACGACCCGGAGGCCATGGCTCATGCCATCAGTCAGGTGCTCTTCGACGCCCCAGGCCGGCAGCAGCGCATAGAACTCAGCCGTCAGTATATCCGCCGCTTTGAAAACAGCGATGCTGCCCAACGCTTTGCCCAGCTCTATGCTTCACTACTTTCCTGATAGTCTAGGTCGGCCTCGGCTATGAGGCGTACTTCCTGCAGGTCTAAGTGGGGCTGACTCTCCTGCTCTGCCAAACTGCACACATAGCGTGCCACCTCCTCCATGTCTATGTCTACCTCGTCGGCCTGGCTTTCCAGCACGCCGCTCTCGAAGTAGTACTGGGCAATGGCATTAAGCACCCAGCTAAGCAGTTCATCACTGGCAAAGTGATCCTTTGCCTCTATGGGCAGCTGTTCGCGGATGAACTTCATCTCACGCTTAGTATCCTGCTCGTCGAGCAGCAGTTCGTCGTCGATGCTCATGCTATCAGCGCTTCAAATTTCTCTTCAAACTTCTGTTTCGACACGGCTCCCACAAGTTTGTCCACTACCTCGCCGTTCTTTATGAAGAGCACGGTGGGAATGTTGCGTATGCCAAACTCTGCGGCAAGTTCCTCGCTCTCTTCTACATCGCACTTGCCAACGATAATTTTGCCATCATACTTTTCGGCCATCTCTGAGATGATGGGTGCCACCATGCGGCAGGGGCCGCACCATGTAGCCCAGAAATCTACGACCAAAGGCAGCTGTCCGTTCTTCAGATTCTCAAAGTTCTCGCTTGTGATAGTTACTTCCATAGTTTTGTGGTGTTATAAATTAATAATGTGATTCATTGTTATAAGCGCAAAAAGCGTGCCAAATTAGTAGAGGTAGATTTTGAAGTTCTTAATGCTGCCAGGTGCGCCCTGTTCGGCACGTGGCAGATACTCAAGAGCTGTCACAGTCTGCTCAGTACCTAAGTCGATGACCAGCAGGTGGGGTGCCTGAGCCGATTTCTCCGTCTGCCAGTAGGTAGACTCCTGGAGGTCGAAGACCTTGTCGCCCAGATGGTTGCCGTTCTCCTCCTCTGAGTTGGCATACTTCGTCTTCCAGGGCTCGCGGCTCAGGCGCTTGCCGTCGGCGCCTTGCAGATAGAGCTCAGCGATGGCGGCGCGGTCGCCGTCCTTCTGGGTGCTTAGACATTCTATGGCCAAGAAGCGTCCCTTCTGAGGAGCATTGAACTTGACGGTCTGCCAGCCGTTGCCAGCCTTGAAGGCTCCAGTGGCGACTGGTGTAGCTGAGTTGAGGTCGGGTTTGTCGCCTATGTTGTTGTGCTTATTGCTCTGCTCCAGTTGGAGCTTGTTCAGTTCAGGCTCGGCCTGGCCCCAAACCACAGCTTCCTTCGGGCCCACGATGTCGAGGACGATAATCTCGTTCTTGCCCTTCTTCAGCCAGCAGCCGGGAATGTAGAGTGTCTGCTGAGGGCCAATGCTCCAGATGCGGCCCATAGCATGACCATTCACCCATACCTGACCCTTGCCCCATGTCTCGAAGTTCAGGAAGGTGTCGCCTACCTTCGAGAGGTTGAAGTAGCCGCGATAGTAGCCACGCTTTGACTTTTCGGTTGGTTTGTTCATGTCGCTGTTTTGAACCAGTTTTAATGACTCTACAGCCGTTTCATAACTGTCATTGATGGCTAAATTCGTCCATAACTGCGGTTTCCATGTCACTTCGTTGTTGTCGACATCGGCAGTAAGAGTCACATCACCAATGATACCTTTGTAGTCTTTTATGGCACGTCCAAAGTTAATTCGCCCCATACCTTCAACAAGGATGTTCAGTTTCTGTCCTTTCTTGACTGGGGGCAACGTGATTGATTTCTCGTTCTTCACACGGTCAATCTTGCCGATATAATCACCATTGATAAAGACTTGTCCGAAATCGTGTATCTCAGCAGTAAGTACACTCTGAACAGGTATTTCAGGAAGAGTAGTTGTGTAAAGTATCATGCCCCATCCCATATCCATATCCTCAAAGGTTTTGAGTGTACCTTTCTCTTCCTTGCCAATGGCTATTAAAAGTTCTGAGAACGTTTTCAGCTCAAACTTGGGTACGGTGATAATAGGCATCGGGGCCTTGGGTACATTGGGCAGTTTCTTGTCTGAGTACTTCTGCATCATCTTGCGCAGCTCCCAGAACTTTGGCGTGGCAAGTCCCCACTCGTTGATGGGGGCATCGTAGTCGTAGGAGGTGACGTCGGGCGCAAAGCCGGGGCTGTTGGCGCCAGCCCAATGGCCGAACGAGGTGCCGCCGTGGGTCATGTAGAGCGAGAAGCTGATGCCCTTGGAGAGCATTTCGTCCATGCCCTCAACCATATCCTTGGCAGGACGTGTCTCGTGGCGGGCTCCCCACTTGTCGAACCAGCCGCTCCAAAACTCCGAGCACATCTTCGGGGCATTGGGGCGCAGCTGGCCAAGGCGGCGGAACTGGTCGTCAATGTTAGCACCGGTGCCGAAGTTCATTGTCCACGTCAGGTCGTCGAGGCCGTTCTTCTCGAAGTTCGAGCTCCAGTCGCACTGGAAGAGCGACAGCTCCTTGCCGTAGATGCCACGCAGGCAGTCGCGAATTTCAGAGACGTAGGGCTTGTCCTCGCCGTAGCTTCCGTATTCATTTTCCACCTGAATCATGATGATGGGGCCGCCGTTCTGGATGGTCAGCGGCTTCAGCTGCTCACCTACCTTCTCTTCGAATATTTTCACGCGCTCCATAAAGTAAGGATCACGTTCGCGAAGCTTGATGTCCTTCTTCTTCAGCAGCCACCAGGGCAGACCACCCATCTCCCATTCGGCACAGACGTAGGGGCCAGGACGCACGATGACATACATGCCGTTCTTTTGCGCCAGTCGGCAGAACTCGGCCACGTCGTTGTTGCCCGTGAAGTCGAACACACCTTCCTGCTGTTCGTGTATGTTCCAGAACACATAGAGGCACAGCGTGTTCATGCCTAATGCCTTGCACATCTTGATGCGGTGCTCCCAGTAGGGGCGGGGTATGCGGGGATAGTGCACTTCGGCGGCCTTCACGATGAAGGGCTGGCCGTTCAGCAGGAATGTCTTGTCGCCCGTGGTAAACGTGCCGGGCTTTCCGTCGGCACTCACGGTGGCGGGCATGGACAGCAGCAGTGCCGCTGCCAAGGTCAATAGTTTCAGAGTGTGTTTCATACTTCAAATAACGGTTTTGCGGAATGTCTGCGCGAGGCTCCTTCCTATCATAGATTAATTTTTTGCAAAGATACGAAGAAAAAATGGAAAAAGACAACTCTTTTCCTGTTTTTTTTGTACCTTTGCACGCACAAAACAGCAAATAGCATAGTTATGGGCGGCTTTTTCGGAACCATCAGCACACGCGACTGCGTAAACGACTTGTTTTACGGTACTGACTACAACTCACATCTTGGCACCCGGCGTGCGGGTCTCGTCACCTTCGACGCAGAGAAAGGCTTTTCGCGCAGCATCCACTCTTTGGAGCGTGACTATTTCCGTTCTAAGTTCGAAGACGAGCTGGGCGACTTCAAAGGTCATCAGGGCTTGGGTGTCATCAGCGACACCGACCCACAGCCCATCATCATCAACAGCCATTTGGGGCGTTATGCCGTAGTGACGGTGGCTAAGATTAACAATTTGCGTGAAATTGCCGATGAGCTGTTGGCGCAGCGCATGCACCTGAGCGAGCAAAGTGCCAACAAACTGAACCAGACAGAGCTGGTGGCGCTGCTCATTAACATGGGCAACACATTTGTTGACGGCATCAACTGCGTCTATCAGAAGATAAAGGGCTCCTGCTCCATACTCATTCTTACCGAGGACGGCATCATTGCTGCCCGCGACTTCCTGGGGCGCACACCCATTGTCATAGGACATAAGGAAGTGCACCGCCTCTCACCCATTGGCACCGACGAGTTTACGCAGGCCTATGCTGTGAGCAGCGAGAGCACCAGTTTCCCCAATCTTGACTACAAAATTTTGCGCGACGTTGGCCCCGGCGAGATTGTACGTCTGCGTGCCAATGGCATCGAGGTGCTGCAGCCGCCGTTCAAGCGCTGCCAGATTTGTGCTTTCCTCTGGGTGTACTATGGTTTCCCCACTTCCTGCTATGAGGGCATCAATACTGAGTATGTGCGTGAGAAGAACGGACACATGATGGGTGAGCGCGATAAAGTGGAGGCCGATCTCGTATGCGGCATCCCCGACAGCGGTGTAGGCATGGCCATAGGCTACTCGCAGGGCAGCGGCATACCTTATAAGCGCGCTGTGCTGAAGTACACCCCCACATGGCCCCGCTCGTTCACTCCCGGCAACCAGAGCCGCCGCGACTTGGTGGCGAAGATGAAGCTCATTCCCAACGAGGCCCTGCTGCGTGGGCAGCGCGTGGTGTTCTGCGACGACTCCATTGTGCGCGGCACACAGCTGCGCGACAATGTGCGTGAGTTTGTGCAGAGCGGAGCACGCGAGGTGCATGTGCGCATTTCATGTCCGCCATTGGTCTATGGCTGTCCCTTCATAGGTTTCACCAACTCGAAGAGCGACCTCGAGCTCATCACCCGCCGCATCATCCGCGATTTTGAGGGCGATGACAAGGCCAACCTCGACAAATACTCGCAGACCGACTCGCCGCAGTATCAGCGTATGGTCGATGAGATAGCCCGACGTCTGGGACTCACCTCACTGAAGTTTGCCCGTTTAGAAGACCTCATTGAGAGTATTGGCCTGCCCAAGGACCATGTGTGCACCCACTGCTTCGACGGCACCAGCTACGACCATCAGCAAGGTGATGGCGAGTTCTTCGGATAGTTAAAAATAGTAGGCCACGGCCACGCTCCATGCATTTGTGCGCGACTTGGCGTGGTGCCAGGTCTGGTCGGTGAGATGGTCAGAGATTTCGCTCCAGGTGAAGTCGGCCGTCTTACTGATGGGTATGTTGTAGCGCAGCGTGCCCTCCAAGTGGCGTGCAAAGGTGACGCCGACCCCCAAATTGATGCTGAGCATGGTCTCCTGTAGAGAGAACTGCTTCAGCTCGTTGATGGTTGACTTCCAGTGGCGAATATCGTCGCCAATGTTGAAGCTGAACTGCGGCCCTGCCAGCAGAAAGATGTTGAGCACGTCGCCTAAGCCCGCACCCGCACGCATGTCGCCTACGAAGAGCAGGCTCTGCTGAGTGAATGTCTCGTCTTCCACCTTCAGGTCGTGCTGGTCGTAGAGTAAGGAGGCATCGACAGCGAGTCCCGACAGTGGCAACCCTATCTTCAGCGTGGGGCCGGCGAAGAATCCCACGCGGTTGGAGCTTTTCAGCGTCTCACCATTGAAATCCATTTTGGCCAGCTGGAAGCCGCCCTTCAAGCCGAAGCGCACCTGCGCCCCCGCCGGGCTAACGAACAAAGAACAAAGTACAAAGAACAAACCTGTTGCCTTTATCCATCTGCTTAAATGTGTTGTGTCATAGTTATTCTTCATGTTTGCTTCCATTTGTTCGAAATATAACTACGGTTGTTTATCTGCTTTGCAGTAGGAGCTCCGCCATTCTTTCCAGAATGCCGCACCTCCCTGCTTGTTGGCTGCAAAGGTACGAATAAGCGAGTGAAAAACAAAAGAAAAAAACGTTTTTCTTTTGTTTTTCCGAGTAATGAATTAGGCAACACATAAAATGAAGCCCCGAATAACAACATTTTTTTATATGGAAGCGGAAGTACTTTCGGCGAAGCCACGGATAAACAAAAAAAATGAAAAATGCCGCCAAGCGTGGTTAATTAATTATAATTATGTGTGGCAAAAAGTGGTTTCTAATCGTCATATCATTATCTTTGCAAGCGATTTATCAACCATAAATGCAGAATATATATGAAAAAGAACACTCTATTCATTGCTTTGGCAGCAGGACTGCTGCTGAGCAGTTGCGCATCTAAGAAAGAACTGGCGGGCTGCCAAGAGGAGAACAAAACGCTGCAGGCCTCGCTGCAGGCCACGAAGGAAGACCTGGCAGGGAAGAACGCCCGCATAGCCAGCATGGAGCAGCAGCTGGAAGCCCAGCGGCGTGCTTTGGCAGAGTCGAAGGCTGCCTATGAGAAGCTGCAGCAGACCTTGCAGATGAGTCTGTCGAATGCCAGCCAGACCAGCGTGTCCATCGAGAAACTGGTAGATCAGATCAATGCTTCCAACCAGTACATACGCCATCTGGTGGAGGTGAAGTCGAAGAGCGACTCGCTCAACCTTGTGCTCACCAACAACCTCACCCGCTCCCTCTCGCGCGAAGAGCTGAAAGAGGTCGACGTGCAGGTGCTGAAGGGTGTGGTCTACATCTCGCTGGCCGACAACATGCTGTTCCGCAGCGGCGGCTATGAGATTAACCCTCGCGCTGCTGAGACGCTGAGCAAGATAGCCAAGATTATCACCGACTACAAGGACTACGACGTGCTGGTGGAAGGCAACACCGACGATGTGCCCATCTCGCGCGAAAACATACGCAACAACTGGGACCTCTCCTGTCTGCGCGCCTCGAGTGTGGTGCAGGAACTGCAGAACAAGTACAACGTTGACCCCAAGCGTCTCACCGCTGGTGGTCGTGGCGAGTACAACCCCCTGCAGCCCAACGACAATGAGGTGGGGCGTCAGCGCAACCGTCGCACTCAAATCATCATCACGCCGAAACTTGACGAGTTCATGGAACTCATAGGCGAGGCTCCTGAAACCGACAAGTAAGCATCACTCCAGAAGAGTGGAATTTGCCTACTACCATTATTCAGAACATTTCATTCAAACGGCATCCGCCGGGCGCATCCTCTCCGATGGCTCGGCGGATAACATTTCACTATGTTGTAGCAAGCCATACAAACGAAAAACGACTCAAGGACAAAGGAAAAATATATTTTAACACTCCCAATGAGGCTGGTTGTTTTAATTATTTCCAGCCGATAAAAGGACTGAACTATTATAGAACAAGATGAAAAAGAGAATTGTATGGATGCTCAGCCTGCTGTGCATGGTTGCTCAGGGAGTTTGGACACAGATTTCTGTCAGTACGGAGACACAATTGAATGATGCCATCGCCAATGATGCGAACATTCAACTAGCTGAGAATATCCTGCTCGATGATTATCTCAACATTGAAGGTGTGACTGTGACCATCGACCTGAACGGCCACAGGCTCTGCCGCAACCTCAGCAGCAGTTCTGATGACGGTAACGTCATCTGGATTCACGAAAACGGCCATCTGATCATTAAGGACAACAGCACCACCCATAGCGGCAGCATTGAAGGCGGCAATGCTACCAACGGCGGCGGCATCAACGTCTGGCCCGGCTGTTCGCTTACTGTCACTGGTGGCACATTCGCAAACAACAGTGCCAGCGATAATGGTGGCGCCATCTTTGTACGAAACGGTGCCACCGTCACTGTCAGCAATGCCACCTTCATCGGAAACTCTGCCAATGACCAGAGGTAATCATTACCGGTCGCGGGGCCGTGGTTCGCCAGGAAAGATAATTATTCTATGGTCTGTCGATGGTCTACAACTTCACGAATATAGGCGACGTGAATAGCCTTTCCCTGCTCAACCAGAAATGGCGAATACGCACCTTCCTCGGTCTACGCCTATAATGTTCATCAACTCAACTTCCCCCTGCCTGCCCCGGGAGTACAGTCAAGAGCACAGGGAGCGCAGTCAGGAACACAGAAAGCACAGTCAGGAGCGCAGATAGCCCAATCAGGAGCACAGGGAATCCGTAGGCACTCCCCTCCCTTGTAGGGGAGGGGTAGGGGTGGGGTCAGTATCTTTCTAAGGGCTTGATTAAGCGCATGTTAGACAACACATTGAGGGCAGTCAACACCCCACCCCTGCCCCTCCCCTGACAGGGGAGGGGAGTGCCTACGGGCTCTATCATCCCTGCGCCTACGAGCGCCATCATTCTCGTGCAGAGACGCAGAGGCGCAGAGGACCGCAGAGAGGAAGGCTTCAACATTCCAATTCCTTGATTTGTCCTATCCGTGTGAGCGTGTCTGTCTCTGCGCAACTCTTAATCTCAGCGCGATTGATTTTCCTCTTGTGCCATTCCACACCGCAGAGGGAGGGCTCTGGGCGCTCTCAAGAGGAAGTACCTATTTTTTCACACCATCACTCTTCGGCAAATGCGGCATGAATTGTTTTTTTTTCTGAAGAAAATGATAATAATTGTAGAATAATTCGTATCTTTGCAGCGTCCAAGTGGAGGCTACGCCAGCTACTGTAAAACGGACAAATAACTTATAGGTATGTAGCAGCCACGAAGTGGGTTTTTGGCATTCCTGCTTTATGGCGCCGAGCTTGAATGATGAGCTTAAGAAAACTTATGAACATATGAACGAGAATGATATGATGACTAAAAGACTGTTTATGAGTGAAGGAAAGCGCCGCTTCGCCATGCTTGTAGTGCTTTTCTTGTTGGCAATATCAGCATTTGCCGTGCCTGCCAAGCCTGGACTCACACGCCTGTTGACCCTCACCGACGGCACAACGGTAAGCGCCATGCTCGTTGGCGATGAGTTTGCACATTACTGGCTTGGTACTGATGGACAGGCCTATCAGTCGGCTGGCAATGATGTGTATCAGCCTGTCGACCGGCAAATGGTGATTCAGCGAGGTGCTGCACGCCGCGCCGCCGCCAACCAGCAGCGCACGCGCCGGCTGGCTCCTAACAAGGTTGGGACCACCAATCCTATCAGTGGCGACAAGAAAGGCATCATCATCCTTGTCAACTTTCAGGACGTGTCATTCACTGCCACGCAAAGCGACTTCAACAACCTTGCCAATAAGCCGAACTACAACTCTGGCAACTTCAAAGGCTCGATGTACGACTATTTCTATGCCCAGAGCGAGAGGCAGTTCAGACTTACGTTCGACGTGGTGGGACCGTACACCGTGAGCCAGAACTGCGCGTACTATGGAGCCAACAACAATAAGGGCGACGACGTAAAGCCAGGATACATGGTGCAAGAAGCCCTACAGCTGGCCGACCGCGACGTAAACTATGCCGACTATGACTGGAACAACGACGGCACTGTAGAGCAGGTGTATGTGGTATATGCTGGCAAAGGCGAGGCCGACGGCGGGGCACCCGAAACTATCTGGCCACACGCGTGGAACCTGAAAAGGGCCACAGGCAGCAACATTACGCTCGACGGCGTAACCATCAGCACCTACGCCTGCGGCGGCGAGCTGAACGGCAGCACGGGCGAAACGGCTGGCATCGGCACCATGTGCCATGAGTTCAGCCACTGCCTGGGCTATCCCGACTTCTACGACACAGACTACTCCGGCGGCCAGGGCATGGGCTACTGGGACCTGATGGACAGCGGCTCGTATAATGGCGACGGCTACCGTCCTGCCGGCTATACCAGCTATGAGCGCTGGGTGGCTGGTTGGAAGACTCCCATTGAGCTCACCACTACGCAGGACATCACAAACATGGCTGCCCTGCAAACCTTTGGCAGCAATACCTACATCATCTACAACAAGAGCAACAACAATGAATACTACCTCTTGGAGAACCGTCAGAAAACGGCGTGGGACACCAGTCTTCCCGGTGCGGGCCTGCTCATTCTGCACGTAGACTACAACGAGTCGATATGGTCAAATAACAGGCCCAACGACGACCCCGCCCACCAGCGTATGACGTGGATACCAGCCGACAATGAGTATCAAAGCACTGTCTATGAGGGAACAACCTACTATTTGAGGAGTGGCATGAAGAACGACCCGTTCCCATACGGCAACAATAATTCCTTCGGCAAGAACACCACCCCCGCAGCAGAGCTCTACAACAAAAATTCCGACGACACCAACTATCTTGACTGCTCCTTAGACCACATCACTCAGAACAGCGACGGCACCATAGCTTTTCACTTCAATGGCGAGAGCAATTTGCTGCCAGCCATCGTTGCTGACGAGTCGCTCACGTTCAGCACCACCATCGGCACACCGCAGACGATGCCGCTCGAAGTGCTGAGCGAGGGACTGACCGATGACATCACCCTCACGCTCAGCGATGCCAACGGCGTGTTCACTCTGGGTGCCACCACCATTGCACACACCACGGAGGATGCCACGGTCAACGTTACGTTTACATCGTCGACGGCAGGCACATACACTGGCACTATTACACTCAGCAGCGAGGGTGCCGACGATGTAATTGTCGGTCTCTTGGCTACGGCGAGAGAGCCTTCCTCTTCCAATCCAAGTGCCACGACATTCAAACTCGTCACCTCGACCAACGATTTGGAAGAGGGAATGCGCTACATCATTGCCTGCGGGAGCAAATCTACCGCCGCAGGAGCCTTAAGCGACAAGATTCTGGTTAGCGAAAGCGTTTCGACAAGCAATAACGTTATCACCATTGGCAACGGTGTGGCTGTGTTTGTGCTCGAAGGCGACCAGACCAACGGCTGGGCGTTCAAGAACGAAAGCAACAACCAGTACTTGTATGCTACTTCGACCAAGAATCTCGCCTATGGCTCTGAAGCAAAGAAATGGACGCTTAGCAACCTTAGCAACACAACGGTTGGTGTGATTATGACATACGGCGGTTGCGGCACAATGCTCTACAACGTCACTGCCCCCCGCTTCACCACATATACGAGCGACCCCTCTTCTTCGATGATTCAGGCTAACCTCTATATGGAGTACAGCGAAACCCCCGACGACCCCACACTGGAATACTACAAGAGGGCAGACACCAAGAAGGGAGAAACGCTGAAGTCGACGATGTGCAGCATCATCTACAACCGCACGGAGACGACCTACAACTACCTCTGGACGGCATTCCATACTACCGACGTGCGTAGCGACGGCAAGATATGGGACATGTATTCGAGCATCACCAACTACGAGCCTGGCGGCCCTGCTCAGGGAGCTGACGTCACAGGCGAGGGCAATAGCTACAACCGCGAGCACTCGTTCCCGAAGAGCTGGTTTGGCGGTGAGGTGACACCCATGTACGTTGACCTGCACCATATCTATCCCACCGACGGCTATGTGAACAACCGGCATTCCAACTATCCCTTTGGCGAGACCAATGGCGAGACCTACAAGTCGGCTAATGGCTTCAGCAAGCTTGGCACATGCACCTATGCCGGCTACACGGGAACCGTATTCGAGCCTGCCGATGAGTATAAGGGTGACTTTGCGCGCACCTATTTCTATATGGTGACCTGCTACGAGGAGAAACTCCATGACTGGTACACCAGTTTCAGCACTACCGACGTGACGGCAGTGCTCGATGGCAGCACATACCCCGGCCTTACTGATTGGCAGCTGTCTATGCTGATGAAGTGGGCAAAGGACGACCCCGTGAGCGAGAAGGAGACCAACCGCAACAACGCCGTCTATGCCATACAGAACAACCGCAACCCCTTCATTGACTATCCTGGCCTGGAGGAGTATGTTTGGGGCTACCTTACCACATCGGCGTTCAGCTACAACCACTACCTGCTGCCCGTGTACATGAGCTTCAGCTTTGCCGAGGCGTCAGCCACTCAAAACGGTGACTTTGAGGAGCCCACGCTCAGTTGGAGTGGATACTCCACTCCCGACGCAGAAGAGCGTAACGTCACCTACAGCAGCAGCGACCCCAGCGTTGCAATGGTGAATGCCTCAACAGGCGAGGTGACCATCGTGGGGCCAGGCACCACCACCATCACCGCCACCTTTGCGGGCAATGAAAGCTATGCTGAAAGCTCGGCTTCATATACACTGACTGTCAGTGAGCCCACTATTACTGAGGGCGAGACGTTGCTCTATGAAGGTCTTACGAAATATGATTCAAATGGTGACTCTAGTACTGAGCTGAAGGACAGCGGTTACTTAGATTACAGCGGCTGGACGTCAATTAGCAAAGTATATCCAGGAGGCACCAGCGGAGCGGAGAGTAATGGCGGATGCCTGAAGTTCGGTTCGAGCAAAAGCGCAGGCTCAATGACCACCACCGTCTCGCTCACTGGCAATGCCGTGCTGATGTTCTATCTGAAGAAGTATGGCCAAGACGATGGAACACTGAACCTGACCGTGACAGGTGCCACAGCTGATGTGACACAGTTCACGCCCCAAACCGACTGGACACTCTGCACCGTCAACCTCACGCAGGCCACAGGCAGTGTGAGCATCACTTTGGCCACCTCCGAGCAGCGTGCTTACGTAGATGAAATATGCCTCACCACTTTGAGCACACTCGCACTGGCCGACGACGGCAGCAACAGCACGGCTATTAGCACGGCAGCAGCAAGCGGCCAGAAGTATAACGTAGCCTTGAGAGGCCGCACACTCTACAAGGACGGCGAGTGGAACACCATCTGCCTGCCCTTCACGGTCGCGCTCGAGGGTTCACCCCTCGAGGGAGCCATAGCCAAGACGCTGACCGGTGCCGCAATGGAGGGCACGCACGTTACGCTGACCTTCGGCAACAACGTGTCTACGCTCACTGCCGGCACACCCTATATCATTAAGTGGAACAGCACCGAGGGCGCAGACAACATTGTGAACCCCGTCTTCGAGGGTGTTACAGTGGTCAGCGGCTCTGCCGCTGACAGAACCATCACCTTGGCCGACGGCCACGTGCAGTTCATAGGCTATTACGATGCTTTCCCCATTACGGCAGCCGATGAGAACATTTACTACATGACCACAGGCAGCCTGCTGAAACACACCGCCAAGAACCGCACGCTGAAGGCTTGCCGCGCCTACTTCCTGTTCTCAGAGAATTATGCCGGCCGCGAGTTCATACTCAACTTCAGCGAGGGCGAGGCAACTGACATCGACGGCATCAACAATTTGACAACCAGCGGCAGCGAGAATGCAAACCAGCTCTATGACCTGTTGGGAAGGAAAATTGCTAACCGCGAACCCGTAAACGGCAAACTGCCCAAGGGGCTGTACATACTGAACGGCCGCAAGGTGGTGATACGCTAAAAGCGTTGCTGCTCTGCAGCCCGCTGTGCCCCTCGCGCGCGCGCGTTTTATGCGCGCGTGACTGCAAGGTGCTTGCACCACTTGCACCACGCCTCATTATCAGCACATTACGCGCAATTTCAGGTTGCACCTGCTTGCACCAGGTTGCACCATGTGCCTAACTGTTGGGATGAAAAAAGTCCCAGGGCCTGGGACAAACACAGGAAGGCCTCCCGTGAAAAAAAGTGGCCGCCACATTTTCACGGGAGGCCTCCCTTTTGCCTCTGCCCTCGAGGGGAGAAGAGTGTCAGCAGGGGGGGGAGTGGTGCAAGTGGTGCAAGCACCTTGCAGTCATGCGCGCGTATAAAACGCGCGCGCGTGTGAGGAACGGCTTTCAGCGCGGGGGAACCGCGCTGCGCACCGGGGGCACTATGTGTGCGCGCATGTGGTGACACAGACGGCGCGGGGAAACCGCGCTGCGCAACCGGGGAGCACTGTATGGGCGCGCATGCAGTGAAACAATGGTCATGCCTATGGCTGTCTACTCTAAGAATCCCTCCATGATGGCCGTCGGCTCGCCTTTTGAGCCGAAGGCCCCCAGCTTGTAGCCACCGGGCAGGGTTTGTGGCTCCCAGTAGAACACGCCGCGGCAACGGCCGTTGGTGCTGTCGCGTGCCTCGCGTATGATGCGGCCCAGCTGCTGCCGGCCCTCTTCCATCTTCTCCGGGTGTGCCATGTCCACTTCGAAGCCCGTTTCCACTATCATCACGTTGCAGCCATACTTCTCGCTCACACGCCGTATGTTGGCCATGCAGCGGCTTATCACGGTGTCGGCCTCCAGCTCCGGATGGCTGCGCTTGGCCCAATAGGGATAGAGCGACATGCCCACCATGTCGAACTTGGCACCGTGCTGCAGCAGCGTGCCCAGGTTATAGTCGTAGAGGTCGGGGTTGTAGCCGTTGTCTAAGTGCACGATGACGGTGGCGTTGGGCAGCACCTCTTTCACGGCATCATAGCCTGTGCGAATGAAGCCGGCATACTGCTCTGGCTCCGTTTTGATGTGCCCCATGGAGTGTATGATGGTGGTGTGTCCGTTAGCATCCTTCACCGGCCATCCGTGTTCGTCGGTCTTCACCGTCCACAGCAGCCCGTTGCTCGTCTCGTTGCCCACCTGCACCCAGCGTGGCTCCACACCGTTCTTTTTCAGGTGTATAAGCACGTCAATGGTGTGCAGGCGCAGGTCTTCCTTCATCTGCTCGTAGCTATGTCCCAGCCATAGGCGCGGTATGGGCTGCTGCCCGGGGTCGGCCCACCAGTCGCTGTAGTGGAAGTCTATCATCACGTCCATGCCCAAGGCCTTGGCACGCAGCGCCATAGCCAGCACGTCCTCCTTGGTCGACGAGCCGTCGCGTGTGGGTTCTACCCATACCCGCAGGCGTATGGCATTCAGCCCGTAGTCGTTTTTGAGCAGCTCCAGGCATTCGCGCTCATGGCCCTCGCGGTCGCGAAAGGTCACACCGCGGCTCTCCTGTCGTGGCAGGCCGCTCACGTCGGCACCCTTCACAAAAAACGTGGCGGCGGTGACGCCCTCCACGGTGTAGCCGGCCTGCCGCAGCAGGTTGAGCACGCCCCGCTCGCCCGGCAGGTGTCCGGCGCCCACGGCAAAAAGGGTGGGCTTGCTGGCCATGATGGCCGGCATCTTCGTCAGCCAGTCGGCATTGCGGTTATACAATATCATGTCTTCCTCCTCTGGTCGGCTGTCGCAGCTGTTGTTCAGCTTCGTGTCCATCGCCTCCTTCATGGCGTTGATGTCTTGCGCGAAGTAGGCTCGAACCACTCCGTCCTCCATCTCGCTCATGAAGTCAGCATGGTCCACCAGACACATCAGCAGCTCTTTCTGGCGTTCCAGTGTCATTCCCTTATACAGTGTCTTCGCTTGGAAGGCCATCGTCTCCAGTCCACCCACATTCTTGCCCTGGCGCACTGCCTCCTTTTGGAAATATTCGTCGAAGCCGTTTTTTGGGTCAAACCTGCCACTCTTCTTCATGAATGAGAGCAACGTCAGCGTATGGCTGAGGGCCGACGGCGTCATCTTCTTCATTTGCTGCGCCAGTAGCGGGTTGGTCATGTCCATGCCCAGCAGTCCTTTCATGTAGGCATTCAGACGGTCCATCTCGTCGGTGGTGAGCAGGTTGTCGAGCGTCATGCTGTCGGGCAGCATCATGGCCTGCTGCGCCATAGCGAGGCTGTCGGGGCCAAACATCTGGTCCATCAGCAGCTCGCCGTACGTCTGCTGGGTGTCGGCCATGGCTTGGCGGATGCCAGGTATGGAGTCGACAAACGACACCGGGGCCAGGTGGTAAGTGCCCACGATGTAGGAGGGCGACGTCAGTCCGCGGCCCGAAATCTTGTAAAGCAATTGTGCCGGTGCGCATAGCGTCAGGGCTGTAAGCGCAAGCGTAAGGAGTATTCTTCTCATAGTCAGAATTCTATTTGTTCACTCATCTATATAACTACAGTTATTTGTCTGTTTGGTTGCAGTAGGAGCACCGCTATTCTTGGCGCTTGACTTCTTCTTCAGGCATGCCGAAGCTCCTGCTTGTTGGCTGCAAAGATACGACAATTATACGACATGAGCAAAAGAAACGCCAATAAACAGGACCGTTTGTAGCTTTTTTTACTGTTTTCTTGCAATTCCACAAATAATGTATTAATTTTGCACCCAAAATACTATTAACATGAAGACTGACATACAGATAGCAAGAGAATGCCAGCTGGAGCACATTAATGACATAGCCTCGCGACTGGGCATTGCCCCCGAAGAGCTGGAACCCTACGGGCGCTACATGGCGAAGGTGCCCATTTCGCTGCTCAACGAAGAGCACATCAGTAAGAGTCACCTCATACTCGTGACGGCCATCAGTCCTACGAAGGCCGGCATAGGCAAGACCACCGTGAGCATTGGCCTGACGCTGGGACTGAACAAGATTGGCAAGAAGGCCGTGGTGGCGCTGCGCGAACCCTCGCTGGGACCCTGCTTCGGTATCAAGGGCGGCGCTGCCGGCGGCGGCTATGCCCAGGTGCTGCCCATGGAGAAGATAAACCTGCACTTCACGGGCGACTTTCATGCCGTGACGTCGGCCCACAACACCATCAGCGCCCTGCTCGACAACTACATGTACCAGAACCGCAAGGACGGCTTTTCGCTGCGCGAGGTCTATTGGAAGCGTGTGCTCGACGTGAACGACCGATCGCTGCGCAATGTGGTGACGGGCCTGCGCGGCGACGGTGTGGTGCAGGAGACGGGCTTCGACATCACACCTGCATCAGAGCTAATGGCCATTCTCTGCTTAGCCACAAGCGAGGAAGACCTGCAGCGGCGCATAGAGAACATTCTGCTGGGCATCACGTCTGACGGCAAGCCCTTCCGCGTGCGCGACCTCGGCGTGGCGGGCGCCATCACCGTGCTGCTGCGCGACGCACTGAACCCCAACCTGGTGCAAACTACTGAGCACACACCGGCTTTCATTCACGGCGGGCCATTTGCCAACATAGCCCACGGCTGCAGCAGCGTGCTCGCCACGAAGATGGCCATGAGCTACGGCGACTACGTGGTGACGGAGGCAGGCTTCGGTGCCGACCTCGGGGCAGAGAAGTTCTTCGACATTAAGTGTCGCAAGGCCGGACTGCTGCCCCGCCTGGTAGTGATTGTTGCCACCACGCAGGGACTGAAGATGCATGGCGGCGTGGCGCTGGAGGCCATCAAGGAACCCAACATGAAGGGGCTGAAGGAAGGATTGAAGAACCTGAACCGCCACATCAACAATATGCAGGGCTTCGGACAGCCAGTGATAGTGACGCTCAACCGCCACGACACCGACCTGGAAGAGGAAATAGACGTGGTGCGCCGCAACTGCGAGGCGCAGGGCGTGGGCTTTGCCGTGAACGAGGCATTCCTGAAAGGTGGCGAGGGAGCCATAGAGCTGGCGCAGACCGTGGTTGACACCATTGAGCGCATACAGCCGCTGCCCATACACTACGTCTATCCTGAGAACGACAGCATAGAAGACAAGATAGAGAAGGTGTGCAAACGCATCTACGGTGCTGCCGCCGTGGAGTTCACCAAGACGGGCAAGAAAAGGCTGGAGGCCGTCAAGGCCATGTTTCCCGACAATGAGAGCATCAGCCGCTACCCCGTATGCATAGCCAAGACGCAGTTCTCGTTTACAGCCGACTCCACGCGCTACGGCTCGCCCGAAGGATTTACGATACGCATACGCGACATCATACTGAACTGCGGCAGCGAGATGATAGTGGCCATAGCCGGCGATATGCTGCGCATGCCCGGTCTGCCCAAGAACCCGCAGGCTGAGCGCATCACCATACAGAATGGCGAGATAGAAGGATTGTCGTAAATGACAGTGTGAAGCAACCCACCAATAAAAAACTATACAACAATGAAAAGACTACTCCAAACCATGATTCTGTGGGCCGTTGCCCTGACCACATGGGCACAAAGCGTTCCTGCACTGGAGCAACTGAAGGCCGACCCCAGAAAAGCCTACGGCACCGACTACCCCTATTCCTTAGAGAGCGCAAAGCTGACCAAGGCTCCCAGTGGCTACAAGCCCTTCTACATCAGCCACTATGGGCGTCACGGGTCGCGCTATTATTGGAATGACATGCTCTACCGCGAACTCGACTCACTGCTGACCAAGGCCCACGCCCTGAACAGACTCACCGCTGTGGGCGAGGCTTTCCGCGCCAAGTTCATGGCTGCCAAGGACGAGCTGGCCACGGGCGTCAGCGAACTGAGCGACTTGGGATGGGAGCAGCACCAATACATAGCGCGCACGATGTACAACAACTTCACCGATGTGTTCAAGCGTGGCGGCGATGTGTTTGCCATCTCATCGCTCACGGGGCGCTGCGTGCTCAGCATGGCCTCCTTCTGCGAAGAGCTCACACAGTGCAACCCCAAGATTGAGATTCGGCAGCAGTCGGCGCGCAAAACCCTCGATGGCGTGGTGCCAACCGACCGCCAGAACCCCTTGCGCCAGCGCTTCCCCAAGTCGAGACCCCGCTTTGAGGAGCACCGACAGCAGTTTCACAACAACGACTCCCTGCGCGAGAAAATCATTGCACGTGTGTTTACCAGCACCGAGGGACTGCCTGGCAACATGCAGCGCATAGGCAGCAACCTCATCAACCTATACACCTCGCTGCCCAGCATAGGCCACGATGGCATGATGGAAGGAATCATTAGCGACCAAGAGATAGCCGCACGCTGGGAGGGAGAAAACCTGGGCAGCTATACCTGGGTGTTTGAACCACGCTACGACATGATTCCCATTCTGCGCGACATTATCAAGAAAGCCGATGCCGTCATAGGCGGACAGACACACCGCTTAGCCGATCTGCGCTTCGGACACGACACCTGCTTGGGGCCGCTCACCGTGCTCATGGGCATCAACGGAGCCGACAAAGACCCTGAAGACCCCTACGAGGTGAAAAACTGCTATCAGAACTGGCAGACTGGAAAGGCGTCGAACATGCAGCTCATATTCTATCGCAGCAAGAAAGAGGGACAGCCCATTCTCGTGAAGTGCCTGCTGAATGGACAAGAGGCATCACTGCCACTGGCGTCTGACCTCTATCCCTACTATCGCTGGAGCGACGTCAAAAACTATTATGAGAAGATGATTGACAGCGTGATGGCTAAGCAATAACCGTATTACACTGCATAACTTTATGAAGCGCTTTTTAGTTGTCACGTTGATTCTGTGCTCTGCCTGAAACCAAGCAAATAAATCAGTGGAGCAAAAAAACAGGAAAAACAAGTCGAAAAGTGACAGAAAATTTGGTCATTTCATAACTATTTGATACCTTTGCATGCACTTTTCAAAACAATCCTTCGTCGCCACCTCGTGCAGTTGGCGTTTGGATCGACAAGACGATGGTGAGAACCATTCGTAAGACCGTCCCTCGAGCAGGATGGGCACGATTCAAGGGGATTATTCAAGAATCTAAAAACAAAAAAGTAAAATGGCAGAAATGAATTTTGGTGGCGTCATCGAAACCGTGGTCACCAGCAAGGAGTTCTCTTTGGAGAAAGCACGTGAAGTATTGAAGGACGAGGTCATCGCCGTCATTGGCTATGGCATTCAGGGTCCCGGACAGGCCTGCAACCTGCGCGACAATGGCTTCAACGTCATCGTCGGACAGCGCGAGGGCAAGACCTACGAGAAGGCTGTGGCCGACGGCTGGGTGCCGGGCAAGACGCTCTTCAGCATTGAGGAGGCTGCACAGAAGGGTACCATCCTCTGCATGCTGCTCTCTGACGCTGGTCAGATTCAGGTGTGGCCCACTATCAAGAAGCACCTCACACCGGGCAAGACACTCTATTACTCACACGGCTTTGCCATCAACTGGAGCGACCGCACAGGCGTTGTCCCCCCGAAGGATGTCGATGTCATCCTCGTGGCTCCGAAGGGCAGCGGCACCAGCCTGCGCACCATGTTCTGCGAGGGGCGCGGCCTGAACTGCTCGTATGCCGTCTATCAGGACGCCAGCGGCAAGGCCGAGGAGAAGACCATCGCCTTCGGCATCGGTATCGGTGCAGGCTATCTGTTCAAGACCACCTTCGAGCGTGAGGCCACCTCAGACCTCACTGGTGAGCGCGGCTCCCTGATGGGTGCCATCCAGGGTCTGCTGCTGGCTCAGTATGAGGTGCTGCGCGAGCACGGCCACTCTCCCTCTGAGGCCTTCAACGAGACTGTTGAGGAACTGACCCAGAGCCTTGGCCCGCTCTTCGGCGCTAAAGGCATGGACTGGATGTATGCCAACTGCTCTACCACTGCACAGCGCGGCGCCCTGGACTGGGCTCCCCGTTTCCACGATGCCATTAAGCCCGTCATGGAGTGGCTCTATCTCTCAGTGAAGAGCGGCATTGAGGCTCAGATAAGCATCGATTCCAACTCGAAGCCCGACTATCGCGCCGGCCTGGAGAAGGAGCTGGAGGCCATGCGCAATCAGGAGATGTGGCAGGCAGGTGCTGTCGTGCGTCAGCTGCGTCCTGAGAACAATGCCGACTAAAATGTCAACAGTAAGTAAAAAGGGGCCTACACAGCCCCTTTTTTCTTGCTATGGCAAATAATTGCCTGCATTTTTGGTTTGTTCGCTTTTTATTCGTACCTTTGCACCCTGGTTTGCGGAGCAAAGGCTCGCGCGAACATATTTATACTGAAATTATAACAGCAAACCGTACACACAGAAAGGATGAACAAAAACACACTTACAGGCTTTGTGCTCATAGCAGTGGTGCTGATAGGATTCAGCTGGTGGAGCCAGAAACAGGCCGCCGAGCAGCAAGCCGCAGCACAGGCCGAAGCAGCCAAGCAAGACTCTATAGCCAAGGCCAATCCGCAGCCCGTTGACACACTCTCTGAGGAGGAGAAGACCGCACAGAAACTGAAGGCCGACAGCGCCAAGGTGTTCTTCACCGCCATGCAGCAGCAACAGGCACAGTCCGTGGTGCTGAAGAACGAAAAGGTGGAGCTGACGCTTAACACCAAGGGCGGCATCGTGAGCAAGGCCAAGGTGCTGGGCTATAAGGACTACAAGGGCAACGCCGACGTGACGCTCTTCGACGAGAACGACCAGAACCTCTACTTCACCCTCTCTACCAAGAAGGAGAACATTAGCACCTTAGACCTGAACTTTACACCCTCTGAGGTGACCGATCGCTCAGCCACACTAACGGCCGAAGGAGCCGACGGTGCTCGCATCGTGCTGCGCTACACGCTGGGCGACAGCTATCTGCTGCACTACAGTCTGCGCACGGAGGGCATGGACGGTCTCTTCATGCCTGGCAACCAGATGCTGAACGTGAAGTGGGTGGAGTCATGCCGACAACAGGAGAAGGGCTACACCTTCGAAAACCGCTATGCCTCGCTCACCTATAAAGAGAAAGACGGCGGCACCGACCACCTGAGCGAGGGCAGCGATGACAACGAAACCGGCGAGGAGGCTCTCGACTGGGTGGCCTTCAAGACACAGTTCTTCGCATCCGTGCTCATACCGCGCACGCAGTTCGACAAAGGCGCACGCCTGGAGAGCAGCATGCGCACAAAGGAAGAGCACTACCTGAAGTCGTTCGCCGCAACGATGGATACCCCCTTCGATCCGGCCCAGGGTGCTGAGTTCGAGATGTACTTCGGCCCCAACGACTTCCAGATACTGAAGAACATTGACAAGCAGAGCCAGTTTGGGCGCGACCTTGACCTCGAAGACCTGGTGTACCTGGGCTGGTGGTTGGTGCGGTGGATTAACCGCTGGTTTACGCTCTACGTCTTCGACGGCCTCACCGCCCTTGGCCTTGGCATGGGCATTGTGCTCATACTCATCACTCTGCTGCTAAAGGGACTCACTTACCCCATGGTGAAGAAGAGCTACATGTCGAGCGCCAAGATGCGCGTGCTGAAGCCGAAACTCGAAGAAGCCACCAAGCAATACGACAAGCCCGAAGACCAGATGCAGAAGCAGCAAGCCATGATGCAGCTCTACTCGCAGTATGGCGTCAGCCCCTTGGGCGGCTGCTTGCCCATGCTCATACAGATGCCTATCTGGATAGCCATGTTCTTCTTCGTGCCCAATGCCATACAGCTGCGTGGCGAGAGCTTCCTCTGGATGGAAGACCTCTCCACCTACGACCCCATCTTTGAATGGAGCAAACCCATCTGGGGCATCGGCGACCACCTGTCGCTCACCTGTATTCTCTTCTGTGTCAGCAACCTGCTCTACTCCTACATGACCATGCGCCAACAGCGCGACCAGATGATAGGTCAGCAGGCATCGCAGATGAAGATGATGCAGTGGATGATGTACCTCATGCCCGTGATGTTCTTCTTCATTTTCAACGACTACAGCAGCGGCCTGAACTTCTACTACTTCATATCGCTGTTCTTCTCGGCTGCCATCATGTGGGCACTGCGCAAGACCACCGATGATGCCAAGCTGCTGGCCATCCTTGAAAAGAACTATCAGGAGAACAAGAACAAGCCCCGCAAGCAGGGCGGTTTAGCTGCGCGCCTCGAGGCTATGCAGAAGCAGCAGGCTGAGATGCAGCGCATGCGCGATCAGATGAAGAAACGCTAATAGTGTTGAAGTTAACATTCCTCTCCAGCCCCCTCCCCTTGAATCCTTATAGGGGTGGGGGATTTTTCGGACTATAGAGACAGGTAATCTACTGACTACCTGTCAACTCCAAATCATTGCAAAGAAAGACAGAGCTTACCAGCGCACGGCCAAATAAAACTGCGTGCCTGTAAACCCCACGTCGACGTTCTTCGACTTAAACAATTTCTCTTTCAGATAATAGGTGAGTTCGGTAGCCGCCACTCCAATGGCGGCTCCGGCGCACACATCGTGCAGGTAGTGGCGGTCGTTGGCCAAACGGTCGATGGCAATCAATGTACCCACGCCGTAGCCCCCTATCCACACCCACGGCGACACATTGCCAAACTCATGTACGAGCATGGTGGCTCCTGCAAAGGCAAACATGGTGTGACCCGATGGAAATGAACGGCGGTCGCTCTTGTCGGGGCGCCGTTCTGAGGTGATTTGTTTCAGCGAGTAGGTGGTTGCGGCTCCCATGGCATAGCTGGAAATGGCTGTCAGCGCCAATTCCGTCCACGGTGTCTTGTTGCCCGTCTCTATGACGTCTATACTGTCAGAACCCAAGGCTTTCAGTGTGAACACCGATGCCATGGGCACATGTTGCAACACGTCGGACAGCACGTCGCTGTGCTGCGCCACTGCTGGGCTAAATGAAAAATGATAAATGATAAATGATAAACTTATCACTTTCATCAGCCGCTGCGCCACTGCGTGGCTTAATGACTTGCCGTTTATCATTTATCATTTATCGTTAAGGCCGGAGACCGCTACAGATTGGGGTTAATCTTGCTCCACTCGCTGATGGGAGGAACAATGTTGAGCGTCACCAGCTCGTCGCGCATCTTGCACAGGTGCTCGTAGCTCTGGTCCAGCTTAGCGTTCTCCTCGGGCGTGCCCTGCGGCACCTCGTAGGTGGCACCCTCGGCCGTCATGGTGGTCTTCATGGCCATCATGATGTGGTTGTACTTGTCGTTGCTCACGTATGTGCCCACAGGGAAGCGGAACGGCTCACCGCCCATGGCGGCGCGAATCATCTCCACGCTGAGGTATGAAGGGCTCTGGAACGAGCTGCGTCCGCGCAGCTTGATGATGGCGGCACCACCCTTGGTGACGTCGGTCTTCATCTGCTCCCACTCCTCGGTGGTAAACTCTTCTGTGCCGATGATGTCGGTCAGCTTGCGGCCGGCTATCTCCACATGGCTGCCAAACACTGCCATCTGCTCGCCGTGGCCGCCGTATGTGGCGCAACCCTTAATCTCGCTCTGCAGCACGCCAAACTTCTTGGCCAGTGCACTCTGCAGTCGTGTGGTGTCCAGGCCAGCCAGAGTGGTCACCTGTCCGGGCTTCAGTCCGCTATAGAGCAGCGTCACCAGGCCAGTGAGGTCGGCGGGGTTGAAGATAATCACCACGTGCTTCACGTCGGGGCAGTACTGCTTGATGTTCATGCCCAGCTCCTCGGCTATCTTGCAGTTGCCTGCCAGCAGATCCTCGCGCGTCATGCCCTCCTTACGTGGAGCACCGCCTGAAGAGATAATGTACTTTGCACCGGTGAAAGCCTCCTTCACGTCGGTAGTAGCCACGATGTTTGCCTCGTCAAAGCCACTCTGACGCATCTCCTCGGCCACGCCCTCTACTGCATTGGCAGCGAAGGGAATGTCATAGAGACAAATCTCGCTTGTAAGGCCCATCATCAGGGCGGTTTGAACCATGTTTGAACCAATGGCGCCGGCAGCGCCTACGATGACTAATTTGTCGTTTGTCAAAAATGCCATAATGTTTTTGTTTTTATAGGATTATTGTAATCGTTACATCTTAAGCTCCACACCTTGTTCGCTCAGCCATTGTATGTAGGCCATGACCACGTCCATGCCTCCACTCTGTGCCATTTTCGGCATCTCGTTCATAGCGGCCAACACATGCTGGTAAGCATCCGAGCCGAAGAGCTTCATTCCGAACTTGAGGTCATTGGTGGTCATATAGTTGTAGCTCATGTTCATGTACATAGTCTCCATGTTGGCTGTCATATAGTCTTGGAACTTATTTAAGATGTCCTCCTTGTCAGCACCTGCGTTCCGGCTCAGTGTGGCTAAAATCGGTGCTATGGTTTCGTTGAGTTTAGAGGCTTTGTAGAATTTAGAATAAAGCTTCTGGTAGGACTTCGGTATGTCTTGCCTTGGCTGTTCGCTCTGTGGGGCTTGGCCCGCCAAAATCTGCTCCATGGCATTGCCGCATTTCTGCTCCACCAAACTTACGCCTACTGCGTTCATCTTTGTCTGATGTTCCTGAAACAGCTTGCCTTTTGGGGTAAGAAACTTACTCGTCAGAAACTTTAAATCCTCAACAGTGGCATGCTTTTGGAACATGGGAGCCAATAATTTGTCAACCATATGCTCGAGGAAGGGACCTTCGAGGTATCTCTCCACCAGCTTGTCAGAACGCTGTTGATTATAGTTCTTTATAATCTGCTTGTTCATCATTTGCAAAGCACCCTTCATGGAAGCATTAATGCTTACGGTTGCCGATGGGCAAGCTTTGATATAGTCTAGCACGGCATCGTGGAAGGCTTGCTGTCCTTGCATGGCAACGACGGTAGCGAAGAGCAAGGAGAAAAGGAGAACGAGTCGTTTCATAGTTTACGTGTTTAAGTTTTTCGTGCGCAAAATTACAAAAAAAAAAGAAGAAAACGAAGCTTAAGGGAGTTTTTTTCTGCTACTGCAATTATTTTTCCTTTTTCTCTCTTTTGTTTTCCTTATTATTTGTATCTTTGCAAAGTATATGTGACAAAAACCACGAAGATGAAACTCACCTCACCAAAAGCTGAGCTCATTTTGTATGCAGCCGAAGCAATCGCCTACACTATTACCCCCTGCGTGGTGGGGAAGGCCATAAGCCTATCAGTCAAAACGAATAAACTATGAACGCTATTTCACAACGCTTGGAAGACCTCAGGGAGGTGATGCAACGTGAGCACTTAGCCGCATTCATCTTTCCCAGTACCGACCCGCACCAGGGCGAATACGTGCCCGACCACTGGAAGGGGCGCGAGTTCATTAGCGGCTTCAACGGTTCGGCAGGCACTGCCGTCGTCACCATGCACAGCGCCGCACTGTGGACAGACAGCCGCTATTTCCTTGCCGCCGAAGAACAGTTGCGCGGCACTGGCTTTCAGCTCATGAAGCTGAAGATGGAGGGTACGCCCACCATAGCCGAATGGATCAACGCGCAATGCGCCCTGCACCATGCGCCAACGACCGAGGTGGGCATCGACGGCTGGTGCTCGTCGGCCAGCGCAGTGAAGGAGCTTATAGGCGAATTGCGAAAGGAGGGCGGGCTGACGCTGCGCACCAATCTCGACCCGCTGCAGCAGATATGGACGGGCCGCCCAGCCATACCTCTCCACCCCGTAGAGCAGCATCCGCTGCAGTATGCCGGAGAGAGCTGCCGCGAAAAACTGGCCCGCATACGCCAGGCGCTGCACCAGCGGCATGCCGACGGCATGCTGATGGCTGCACTCGACGACATAGCCTGGACGCTGAATTTGCGCGGCACCGATGTGCACTGCACCCCCGTGTTTGTGGCCTATCTGCTCATCTCGTCGGCCACCGCCACCCTCTACATAAATAATGTGAAGCTGACACCCGAAGTCATCAGCTATTTGAAAGCTGAAGGAGTAGGGGTCGATGCCTACGAGAACGTGGTGCGAGGCCTGAAAGACTACTTTGAAAGCAACATCCTGCTCGACCCTGACGAGGTGAACTATGCATTGTATCAGGTGGCGAAGAGCAAAGAGAAAGGCGACTGGAGAACTGGAGTAAGCTGCAAGGTGGTGGAGGAAGAGTCGCCGGTGAAGCGGATGAAAACCGTGAAGAATGCCACCGAGATAGCTGGCCTCAGGTCGGCCATGCTGAAAGACGGCATCGCCATGGTGCAGTTTCTCAAGTGGCTCGACGAAACCATAGCCTCTATAGCTAATAGTGATTCCAGTTTAGGGCACGGAGTGGACGGCGCTTCTGTTTCAGAGCTATCCGTATCCGAGAAGCTCGCCTCCCTGCGTGCTGCACAGCCGCTCTTCCGCAGCCTGTCGTTCGACACCATTGCCGGATATGGCCCCCATGCCGCCATTGTACACTATGAGGCCACACCCGAAACTGACGCCGTGCTGCAACCCCACGGCCTGCTGCTGCTTGACTGTGGCGCACAATACCTCGACGGTACCACCGACATTACGCGTACCATCGCCATGGGGCCCCTCACCGACGAGGAGAAGAGCGTCTACACCCTGGTGCTGAAAGGTCACATACAGGTGGAGCTGTGCTGCTTTCCAAGCGGAGCCAGCGGCACGCAGCTCGACATTCTGGCGCGACAGGCCATGTGGCGAGAGGGCATGAACTATCTGCACGGCACAGGCCACGGCGTGGGCTCCTACCTCTCAGTGCATGAAGGCCCCCACCAACTGCGCATGGAGTGGAAGCCAGCACCCCTTGTGGCGGGCATGACCGTTACCGACGAGCCCGGCATCTATCTGGCCGGGCGATGTGGCGTACGCATAGAGAACACCCTGCTCATCGTTCCCTACAAAGAGTCGGAGTTCGGCCGCTTCCTGCAGTTCGAGTCGCTCACCCTCTGTCCCATTGACAAGCGTCCCATCATCACTGATATGCTCACAGCCGAGGAGCGCCAATGGCTCAACGACTATCACCGCCTGGTGTTCGACCGCCTGTCGCCCCACCTCTCTGCCGACGAGTGCGAGTGGCTGAGCCAGGCATGCGCACCGTTGTAGTCTCGCGCGCGTATTTATCGCGCGCGTGAGTGTTTGGTGCTTGCACCACTTGCACCACTGCAGCCATTTGCTGAACCTTGGAAACCGCTTCTTGCCGCATGAAGTTGCCCTTTTTTCACAGGAGGGCCTCCCGTGAAAAAAAGTGACCGCCAAATTTTCATAGGAGGGCGCCAGACATTTGTCCCAGGCCCTGGGATTTTTCGTTGTGGTGCAAGTGGTGCAAGCACCAAGCAGTCATGTGCGCGTAATAATAGTCAAAGGCACGAATAAGTGAGCGAAAACCAAAGAATAACGGTTTTTCCTTTTGTTCTTTCGAACGAAAGTACCTTCGGCGACATCCAAAGTCGTCTGTATGGGCGCCGCAAAGTGTTAAAAAGGGGGGATAAACCATAAAATCATGTTAACGTCTTCTGACGCAGCTGCATTTGTGCTATCTTTGCACCAAACACCATAAGCCTGAACACGGCAGCAGCAAAAAGAAGGTGAAATAAAAAAATGATACTATTTGTCAAAGAAATATAGTTTTTTTACGATAAAATGAAGAATAATTAGTAACTTTGCCGCCCATTTGAATTATAATTTATCAAAACTGACAATGAAAAAGACTATTCTTTCCATTACACTATGCCTCACGGCCATAGCTGGCAGCGCCCAGACCACCGTGAAGGGCGTGCTCGTAGACCAGGCACTGGGCGAGGGCGAGCCCTATGCCACCGTGCGCATCATCAAGGAGGGAGCGCAGAAGCCTGCCGCCTCGTTTCTCACCGATGTAGATGGGCGCTTCAGCCATCAGGTCAGCGGACAAGGACGCTATAACATAGTGTTCAGCAGCGTAGGCAAGCAAGACCTGCTGCAGCCCATTGAACTGACAGGCAAGGGCACGCTGAACCTCGACACACTCTATATACAGGAGGATGCCACTGCCCTGCAGGGCGTGGAGATAGTGGCCCAGAAACCACTGGTGAAGATGGAGGTTGACAAGATGAGCTACAACGTGGCTGAAGACGACGACGCACCAGCCAGCACCGTGCTCGACATGCTGCGCAAGGTGCCCATGGTCACTGTCGACGGTCAGGACAACATCTCGGTGAACGGCTCCTCGTCGTTCAAGGTCTATGTCGACGGCAAGCCTAACGTCATGTTCTCAGGCAACCCCTCGATGATATTCAAGAACATGCCCGCCGTGGCAGTGAAGAGCATTGAAGTGGTGACCAACCCCGGCGCGAAGTACGATGCCGAGGGTGCCGGCGGCGTGCTCAACATTGTGCTCAACAAGCAGGCCATGGGCGGCAACGCTGCTGCCAGCATGAACGGCTACAACGGCACACTGCGTGCTCAGGTGGGTACCAACGGCTGGGGCGCTGGTGCATTCCTCAGCGGACAGCAGGGCAAGCTCTCATACAGCGCCAACGCCATGCAGAGCTACATGAAGCCCGGCACGCCGAAGGTGGCCATGGAGATGGAACAGGCTGGCATGAAGCAGACATCAGAGAGCCGAACCACCACAAAGCTACCCTTCACCATGGGCAGCCTCTCGTTGGCCTATGAACTCGACTCCGTGAGCATACTCAGCCTCTCGGCACAGCTCACCAGCATGAACATGAAGAACACCGGCCGCACCGAGACAGCACTCGCTGTGGGCAACGGCGCTACTGCTGCCATACCCTTCGCCTATGGCAACGACATCGACATGAAGAACGCCCAGACCAGTTTCACCGGCTCGATGGACTATCAGCGTTTCTTCAATAGCGACCGCACCAGCTGGGTGGCCGTGGCCTATCAGCTGAGCTACAGCCCCAACCACAATGAGACGCGCACCAACTTCGACGCAGTCAATGGCTTACCCATCGACATTACCGACCGTTTCAGCGACAACCACGAGAAGACCGTGGAGCACACCTTCCAGACTGACTACACCACGCCGCTCGGCGCCGTGGTGGGAGGAGTGGCTGCCAACACCCTGAACCTTGGAGCCAAGCTGATGCTGCGCCGCGCCACCAGCGATGCCAAATACTACCTGGCAGATGTCTACAACCAGGCCATGAGCATGGACTATGAGCACCGCAACCGCATCGGGGCTGCCTACGCCGAATATGAGGGCAAGTGGGGCAGCGTGGGCGCAAAGGCCGGACTGCGCTACGAGCACACGTGGCAGGATGTGGAGTACCATCTGGGGCAGACGCCCGACTTCACTACCGACTACGGCAACCTTGTGCCCTCGGCAAGCCTGAGCTATGCACTCGCACCCACAAAGAATGTTGGACTCACCTACAACATGCGCATTTCGCGACCGGGCATCACCTATCTCAACCCTTACGTGGACCGCTCCAACCCCACCGCACTGACCTACGGCAACAGCGACCTTGATGTGGAGAAGACTCACAACGTGGCGCTGGTGATGAATAGCTTCAGCACAACGCTGATGATGAACCTGAACCTGAGCCACAACTTCACCGACAACGCCATAGAGCAGTACACCTTCGACGATGGAAAGTATCTGAACACCACCTACGGCAACATAGTGAAGCGGCACCTCACAGCGCTCAACGGCTACGTGAACTGGCTCGTACACAAGAATAGCCGCCTCTTCATGAACGCCGGAGTGAGCTATGTGGACCTGCGCTCCAACCAACTCGGCTACAAGAACAACGGGTGGCAGTATAACCTGCTGGCAGGACTGCAGCAGACACTGCCATGGCAGCTGAAGCTGGGCGCATACTACAGTAGCCAGAGCAAGACTTACACCCTGCAGGGATGGAGTAGCGGCATGAACCTGATATTGGGCAACATCACAAAGACCTTCTTCAACGAGAAGCTCACACTCGGCCTGCAGGGACTCACCTGCCTGAACGACGGCGGCTGTCTGAAGGTGGAGACCATGAGCCGCGGCAATGGCTTCGTGAACCACTCCGACATACGCGTGCCCATCTACAGTATCAGCTTCACTGTATCCTATGCCTTCGGCAACACGAAGCAGCAGTTCCAGCAGCAGCACCAGACCCGCATAGAGAGCGACTTCATAGAGCAGAAGAGCCAGGGCGAAATGATTCAAGGAGCCGGCAGCATGGGCAACTAACAGAAAGGAGCCACCGCCTGAGCGGTGAAACTGAAGAGGTGCCCGTAGGCCTCCCCGCCCCCGTCAGGGGAGGGAAGGCCTACGGGCACCCTTAGTGTAAATACCGCATGTCTTAGCAAACGCCGCTTGCTTCAGTACAGCCAACGCCTTCAGCGCAGCAACGCCCTCTGATTCCGGGAGACGAAGCCTAAACTGCGCTTATTCAGGCCTTTAGTATAATACTGACCCCACCCCTGCCCCATTCCCGAGCAGAGCTCGCCTACCCGTAGCCTTTCCCCTACAAGGGAGGGGAGTGCCTACGGGGTCACTCCCTTACTGCCCTAGGCCCTCCAAGAATCCCTGCTGCCTGAGGGTCTCTATGAGTGTGGCGCTCATGGCCTCGTTGTCGGCTCGGGTGTAGCGCAGGTCGGTGAACACCTGTGCGAGGGTGTGCTTGTGGTTGATGCTGACGAAGCGCTGATTCTCTGGCAGGCTCTCCTTGTGGGCGTAGTGACGGTCTATGTCGGCAGGGGTGTAGTCGTGGTAGGTTTCCTGATGCACAAAGGCGGCCACGTCCAGGCGGTCGGTAAGCGGCGGCTCTTCATCGGGCCATCCCACGGTGAGTGTGGCCACAGGCATGGTGAGGCGTGGCAGATGCAGCACGTCGATGATGGTCTGCGGCTGATAGACAGTAGTACCGAGGAAGCAGTAGCCCAGTCCCTCTTCCTCCATGAGGCAGCAGAGGGTCTGTGTGTAGAGCAGCGCATCGGTAGCAGCGTTGATGAAGGAGAGCAGGTTGTCGTAGCCCGGCTCGGCCTGTCGGCAGTGCGCCCACTGTGTGGTGCGGTTGAAGTCGGCACAAACGGTGAGGAGCACTGGTGCCTGCATGACCATGGGCTGGTTGAAGTGTGCCGGGGCCAGCAGCTGCTTCTGTTCCTGCGAGCGTGTTACGACGACGCTGTAAAGCTGTAGGTTTCCCATGGTCTGGGTGCGGGCAGCCTGTGCAAGGAGCCGGTTCAGTAGTTGGTCGTCAACTGGTTGGCTGCTGTATTGGCGTATGGTGCGGCGGTTGTTGATGTTCATTGTATTGAGGAGTTAAAGGGTGATGTTTGTGAGATTCTGCGTCACTTGGTTCTTCAGTCGCTACGCTTGGTGAAAGCGGCATAGCCGAGCGGCAAGCAAATAAGGTTGAGCGCATGTTCGGTAGTTACCTGACTATCAGTTTTCCGTTTTGTATGTACAGGCCAGGCTTTAGTCTTGAAGTATGAAGATTGAAGTGAGAAGACGGTACGCGTCGGCCCTGCAGGTCAAACACCTTTTCACTGTTAGGCGAGTAGTGCGTTTGGTTGCTTAGCGGTTGGGAAGATGGTGACTGTATGTCTGACGGCATCTCCACTTCTGTCACTATCACCTCGTCGAGCAGAAAGCGCTTGTCGCCCTCGAACTTCACGCGCAGCCTGCCGCTGCCGCTGAGCTTCACGGTGTATGTCTGCCAGGCAAAGGGGCGCATGGCCACGGCATCGGGCTTCACCGTGCCCTCGCCCTCTACGCTGAGATGCAGCGTGGGACTGTCGCCCTGCCATCCTGCAGCCGAGAAGGTGAGTTGTGCTTCGCCAGTGGTTACGTTGATGGCAGGAGTGGTGGCCGTGCCTGCGCTGATGATGGTGCCGAAGCGGGCGCACATATATCCGCCATAGCCCTTGTTGCTGCTCCAACCTTTGTTGTCGGGCTTCAACACACTGCTGGCCATGGTGCTGCTCCAGATGCCGTCGTTGCCGCCGTTGCCTGAGCAGGCGCTGAATGTCTCTATGAACACGGTGCCGTCGGGCACGAACACCTCAGTGGGTGTGGTGCGGAAGCGGAAGGTCATGGTGCCCTCGGCGTCGTTGTTGGATGCCATGTCGAGTATGCCCTTGTTCATCAGGCGCTGTCCGTTGCCGTTGTAGTAGGTGGCTGCAGGCATGGAAGTGTTGGTCAGGGAGTCGTTGCCCGCATAGGGGAAGGTGTCGCCATAGCTGCCGTTGTTGCTGTTGTTGTCGGCATGCACCACGGTGCAGCGCTGGTGGTCGTTGAAGGGAAATCCCTCTGAAGTGTCGCTGTTGTTGGTATTCACTAAGTTATAGTGCCAGATGTCGTAGTCGTAGTCTACGTGGATGATGAGCAACCCACTGCCGGGCAGCGCAGCGTCCCATCCCTTCTGCTGGCGGTTCTCTATGAGGTAGTACTCGTCGGTGTTGTATTCGTTGCGCACCATGTAAACTTCTGCCTCGTCCTCAATGGGGAGCATGGCTTCCACCTTCATGTTGGTGGTGAGCAGCTGTGGCTTCACCCACCCGCAGGTCATTCGTTCGAAGCTGGTATAGGCAGCAGGCAGGAATCCGTTGCCGTTGTAGCTGCCCTGGTCGAGCACCGACCACATACCCATGCCGAAGTTGCCTCTGTAGTTCACGTCGTACATGTCGGGCAGACCCAGGCAGTGTGAGTACTCGTGGCAGATGGTGCCCATGCCTTCTATGCCAGAGGAAGCACGCTCGTTGGCCACGGCGTAGGTGTTGATGTATGCTCCATCGAGCTGCAGCATGCTGCCGTAGTCGCTCTCGTCGAGTTGCCACTCATGAGGCCAGATGGTGTTGGCGCCGCCGCCGGTGGCCTCGCCCTTGCCGGCATAGATGCACATTACCTGCTCCACCTGCCCGTCGCCGTCCCAGTCATAGTCGTTGAAGTCTACCAGGTGGTCTACGGCTTGGCAGGCCGTAGCCACCATCTCGCCCGGGCGCAAGTCGTTGCCCTGACTGTCGTTCACGCCATAGTAAGCGTAGTTCTGGGGCATAGACACCGGCCCCACCACATCGAAGGTGAGTTCGAACTGTCCGTATGACTGTGCCTTGAAATAGTCGTAGACGGAGCCCTTGAACTGCCCCTCGCTGAAGCCCTCCTCGTTGCAGATGCGGGTGTAGAGCAGCGAGTCGTGACCGTTGAGAAACTGCTGGTTGGCAAACTCTACGAGTATGAGCAGCCCCTTCTTCTGACCGCTATAGTTGGTGAAGTCGCCTATGCCATTGCGGCGCACACGCTGCTGGCGAGCCAGCGTGGTGAGCGCCCTGCGGCTCTGGGCATTGGCGCGCAGCTGCTGCATGTCGGCAGGCACGAAGCTGCCATTGCGCTCGCAGAGTTGCTGCCCGTCGGCTGTCTGCCAGAAGTGCAGGTGCTCGTCGCCCACAAGCTGGGCCTGAATGTTGATGCCGTTGAGCGGCAACGTCTTCCATTGTCCTTTCTTGGCTGGCACTGCCATTGTCACAAGAGCCATCAGCAGCAGGGCCAGCAAGCATGTTGTTCGTTTCATTGTAACTATGTTGTTTTTTTGTCTGTTCTTATTATGCGCCGCAAAATTACTACTTTTATGTGAACTGGCCAAAAAAGTGAAGGGAAAAAGGGCTAAACCAACACATCCCACACGGCAATGATGTGGCAGATGCTGCCGGCCAGCACAAAGAAGTGGAACACAGAATGCATGAAGCGCCGCTTGTTGAGCGAATAGAACAGCGCGCCCGTGATGTAGCACACCCCCTCGGCAATGATCCACGCCACGCAGGTAGAACTGACCACCCGCAGCAGCGGGCCGAAAGCCACGAGCACTGAGAGGCCCATGGCCACGAAGCACAGCGTCTCTACATGTGAATGCTCCTTCAGGTGGAGAAAGCTGACGATGGTACCGGCTATGGCTGCCGCCCACACAAAGGCGAAGAGCCCGTAGCCCCAGAGTCCTTCGTCTTGCATGGCATAGAGTGTGATGGGCGAGTAGCTGCCGGCAATGTGCCAGTAGATGGCCGCGTGGTCCCAATGGCGCAGACGCTCCTTCCACCGCGAGCGATGCGACAGCGAGTGGTAGGCAGTAGAAGCAATGTAGCTGGCCAGCATGCCGAAGAGATAGAGCGCCACTCCCACGTCGGCCCTTATGCCATGAGGCACTGCCAAGAACAGCAAGACGGTGCCCAATACAGCACCAAGCGCGATGCCTGCGGCATGCGACCACGCATTCCACTGCTCTTCGCGCTTGGTGTATTTGATAGGCATCTTCCTAATGCTAAGGGGAAAGGACGGGGACTAGTCGGCCAGCACGAAGTCTAGCTGGCGGCGCTCCACGTTGGCACGGGCCACTTTTATGCGGATGGCATCGCCCAGCTGGTACTTGTGGTGGTGTCTGCGGCCTACAAGCTGGTAGTTCTTCTCGTCGTACTCGTAGTAGTCGCCATCAAGGTCGTGCATGCCCACAAGGCCCTCGCAGTGGTTCTCGTCTATCTCGCAGTATATGCCGTAGCTCTGCACACCGCTGATGTGGGCGTCGAACTCCTGTCCCACCTTGTCGGCCATGAACTCCACCATCTTGTACTTGATGCTGTCGCGCTCGGCGTTGGCTGCCGTCTGCTCCATTTGGCTGGAGTGCTCGCACAGCTCCTCGTAGTGGTCTTGGTTGGCAGAGCGGCCTCCCTGCTGATACTTTGTCAGCAAACGGTGCACCATGGTGTCGGGATAGCGGCGTATGGGCGAGGTGAAGTGCGTGTAGTAGTCGAAGGCCAGGCCGTAGTGCCCGATGTTGTGGGTAGAGTACTTGGCCTTCATCATGGCCCGCAGAGCCAGCGTCTCCACCAGTTTCTGCTCGCGCTGCCCCTGTGCCTCGTCCATGAGCTTGTTCAGTCCGCGCGAGATGGCACCGCGAGTGCCGCTGGTCTTCACTTTGTAGCCCAATGGAGCCAGGGCCACACGCAGACTCTCCAGTTTCTGTGGGTCGGGCTGGTCGTGCACACGGTAGGGTAGGGTCTTTGCCTTGGTACCCTTAGGCACGCGTCCTACGCTCTCTGCCACAGTCCTGTTGGCCAGCAGCATGAACTCCTCAATGAGCTGTGTGGCCAGCGTCGACTTCTTGAAGAAGCAGCGGGTGGGCTTGCCCTTCTCGTCAACGTCGAAGTGCAGCTCCTCGCGGTCGAACTTCACAGCACCGCCTTGGAAGCGGCGCTCGCGCAGCTTCTGTGCCATGGAGCTGAGCAGTCGCAACTCCTTTGCATAGTCACCGTCCTTGCCGTCAAGCATCTCCTGCACCTCCTCGTAGGCATAGCGGCGATTGCTCTTGATAACGGTGTGAGCCAGGTGCCACTGCTTGATGTTGGCCTCTTCGTCGAGTATGAAGATGACGCTGTAGCACAGTTTCTCTTCATCGGGGCGCAGTGAGCAGATGAAGTTGCACAGCCGCTCTGGCAGCATGGGTATGGTGCGGTCAACCAGATATACGCTGGTGGCGCGCTGCTGCGCTTCCTTGTCGATGATGCTTCCCTCGGTAACGTAGTGGCTAACGTCGGCAATGTGGACGCCCACCTCATAGAGCCCATTCCCAGTGGGCCTGATGCTTAACGCATCGTCGAAGTCCTTGGCATCGGCAGGATCGATGGTGAAGGTAAGCACGTCGCGGAAGTCCTCGCGGCGGGCTATCTCCTCGGGGGTGATACTGGCATCTATCTTATTGGCGGCTTCCTCCACGCGCTGCGGATACTTATAGGGCAGGTCATACTGTGCCAGTATGGCGTGCATCTCTACGTTGTTGTCGCCCTGCTGACCAAGCACGTCAATGACTTCGCCCACGAGATTCTTCGATTCGGCGCTGGGCCACTGAGTGATTTTCACCACGGCTTTCTCGCCCGTCTTTCCACCCTTTAGTTTCTTTTTGGGTATCAGAATGTCGTGCACGAAAATGTTGCCTTCGGTCACAAGGAAGGCATAGTCCTTCTCCACCTGCAAGATGCCTACGGCCTGATTGTGCTTGCGCTCCAGAATCTCAGTCACCATAGCTTCCTTGATATGGTTCTGGCGGCGGGCCATCATGGCCACACGCACGCGGTCGCCACCCATGGCGCTCATAGAGTTACGCTCAGACACGAAGATGGGCTTGCCGCCATCATCGGGCAGGAACGAGTTCTTGCCGTTGGCCTTGCGTATGAACGTGCCCTCCTGCACCTGTGTCTTCAGGTTCAGGCGGAAGGTAGAGTTGTCTACCTTGCTCAGGTAGTCGTCCCAGGCCATCTCGTCCATCACGTCCACGGCCAGCATCTTGGCAGGATGCGTGTCGAGCTTCAGCGCCTTGAATATCTGCTTGTAGTTGAGGGCCTCGCCCGGATGGGCCTGAAACAGCCCCTGTATGGCGTCAGCCACTTGCTTCTTCGATAAGCGTTTTCCTCCTTTTTTGTGTCCCATGTTCTTATAGTTTTAGTTATTATATGTCGCCTGCAAATTTACGAATTAATCCCTAAACCGCCAAATGTTTCGGCGTTTTTTTCCGTGTGATGGTACGGCACGCAAACCAGCAGTGCATGAAGAAAGTAGACACGTGCCCATAGTGGCGCACCATGATGCGGTAGCGCTCGCGCAGCGACTCACGGTGATGTTGCGTGGTGGCTCCCTCCTCCGTATAGCAGGCCACCACCATATTAATATTGTGTAGGGGCAGTGCCAGCCGGTCGGCCTCGCGCATCACGCGTATGCACCAATCCACATCGGCCGAATACTTGTAGCTTGTGTCATACTGCAGGTTCTTGGCTATGTCGGTGCGGGCATAGAAGGCCTGATGGCACACGAGCATGCCGTGGCGGAAGGAACGCCATGTAAGCTTGGCGGGCGGCTGCAGGCGGCGGGGGTGCAGATAGTTTCCTTGCTCGTCAACAATGTCGGTGTTGCCATAGAGCACTGCGGGCAGCTCGTCGGTAGGCAGCTCATTCAGGCGGCAGCGATGGGCCACCTGCTCCAGTGTGTCGGGCTGCGGAAAGAAGTCGCCTGCATTCATAAACACAATGTAGTCGCCCGAGGCCTGTGTCAGTCCCTTGTTCATGGCGTCGTAGATGCCCTCATCGGGTTCGGAACGGATAATGACTTTATGGGCATGATTCGAGGCATCGCTTTGCTCCTTGTAGCTTTGTGCCATGGAGAGAGTGCCGTCAGTGGAAGCACCGTCAATGATGAGGTGCTCCACATCCTCATGGGTCTGCTGCATCACGCTGTCGAGCGTGCGCTGCAGCACTGGCGCAGCATTATATGTAATGGTGACAACCGTAAACTTGATCATAGTTTGAAGTGTTTTTGTGCAATGGCCTGCTGGTAAATTTCGCTGTAGCGAATAGCCACACTGGTCTGCGACCAGCAGCGGGTCACCTTGCGCACAGCGTCGTCAGAGAGTTGCTGGCGTTCGGCCTCGAAGAGAATCCAGCGTATGCCCTCGGCCAGGTCGTCACTGTCGCGGTAGGCAGCCACATACCCGTTCTTCTTGTGGTCTATCTCCTCCGGTATGCCGCCCACGCGAAATCCCACGCAGGGAGTGCCGCAGGCCATGGCCTCCATGATGGTGTTGGGCAGGTTCTCGCTGAGCGACGGCAATACGAAGAGGTCGGCGGCGCGGTAAATGTCAGCCATGCGGTGCTCATCGTCCACATAGCCCAGCGCCACGGTGGGGAAAGGCATCTGTTCGGCCACGTCGTCGGCATGGCTGCCTAAGACCACCAGTGTAGTGTTGCTCTTCATCTCCGGTTGTTGCTTGGCTAATTTCTTGCAGGCTTCAATGAGATAGTTCATGCCCTTATAGGGGTTTGACACTCGCTGACACACAAAGAGAATGATGTTTCCCTCTTCAGGTAGTTTATCCGATATCTCCGGTGGCAAAGCCAATGACTTTATTTTCTCTGACTTCTTTGTCTCCCTCTTGGAAGGGCAAAACACCTTTGTGTCTATGGGATTGGGGATGCTGGTCACCGTCTGCCCCTTCAGCAGGGCGCTGGCCTTTGCCTCGCCCTCTAACCACCGGCTGCATGCCACGAAGATGACAGTCTGATGGAGCAGCATGCGCTGCTTGCGGCTCCACACGCTGGCCGACAGGTCGTTTTTCGAGCCCCCTCCCGGCAGGTACTTGCAGCTCTGACATCCGCTCGTGAAGCGGCGACATCCTAGCGTGAGGTGACAGATGGCGGTGGCGGGCCAGATGTCGTGCATGGTCCACACCACAGGCTTACCCGATTGCAGAATCTTACGTATGCCGCGCAGCGAGAGCATGCCTTGGTTCACCCAGTGCAAGTGTATGACGTCTGCCTCCTTGAAGGCGGGCAGGCGTGTAATGTCGAAGCCGCTGTTGGCAATATCAATGTCGAACAGGTGGTCGCGCTTTAGGTGCAGATGCCAGAATATGCGTAGCCGTTCCCACAGGAAGTGCCATTTAGGCACCAGTGTCTTGCCCGGCGTCAGCACGGCAACGTCCCTGCTGGGGGCATCAGAGGGTGCTTCTTTATCGCGCACCAGCATCTGCACTTTCACACCATAGTTGTAAAGCGCATCACACAGACGACTGGCTGCCACGGCAGCCCCTCCCGTGTGTTCGCTCGTATTTACCATCAGCACTTTCATAGTGATGATTCTATTTTTGTACTCCAATCTTTGGCTCTGCTATTTCCTTTCCACAGCAGAAGCGGTGCGCTATCTGGCGGTCGTCGCCCAGATAGATAAAGCGCTCCAGACGCTCTAACAGCGAATAGTTGTCGTGGTTCAGGTCGCTGTCGTCAATGACGAGGGCATCAAACTCATAGCCAGGCTCGAAACTGCCCACGCGACCGAAGAAGCTGCCTGCCGACTTGGTGGCTATCCAGAATGCCTCAGACAGGGTGAGAAACTTGCGGTCATGGTTCTGCTGATAGTACATCTTACTCACTTGTATGGCGTAGACCATCATTCGGAAGATGTTCAGGTCGTGACCACCACTGATGTCACTGCCCAAGCCAACGGCAATGCCCTCTTCGAGGAACATGCGTACAGGAGCCAGCCCTGAGGCAATATTCAGGTTCGACGTAGGACAGTGAGCCACCATCACGCCATTCCGTTTCATCAGCTCCAATTCTTCACCCTCAGTCCACACGCAGTGGGCCATCACGGTGGGTGTCTGGCCAAAGAGACCGTAACGGTTGTAGGCATCGCCATAGCAGGAGCTGTCAGGCTCCAACTCGGCCACCATGGCTATCTCGTCCCTGTTCTCAGAGAGGTGCGACTGCACGGGCAGCTGATACTTGACAGCCAGCTGGCCACAGGCACGGAGCATTTCTGGTGTACACGACGGCACGAAGCGAGGAGTGATGATGGAGTGCACCAGAGGAGAGTTTAGAGCGAAGAGCTCCTCATAGCCCTGCACCATCTGCTCCACTGTCTCCGAGAGTCCTTCAGGACAGTTGCGGTTCATGGCCACCTTGCCCACCAGCGCCCCCATGCCAGCCTCTTGGAATAGTTGCATCAGCAGGCGGGTGCTTTCTGTGTGAATGGTGGCAAACACACTGGCCCGCATGGTTCCGAAGCGCCACAGATCGTGCACAAAGCATCGGTACATCCGCTCGGCGTAGCCAGCATCGGCATATTTCATTTCCTCGGGGAAGGTGTAGCTTTGAAGCCACGGCAGCAGTTCCAAGTCCATGGCGATAGCCTGATTGCGATACTGCGGGGCATGCACATGAAGGTCGATCATGGCAGGAATAAGCAGGCGGTCGCCGAAGTCAATGACCTCGGCATCCTCGCTGGTTCCCGAACTATGCTCGCCAGCCTGTTGCCTTTCCAGCGAGGCCAAATCGGCAGCCACACCTGTTACGCGGCCATCAGCATTTACAGCCACATAGCCGTTCTCTATTACCTCAAAATGGTTATGCTCCTTTGTAAATAGGATATGAGCCTTATATATCTTCTTCATAGTCATCTTTATTTAGTTCATTTAATAATTCGCATTTCTTTTGTGTCCAGTAGATGCTGGTCGGTAATCTTGAGGTCGGGAATGACCGGCAGGCACATGAAGGCCATGGTGATGAAGGGCGAGTGCATGGCGCAGCCTATGGCGCTCACCATTTCGTGAATCTGTATGGAGCGCATGGCCACTTCGTGACCGCTCAGAGGCGACATGAGTCCGGCGATGGGCAGCGGAAGGTCAACCAAGTCGTCAGCACTAACAGCCACCAGTCCACCCCGTATGTTGATGACGTGGTTGATGGCGCGCACAATGCTCTCGTCGTCAGAGCCGATGGCCACGATGTTGTGGCAGTCGTGGGCTACGGAGCAGGCAATGGCGCCACTTCTGATGTTGAAACCGCGAATCAGCCCCACCACGGGTTTTGCCCCTGTCACGTATCGGTTCAGCACCACAATCTTCTGCACGTCAGTCCAGGGATAGCGGCTGTCGGTTAACGGATTGCCGGTCACCGCCACGATGTCATGTCCGGTCACCAGGCTGCCGTCGGTGGCGTGTATGATGTGCATGGTGTCGCCGGGCTGAATGTTGAGGGCAATGTCAGCAGCGGCAATGGGCTTAGCCACGAAGTTGTTGGGAAAGCCGGTTGTTGGAGTGCGGCGTGTGGGTGCTGGTGCGCATGTGAGTGTTGGACAGCTATAATTGAATACCTCCTTGCCGCGTATAAAGGTGCTTTCCACATGGAAGTGGGGCGTGAGGTTGTTCAATGCGATGAACGTGGCAGGGTCTCCCTTCTGCAGCAGTCCCCAGTTCACGTTATAGTGTTTCTGCGGATTAACGCAAGCAGCCTGCAGGATGTCCCAGAGGTCGAAGCCATCGGCCAGTGCCCGTTTCACTATGGCGTTAATCTGTCCGCGTATGAGGTCGTTGGGCGATATGTCGTCGGTGCAGAACAATACGCTGTCGGGGTGCTCGCCTATGAGCGGTTTCAACTGTTCGTAGTCCTTGGCGGCGCTGCCCTCGCGTATGATAACCTTCATGCCTGCCCTGATGTTGTCGCGCCCCTCTTCAAGTCTGGAACACTCATGGTTGGTGGTGATGCCTGCGGCAGCATACTGCCTAAACTCACTGAAGGTGAGTCCGGGTGCATGTCCGTCAACGGGCTTGCCAGCATCGAGGGTGACCTTTATCTTGCGCATCACCTCCTGGTCGCCGTTGAGCACGCCAGTGTAGTTCATCATTTCAGTCAGGAAACCAATGTCGTTGCGCTGCATCATCCGCTCTATGTCGGTTGCAGTGATGGTGGCGCCGCTGGTCTCAAATTCGCCGCCAAGAGCTGGCACGCAACTGGAAGCGCCGAAGAGGATGTTGAAAGTAGCCTCGCGGCCATTGCGAATCATGAAGTCTATGCCCTCCACACCGAGCACATTGCCTATCTCGTGGGCATCGGCCATCACACCTATGGTGCCGTTGCTCACTGCCACGCACGCATACTGTGCAGGCATCAGCATGGTGCTCTCTATGTGTACATGGCTGTCGATGAAGCCCGGCAAGAGGTAGGGCCAGACTTTGCCCTCTTCCAACTGACAGCGCTTGATGTCAACTATTCTCTCACCCTTAATGACAAGTTCACCATCAAAAATCTCACGTGCCACCACATCCACAACATGTCCTTTCACTGTCTGTGCCCAGGCGTCCTGCACAACAGCGCACAGGAGAGCGACGATGAGTATAGTTTGCTGTTTCATGGTTATATTTATTCTTCTCAATGAATAACGGTGGCAAAGTTACACAAAAATCTGCAAACACAACGCATTCTCCCCGAAAAAGTGATGTGTGTGGGGGCTGTTTTCGTGCACAAGAATTGATTTTAATCAAGAGAAGCGGTATTTTATGCAGTTTTTTAGCAGGAAATGTTGCGTAGATGCAAATTTCGTCGTACCTTTGCACCGTCAAAAGGTTAATAGATTGTTTTAGGTTAGTAGTAATATTTATAGTTTTAGGTTTTTAGTTATTGGTAAAAGAAAGTTTTCAACTGTGGGTAACAGGAGGTCGCTGTGAAGCTCCCTTTTAAACTTTCGAATTTTTAGTCCTACGTGGGGCTGAAAATTTCTTTAAGAGAAAAGGATTTTTAGTTAAACATAGGCTTGTAAGTGCTGCGGCTCGTGAGGGTGGCAGCACTTCGTTGTTGCATATTTGCCTTCATTCCGCCTGAAAAGATGCAAACGTTTGCGCTTTTCACTCCCCCTTTTGGAGCCTTTTGGCTGTAGGCCGTTAGCAAAATAATGGCTAAATTTGCGGTAGCTTTGCGGCAAGGAAAAAACCTATCACATTACTATATATGAAGATATTATTCCACTTAGAGTATTACACCACCTTCGGCGAGCAGCTGAAGCTGAACACCCTGGGAAGTGACGGCAAGCTTGCCGGTGTCTTTGACATGACCACAAACGATGGCAGCCACTGGACATACGAGATGGTGTGCAACGAGGCACCTGACTCTTTTTTCGACTATTACTACAGCGTGAACAGGGGCGACGCGGAGTTGCGCCATGAGTGGTTGGCACAGCCACACCGCTTGGAGATGGCTGCTGCCAAGGGATGCCGCTACGTGGCATACGACCACTGGATAGACATTCCTGAGGACGCTTACCTCTATTCCTCAGCTTTCACCGACTGTGTGATGAACCGCGTGAGGACGTTTAGCGCCAAGAGCGAGTTTGAGCGCACCTTGCGCCTGAAGGTGCGTGCGCCACAGCTCAGGCAAAACCAGCGCCTGGCCATTGTGGGCGCTCCCGCCTACTTGGGCGGATGGGACAACGACATGGCACTGCCCATGACCGAGCACAACAGCCACGAGTGGGTGGTGAGCCTTGATGCCGACCGGCTGCCGGGCCGTTTTGAGTTCAAGTTCATTAGCTATACACCAATCGTCATTCCGGGAAAGAAGTCCAACGCCACCATCGTCAATCCTCAGGGGGTGACGGGTGGCGACAACGAGACACTCTGGGAGGCAGGCGGCAACCGCTTCATCGAGCTGCCCGCATTGGGCATGCAGGCTGGCGACGTGCTGGTGTACGAGTTGCCGCAGGCATCCTTTGCCCTGCATCCGTGGAAGGGAGCCGGAACGGTTATCCCCGTGTTCTCGCTCCGATCAGAGGGCAGCTTTGGCGTGGGCGACTTCGGCGACTTGAAGCTGATGGTCGACTGGTGTGCCAAGACGGGGCAGCGCATACTGCAGATACTGCCCATTAACGACACGAACACCACAGGCCACTGGCAAGACTCCTATCCCTACAACGCCATCAGTGTCTACGCCCTGCACCCGCAGTACATGGACTTCAGGCAGCTGCCCCCGCTCAAGGACGAGGAGCGCCGCGCCCACTATGAGCAGCTGCGCCAGGAATTGAACGCACTCCCCCAGATAGACTACGAGCGCATGTTCTCTGCAAAGATGGAGTATCTGCACGAACTCTTCGACCAGGAGGGCGCCAAGACCCGTCGCACCAAGGCCTACAAGGAATTTGTGGAGCAGAACCGTGGGTGGCTCGAACCCTACGCACAGTTCCTGCAGTCATCAGCCAACTTCTGGTACTTCGTGCAGTTCCACCTCGACCGGCAGATGCATGCCGCCCACGAGCATGCACGGCAGCAGCGTGTCATCTTGAAGGGCGACATACCCATTGGCGTGAACCGCGACGGCGTAGACGTCATAGCCGAGCCGCGTTACTTCAACCTCGACGGACAGGCCGGCGCACCGCCCGACGCCTTCAGTGAGGACGGACAGAACTGGGGATTCCCCACCTACAACTGGGACGAGATGCTGAAGGACGGATGCCAGTGGTGGGCACGGCGCTTCCGCAAGATGGCTGAGTATTTCGACGCCTACCGCATAGACCACGTGCTGGGCTTCTTCCGCATCTGGGAGATTCCAATGCCCGAGAAGAGCGGACTCTACGGGCAGTTCCAGCCGTCGCTGCCCATGACGCGCGAGGAGGTGGAGGCCTACGGCGTGCCCTTCCACGAGGAGTTCTTCCTCAAGGACCATAAGCGGAAAGAGAACGCTTGGCATCCCCGCATCAACGCCACGAAGATGCCCGAATTCCAGACACTGCTCAGCGAAGAGGAGCGCCAGCGCTTCTGGAATCTCTACAACGACTACTTCTATCGCCGCATGAACCATTTTTGGTATCAGGAAGCCATGAAGAAGCTGCCACGCCTCACGCAGGCCACACGCATGCTCTGCTGTGCCGAGGACCTGGGCATGGTGCCCGACTGCGTGCCCTGGGTCATGAACGAGCTGCGCATACTCTCTTTGGAGATACAGTCCATGCCAAAAGATCCCGCCGTGCGCTTTGGCCACTTGAGCCGTAACCCCTACCGCAGCGTATGCACCATCTCCACACACGACATGGCCACACTGCGACAGTGGTGGGACGAAGACGAGGAGCGCACGCAGGAATACTACAACACCATGCTCTACCGCAGCGGGGCAGCACCGCATCCGCTGCCGGGATGGCTGGCCAAGGACATAGTGAGCCGTCATCTCATCTCGCCCTCCATGCTCTGCCTGCTGTCGCTGCAAGACTGGCTCAGCATCAGTGAGAAACTGCGCCTGCCCGACCAGAACGCCGAGCGCATCAATATTCCCGCCAATCCGCGCCACTACTGGCGTTACCGCATGCACCTCACCATTGAGCAGCTATTAGAAGCCGACGACTTCAACGGCGAGCTGCAGGAACTTATAGCCAACAGCGGCCGACGATAGATGAGACTCTTAGCCACCATCCTGTCGGCCATCATAGCAACGGCAGCAATAGCGGCTTCCTCGCGGTCAGCGTGTCCGGCGCTTTCCACGCCGGAACCCACCGACACCGCCTTCCATCTGGACGAGGTGGTGGTTACGGCCACCCGCACGCCCAAGCCGCTGAAGGACGTACCCATACAGACACGCCTCATCACGGCCGCCGACATAGCCCGCACCGACGCCACCGACATACACGACCTGCTGCAGCAGGAGCTGCCCGGCGCAGAGTTCTCCTACGCCATGAACCAGCAGCTGCACTTCAACATGGGCGGCTTCGGCGGGCAGGGCATACTCTTCCTTGTTGACGGCGAGCGACTGGCGGGCGAGACCCTAGACAACACCGACTTCGCACGACTCACCATGGCAGGCGTGGAGCGCATAGAGATAGTGCGCGGAGCCAGCAGCGCCCTCTACGGCAGCAGTGCCGTAGGGGGTGTTGTCAACATCATCACCCGCGAGGGCGGCGCTCCATGGGAGCTGAACGTAAACACCCGATTGTCGCGCCATAACGGGCAGCGTCACGGGGCCTTGTGGAGCGTCAACAGGCCGACCTGCAGCAATATGCTCGACCTCACCTTTACCGACATCGACAACTTCAACGTGAGCAGCGCCCCAAATCCCGTGGCGCGCGTCTATTCCACCGTCTATGGCGACAAGACCTTCAATGCCAGGGAGCGCTTCATCTGGCGGCCCTCGGCCTCGTTCAGGCTGAAGGGGCGAGCCTCCTACTTCTACCGCACCCTCACACGCACCCCCGACATGCCAGAGCGCTACCGCGACTTTGCCGGAGGACTGCATGCCGTATGGGACATAAGCAGCAGCGACCGGCTCGACGTGGCCTACAGCTTCGACCAATACGACAAGTCAGTCTACCAGAAGCACACCCACCTCGACATACGCGACTACAGCAACGTGCAGAACACACTGCGTGCCGTATACAACCACGACTTTGCCAACGACGGCAAACGCGTACTCACGCTGGGGGCTGATGCAGTGCACGACTACCTGAAGAACAGCAAAGTTACCGATGAAGTGCGCAAGCAGGACACCTTCGACGCCTTTGCACAGATGGACTGGACACTCAGCCCACAGTGGGAACTGGTGGGAGCACTGCGCTACGACTACTTCAGCCTGGGGCACGAGTCGCGGCTCACACCCAAGCTCACCGCCTGCTACCGCCCACGCCACAACCTGGCTCTGCGCATGAGCTACGGCATGGGATTCCGCGCCCCCACGTTGAAGGAGAAGTACTATAGCTTCGACATGGCAGGCATCTGGATAGTGGAAGGCAACGAGCAGCTCACTTCAGAGACGAGCCACAACCTGAACATATCGGCAGAGTGGACACGCCGCAACTACAACCTCACCCTCAGCACCTACTATCACCATGTAGCCAACAAGCTGGCCACGGGGCTGCCACACTACAAGCCCGGCGACAACACACAGCTCTACCTGAACTATCTGAACCTCGACAACTACTCGGTGTGCGGAGCTGAAGCCACTCTGCAGGCACGCTGGGAGGGTGGATTCTCAGCCCGCTTCTCTTATGCCTACACCAAGGAGCATCTGCCCAAAGACCATGACGGCAACACCGTGAACAATCAGTACATACCCGCCCGCGAGCACTCGGTAAACGCCCACCTCGACTGGCACCACCGCTTCACCACTCACTATGCCCTCAACGCCACGCTGAGCGGACGCTTCCTCTCGGCCGTCACCAACCTGGAGTATGCCGACTATTACAACATAGACCAGGGACTGCAGCACGTGCCCTATCCCGCCTATACCCTGTGGAAGCTCAGCACCACGCAGCACATAGGAAAAGCTGTCAGGCTCACCATTGCCCTCGACAACCTGCTCAACTACCAGCCACGATATTACTATATGAATGCACCGGCCACCGACGGCACCAACCTGCAGGTGGGGCTCGCCATCGATATACACCAGGCATTCCCTGCCCTATAAGGCTGGCACCTGCGTTAGCCGTCAGCATGCATCACTAACACGCTGAAAGCATCACTGCTCTATAGTTAAGGTTCTACGCGCGCGCGTTTTATACGCGCGCGTGATCGAATGGTGCTTGCACCACTTGCACCATGCCTCATTATCAGTAAGTTACGCACGCTTTACAGTTGCACCAGCTTGCACCAAAAAATCCCAGGGCCTGGGACAAACACAGGAGGCCCTCACATGAAAAAAAGTGGCCGCCAAATTTTCACAGGAGGCCGCCATTTTCTAAGACCAAAGGCCGCAGAGTGGTGCAAGTGGTGCAAGCACCATGCAGTCACGCGCGCATATAAATCGCGCGCGCGTGAAGAACTATCGATGAACCCGTGGGGAGCTGAGGCACGATACAACGCGTATAAAACGTGCGCACGTGAAGAACTATCCCTTTTAAGGGGCTACCACCTTCTACACCACAGAAATTCCATAGACACTCCCCGCTCCTGACAGAGGGATGCTGCCTTGTTTCAACAAGCATATCGTTCACTTAATTATTCTTAAAATGCGGCATCATGGCGTAATATTATGCCTCCTTGCGTCTATATATAGATAGAATGACGAACGATGAAAAGAAGCTCATACAGCTCATGCGAGACGGCAGCGACAAGGGCTTTGGCCTGCTGGTGAAACGCCATGGTCCCCCGCTCATGGCATTCGTGGGGCGTATCGTCGTGCAGCAGGAGGATGCCGAAGACGTGGTGCAGAACACGTTTGTTGCCGCCTACGAGCACCGAAGGGACTATGACCCGCAGAGAGCAGCTCTCTCTACATGGCTGCAGCGCATAGCCTACCACGAGGCGGTGAACCATCTGCGGCGACGAAAACGACAAGCCGTGCTGCCGCTTGATGTGGGCGAGAACTATCCCGACAAGTTGCCTGCGGCCACGACTGCCGAACAGCTGGACGAGGCTATACAGCGACTGGCGCCCGAAGACCAGATGCTGCTGCAACTTCACTACTTCGACCAGCGCCCGCTGAAAGAGATTGCCTACATCACATGGCATGAAGACCTTCATGAGGACTATCAAGGAAAGAGAGGAGGATTTACTCAACTATTACGAGACCTTTGTCACCAACGCATCGGCTGAGTCGCTGAACTCTGGCATCAAGGGCTTCCGGGCAGAACTGCATGGCATCTCTAACCTGCCGTTCTTCTTCTACAGAGTCTGTAAGATATATGGATGACTGGTTTTACCCTTGCTTATGCAGTCATGCGGGTCTGTGGAGGTCAGCCACGGTAAAATCCGGATGCGCCAGAATACTTTTTTGTATTCTCCACTAAAATAAGGTCCCTGCTAATAGTAATGGAAGCAAGGAAC
>JAEEGG010000697.1_pt1 | contig 100151 bp, 87 predicted proteins | sample 9134161 | NCBI WGS metagenome assembly JAEEGG01 (sample SAMN16246543, study PRJNA631951) | gut metagenome | biome: gut microbiome; feature: rumen; material: CR-attached | host: Bos | place: Iran: Karaj | collected 2018-10
AGTATGGGTTATGAAAAAATCGAACAATATGTCGCCGACTTGCTAGAGTTGGGCGGCTTACCTGTCGAAGGTGAAGAGCAGCGTGTGAGGACGCTGCTCCATCACCTTTACTGTGCTGTGGCCATGTTCGAAGGACTGAGTCCCGAGGAACGTGCATTGGTGGCTGGCATGCAGAAAAAGTTCCGCTATTTTTTTGAAACGAATTGCAATCTAAAAGAGAGAAAAAGAAAAAATGAAAAAGAAAAATTCCCCCCTGTACCCTCTATAAAAGAAAAAGAAAGAAAGAAAAAGACGAGAAAAACCCCCACCCTGCCGCGGGCGCGTGTGAGGAAAAAAGTGATTATTTTGAAGCACGTAAAGAGGCTTTCCGCAAGGAGTGTTTGAAGTATGTCGGCCAGGTTGACACCACCGAACTGACCAATTTCTTCAACTACTGGAGCGAGGTTTGCGGCAAGAAAGGCATGATGCGATGGGAGTTGGAAAGATTTGGGAGACAAAAAAGCGTTTGGCGCGATGGGTGAAAAATAGTTACAGTGCTTCGGATGCTGCCGCCTCGATACGTCTCGAGCGGACGAAGGGCAAGGAGGCCAAGCAGGCGAAGGTTTCCGAGCAGCAACAGGTGGCAGCACAGTTGCGCCAGCAGCAGGAAGAGGCTGAACGCCGTAAGGACGAGGAAGCCAAGGCCAGACGGATGGACTCCCGCGATTACGTCAAAATCAACCCTAACGGCTTTTTGGCCAAACTACAACGAGAGGAAGAAAATAAAAAATCTAATAAAAACAAATAATGCAAAGCGTACATGAATCTTTTACGAACACGGATCTCACGAATTGGCTTGTGCAGACAGGCTTTTACGAACACGAATCTCACGAATTGGCTTGTTGCGCAGGGAAGAATCACGGGGACAGGTTTTTGGATCTCTGGGGACAGGTTGTTTTTCAAAAACAACCTGTCCCCAGAGATCCAAAAACCTGTCCCCGTGATTCTTCTGTCCCCGTGATTCTTAAAATAATATCGTAATTAATAGTTTTCCAGTATGAAAGACGAAAAATTTGTAATAAAAGCCTACGGCAAAACCGAACTCGCCATGAAGTATTTCCCGAACCTCACACCCGAATCGGCAATGAAGAGATTTCGTAATTGGCTGATAATCAATAAGAGGCTGAAAAAACTCGTCTCTAAGAAAATCCGTTACTATACACCGAAGCAGGTTAGGAGTATCATAGAAGAAGTCGGCGAACCTTTTGACATTGAATGAGTTGCAGCGTTTGACGGACGAAGAACGACGAAAAAGGACGAAGAACGACGAAAAAGGACGTATCGGGACGTATCGGGACGTATCGGGACATATCGGGACATAAAGGGAAATCGCTATTCACGAATGTTGTACCTTTGCATCGCCAATCAAGCCTGGCAGCTCGTTAAGTGAACGCGGCTCACTCGGCATGTCAACTGCAGTGACACGGCATGAGAACAGCATCGAGAACGGGAGCGAAAAGGCAAGGTGGCAGAATTAACATATTGTTTAACCTTTTAAAAAAAGAAGTGTATGAGTTTAGTTAACAATCCCGTTATGGGAATCAACTTCCGAAAGAACACCAACTAGACCTCTGCCGGGTTCGGTAAGTACTATCCTGTGGTCGACCGCCTGAAGACCCTCAGCACCCGTGGCTTCGCACAGCACATGATCAACCATGGCAGCAAGTACGGACTCGAGGACATCCAGGCCATCCTCACCCATGAATCAAGGGGACAGGTTTTTGAAGTGAAATCCATTTATGGTTTCATTCAAAAACCTGTCCCCTTGATTCATCCAAAAACCTGTCCCCTTGATTCTTCTACGGGTTAAATTCCGTATATTTTCTGTAATATGGCAGCGTTTAAGTTTTTTTAATATGATGTTTCAGAAAAACTTTGTATCTTTGCGGACAAAATACTAAGGAACATGAGACAACTACTTACTATTACAGCTTTGGCCATATCATTATTAGGCTGGGCACAGGAGAACAGTCCGCGTAGTGTGACTGACTTGAATTTCGGTTGGCGCTTTATGGAAGGCGATGTGAAGGATGGGGCTGCCGTAGGGACAGACGACACGGCATGGCGTACAATAGATCTGCCCCACGATTTCCAGATAGAACAGCCGTGGGTGCAGCCTGACCCCACGGAACGCCCTGACAATACGGATGTGGCAGCCAACATCAAGAGCCGACTCTCGAGCCGTGGTTTCAAGGAGATGGGGTGTGGCTGGTACCGGCTGCACCTGTCGCCCGATGAAAGCCTGAAGGGAAAGCGGCTGCTCGTTGATTTTGGCGGCATCATGTATGTAGGCGATGTTTATCTGAACGGCGAGTACATTGGCGGAACAGACTATGGCTACGTGGGTTTCCAGGTGGATGTGACCGGTAAGTTGCGCTTTGGGAAGGACAATGTGCTGGCGGTGCGTGCCGACACACGTGAACCCAACAGTTCTCGTTGGTATACTGGTGGCGGTTTGTTCCGTACGGTGAAACTCGTTGCCACGGCAAAGGACTTGTATCTGGAGCGCCATCCGCTCTATATCACCACCCGGGAGAATAAGTTTGTTACCGTAGGTGTAGAGTACACCAATCAGGGTAAGTCGAGGGCGGCGCAGCTGAGACTGCAGATCATCGCTCCCGACGGGAAGCAGGTATATGACCAGACAGAGACGTTCCGTCGCATCACCGCCTCGCGAACCCAAGAGGTGAGGATGAAGGAGGTGGAGATGGACAATCCGAAGCTGTGGGACACGGAAACGCCCCATCTCTATTTGGCCAAGGTGACCTTGTTGAGAGAGGATGGCACGGAGGCCGACCGGTATGAAGAGCACTTCGGCATTCGCACCGTGGAGTATGGCCCTTCGTTTGGTATGAAGCTGAACGGACAGAAGGTGTTGCTGAAGGGTTATGCCAATCACCACTCCTTGGGAGCCTTGGGTGCTGCCGCCTATCCACGTGCTATCGAGAAGCGCATACAGCTGATGAAGCAGTGGGGTATCAACCACATACGCACCAGCCACAATCCCTACAGCCGTGAGTTCCTGGAGCTGTGTGACAAGTATGGCATATTGGTGGTAGACGAGTTGTATGACAAATGGACGCGCCAGCACACGGGTGGTCGCGTGAGCTTTGAGCAGTTGTGGCAGAAGGACGTGCCTGAGTGGGTGAAGCGTGACAGGAACTCCCCGTCGGTTGTGATGTGGAGCCTGGGTAACGAGTTGCAGCAGGATCCGAACCAGCCTTTCAATGATTTCGGCGTAACGATGTTCAAGCTGCAGAAGACGCTGCTGCAGCGTTACGACTCCACGCGACTGGTGACGGTGGCCATGCATCCCCGCTATCGTAACTGGACGACCGACTCCTTGCCCTGTGACCTGGCGATGGTGACCGATATCCAGGCATATAATTATAGGTATATGTATTTCCCCGGCGACGGCAAGCGTTTCCCGTGGATGACATTTTACCAGAGCGAGGCCTCGATAGCCGCCATGGGTGCGAACTGGTTCGAGATGGACCTGGACAAGGTAATCGGACTGGCCTACTGGGGAGCCATCGATTATCTGGGTGAGAGCCAGGGGTGGCCTGCCAAGGGCTGGTCACAAGGAGTGTTTGACCTCTCGCTGGAGCCGAAGCCCAAGGCCTATTTCATGAAGAGTTTCCTGAAGCCCGAGGAGCCCGTGGTGCACATAGGCATCATTGACAAGAAAGGCGATGCCATGTGGAACGGTGTGCAGACGGGCAACGACGGTATGAGCGACCATTGGCATCGGGCTGAGGGATCGGTCGTGTCGTTGATTACCTACACCAATGCCGACGAGGTGGAGCTGGTGTGTAACGGAAAGAGCCTCGGCAGGAAGGAGAACCCCGTGGACGACCCGAAGATGCGCAACCAGATACGTTGGAAGGATGTTCACTACGAACCAGGCTATCTGGAGGCGATTGCACGTAAAGATGGCCAGATAGTGGCACGTCATAAGATAGAGACCACTGACGAGCCTGTGTCGCTGAAGGCAGAACCAGACAATCAGCAGTGGAAGGCCGACGGTATGGATTTGCAGCACGTGCGCATTGTGGCTGTCGACAAGAAAGGCCGTCGTGTGCAGACTGCCGGTCAGCGGGTGGAGTTCTCGCTGGAAGGCGATGCGAAGATTGCCGGTGTCGTCAATGGCGATATCTACTCATCGGAACTGACGGTAGGCCCCTCCCGTTTGCTATACAATGGCACTTGTACCGTGATTCTCCGTGCCGGATGCACGCCTGGCAAGGTGCAGCTTACCGCCACGGCCGACGGACTGAAGAAAACGGTGGTGAAGTTGCAGACAACCGCCCAACAACCCTGATCATCCTATTATCCTTAATATCCAAAAAATGAACAAGAGGTCATTACTGGCCATCCTCATCGCACTGATGCCTATGGCAATATTCGGACAAACGTACACTGCACTATGGAAGAAAGCTGCGGAAGCTGAGCAGCAGGATCTGCCCCGTTCGCAGTATGACTTGCTGATGCAGATTGTGAAGAAAGCAGACCAGGAACGCAACTTCGGACAGTTGCTGAAGGCCGAGCTCAAGGGTGCTCAGGTCATGACGAGAATAGCGCCCGATTCGCTGCAGCCTGCCGTGGAACGGATGGAGACACGCTGCCAACAGGAAAAGGATGTGGTGATGAAGACCGTGTACCAGACGGTGCTATGGCGTATCTGCCAGGACAATCCCCGACTGGAGAAGACGGTGGAGAAACCAGCACTCACCCCCGACATCTGTAGGCAGTTAGCCGCCGTGAAGGCAGAGAGCCTGGAACCCGTCATACTGAAAGGGACAGACAGCAAGTTGTTTGACCACGACCTGCTGAGTGTGATCGGCATGCAGACCAATGACTACGATGCGCTCCATGGTTACTATGACCAGGCAGGCAACCGCCGTGCCACGCTGCTGACGGCTTTGGAGTTGCTGCGCAGGGAGCGGCCTGCCGGGCGTGTGCAGCTGCAGAAGGCCGACTACCTGGAACGGATAGACTCGCTCATCAACCGCTATGCAGACCTGACAGAGGCAGGAGAGGCCGTGATAGAGCGTTATGAATATATGGCCGGCCACACAGACGCCACGCCAGAGCAGCTGTGGCAGTATATCAACTGGGGGCTGGAACGTTACGGCTCCTGGCAGCGTATGAATGTATTGCGCCAGGCCCAGCGTGACCTCACAAGTCTGCAGTTCAATGCAATAATAGACCAACGTGTGGCCCTGCCCGGACAGGAGCAGACTGTCGGATTGAAAAGCCTGCGCGGCATAACGCAACTTACCTTGCGGGTTTATCGCGTGAATGCCAATGGTGACACGGAGCTCAGAGCCTACAATGCCGAGGATTACAGGAAACTGAAGCCGCTGCTGACACCTCTGCCCGAGATGACGCAGACGCAGCAGTATGTGGGTAAGAAAGAATATGAACTGTTTGAGGACTCCTTGACGCTGAAAGGACTGCCAGTAGGTGTCTATATGCTGGAAATAGAGTCTGCGCCACAGACCGAGGTGTCACGTCAGTTCTATTTTGTAAGTAATGTCCGTGTGATGTATGAAGCTCAGCCCGAGCCTCTGCTGACAACGGACGAGAAATGGATGCAGACATTGCAGAAAAACCATGATGAGACGTGTTCCGGTCAGCACATCCGCTACGTGGTGGTCGATGCCACTACAGGACAGCCGCTGAAGGGCGCCAAGGTGAAGCTCAGCTTCCCACGTGGATACAAACAGAAGGAACGCACGCAGATCCTGACCACCGACGAACAGGGAGAGGCTATGCTGATGATGACCAGCAACGAACGGCCCTATCAGGTATTTGCCTATACCGATGACGACAAGGCCTGTGCGCCTACTGACGGCTATGGACGCTTCAATTATTACAGTGCTGCGTCGAGGGTAGAGCAGACGGTGGTGATGACCGACCGTGCCATCTACCGGCCAGGGCAGACCGTCCATGTAGCTGCCATCGTGTACGAGACTGCCGACGGCTACAAGCACAGTGCCTTGAAAGACCAGAAGTGCAAGTTGCGACTGTATGATGCCAATGGTAAGGAGGTGGCAAGCAAGGATTTGGTGAGCGACCAATATGGAACTGTGGAGGCAGACTTCACCTTGCCGCAAGGAGGGCTGACGGGTATGTTCCACATAGAGGCACAAGGAGGCAGCGCCTATTTCAGAGTGGAACAGTACAAACGTCCTACATTCCAGGTGGAATTCCCTGACGTGAACGAGCACTATGAAGACGGCGACACTGTCGTGGTGAAAGGAAAGGCGCTGACCTATAGCGGTGTGCCTGTGCAGGGCGCCAAGGTGAAATACACCGTGGTGAGACGGCGAGCATGGTGGTGGATGTCGTATTCACGCTATTGGAGCATGGGGAGCATAGGTGTTTCCTCTGCCGATGAGGAAGTGGGCACGGGTGAGGCTTTGACGGCTCAGGATGGCACTTTCAGCGTGGAGCTGCCCATGGTGCTGCCCAAGACCGACTTCCCGATGTTCTATAACTTTGTGTGTACTGCGGATATTACTGATCAGGCAGGTGAGACCCACCAGGGACAGCTGTCGCTGCCTTTAGGCAACAGGAAGACAGCCTTCAGCGTGGACCTGCCCGAACAACTGCTCCGTGAAAAGCCCGAACCCATGACCTTCCATCTGAGGAATGCTGCCGGCATAGACATTAGCGCAGAGGTGAGGTACAGGGTGAACGGCGGTAAGTGGCAGACAGCCAACACCCAGCAGAAAATACCTGTCGTGCAGCCTAAGAGCGGACTCTATGAGTTGGAGGCCATCTGTGAGAAGGATACACTGAAACAGAGGTTTACAGTGTTCTCGCTCGACGATGAACGTCCTGCAGCCGAGACCGACGACTGGTTCTATGTGTCGGACCCGCAGTTCCCACGTGACGGTAGCCCCGTGACGTTGCAGGTGGGTTCTTCGGCCAAGGATTTGCATATTGTCTACAGTATCATCAGCGGTGACAGGGTGCTGGAGAGCGGAGCGGTGAAGAAATCGGGCGCCTTGCTCAACCGGAAGTTCACTTACAAGGAAGAATACGGTAACGGTCTGCTGCTCACCTATGCCTGGGTGAAGCAGGGACGCTGCTACAGACATACTGCCCACATTCAGCGCCCCTTGCCCGACGAGCGGCTGATGTTGGAATGGAACACGTTCCGTGATCGACTGACACCAGGCCAGCAGGAGGAATGGAGCCTCACGGTGAAGAATCCTGATGGGACACCGGCCGATGCGCAGCTGACGGCAGTGCTTTTTGACAAGAGTCTTGACCAGCTTCAGAAGCACCAATGGTACTTCACCCCATACCTGTCGCTGCCTATGCCCGGCACTGAGTGGCGTTACGGTTCTTGGGCACCATTGGGACTATTGGGTATGCGGCATGCCGGCCACCTCACTATTCGCAGTCTCCACTATAGCCATTTTGACGATGATGCCTTCCCCGACTACAGGTCTTATAGAGCTTATGGAATAGGAGGTGCCAGGCTGAGGGGTGTGTCGATGGCGGCTGCATCGAATAAGGCTTTCAGTCTTGAGGAGAGTGCGGTGATGGATGAAGCTTCGCCTGGAATCCTGGCGGATGTTGCTGTCCTAGACGTCGCTAACAAGAAAAGGGTACTCGGTAAGGGACTCCCTGCCTCGAGTGCCGATGATGCTGGAGAGGAACCTGCTAATGATGTGCAGGTAAGGGAAAACCTACAGGAGACGGCTTTCTTCTATCCCCGTCTGCAAACAGATTCCTGTGGACAGGTCATGCTGAAGTTCACCTTGCCCGAAAGCCTTACTACATGGCGCTTTATGGGATTGGCTCATAACAGTGCCTTGTGCAACGGTCTGTTAGAAGGTGAAACCGTAGCCAAAAAGGACGTGATGATTCAGCCTAACGTGCCTCGGTTTATCCGGGAGGGCGATGAGGTCACTATTTCAGCACGCATTTTCAATACAGGCGAGAGCGATGTGAAGGGTACGGCCCGCCTTTATCTGATTGACCCTGAGACAGAGGAAACGGTCTATGAGGCACGACTTCCATTCAGTGTGGGTAAGGCGTCCACAACGAGTGTAGGTTTCCGTTTCAACACGTCCAGTATCAGGCAACAGGGTTCTCTCTATATATGTAAGGTTACAGCCATTGGGGCAGGGTTCAGCGATGGTGAGCAGCACTATCTGCCCTTGCTGCCTAGCAGGGAGCGTGTTACCATAACGGTACCATTCACACAGAACGAACCAGGCACGAAGACCATCGACCTTGGGACGCTTTTGCCGAAGGTAAAGTCGGATACCAAAATCACCATAGAGTATACGAATAACCCTGCATGGCTCATGATCCAAGCCCTGCCTGCTATAGGCCATCCCCATGACGACTGTGCCCTTTGCCAGGTGGCGTCGCTCTATGCCAACACCATAGGCAGGTATATAGTTGACCAGAACCCACAGGCTAAGAACGTCTTTGAGCAATGGATGCGAGAAGGAGGTGATGAAACTTCGCTGAACTCTCAGCTGGAGAAGAATCAGGAACTGAAGAACCTGGTACTCAGCGAGACTCCGTGGGTGGCTGATGCTGACCGCGAGACAGAACAGCGGCACAGGTTGTCGGACTTCTTCGATGAGAACCTCATGCAACACCGGCTGAAGCAGGCTACAGAAAAACTTCAGACTTTGCAGCTTGCTGATGGGTCATGGAGCTGGTGGCCGCAGATGCCCGGTTCGCTCCTGATGACGATGAATATCAGTGAGACGCTGGTCAGAATGGAGAAGATGGTGGCGGACGCAGCAGGAAACAGACGCCCGGAAGTGAAGACCATGCTCGACCAATCCTTCAAATACTTGGGCAACGAGATGGTGGAAGTGGTGAATGAGCTGAAGAAGGAAGAGCGGAAGGGCCACAAAGTGGTATTCCCCTCGTTCTCAGCGCTGCAGTGGCTTTACATCTGTACCCTTGACAGTCAACGTGGCAATGAGCTGCCAACGAAGGTGAAGGAGGCCAATGACTATCTGATTCGTCTGCTCAAGAAAGAACGTAAGAACCAGACCATCTACGAGAAGGCAATGACTGCCATCATCCTCCACTCATCCCAGTATGTGAAGAGCCTGAAGGAGTATACCGTCTACAAGGAAGAGATGGGACGCTACTATGACACACCGCGCGCCGGCTACTCTTGGCGTGACTATCGCATACCCACTCAAGTGGCAGCCATTGAGGCGTTGCAGCTACTTGCACCACAAGACCAACAGACCATTGACGAGATGCGCCGCTGGTTGTTACAGGAAAAACGCACACAGGCCTGGGATACATCGGTTAACAGTGTCGATGCTGTATATGCTTTCCTTATTGGCCACAACGAGGAACTGAAGCCGCAACCCCAGACGGAGCTGCTGCTTGACGACAGACAGCTTGACTTGCCCCAGTCTACGGCGGGAATAGGCTATGTGAAGACGGCACGGACATATGCCGGCGAGAAAACCTTTGCCGCGAAGAAAACCAGTGCGGGAACTTCGTGGGGTTGCGTCTATGCACAGTTCATGCAGCCTGCAAGTGAGATTCAGTCAGCAGGCAGTGGCTTGACGGTGAAACGTGAAATACTGGGAGAAAAAGAGAGCAGCTTCAGGATTGGGCAGCGTGTCACCGTCAGAATCACCATTGACAGTGAACGTGACCTTGACTTCGTGCAGGTCCAGGACAAACGGGCTGCCTGCATGGAACCTGTCAGCCAGCTCAGCGGCTACCGCAATGGCTACTACTGTGCACCGATAGACAACTGCACGAATTACTTCTTCCACCAGTTGCCGAAGGGACACCATGTGATTGAGACTGAGTACTACGTGGACCGTCCAGGTACCTACGAAACGGGTACATGCACCGTCCAGTGTGCATACGCACCGGAGTACAGAGCCAATACGAAGTCGTTCACGATTCAGGTGAAAGATGCCGAATGAGGCGTAAAAACTCTTAAATTTATTGGAGAAATGGCCACTTCTTTGTATCTTTGCATCCGTTTACGAATCAAATAGCGATTATTCATGAAGAAAACCAGCATACATAGACGAATGGGAATTCTAACTGTATTTCTCATTTTTCAACTGTCATTTCTTACCTCTCAGGCTCAGACGCTCACGGCTACTGAACCCATTCTAGACTGCGGCACCACAGGCTTTGAAGTGCCTGTCACTGCAACCTTCCAGCTGTGGAACAAAGGGCAGGAGCCTTTACGTATCAAGGATGTCCACCCCGACTGCGGTTGTACTAAGGTGGAGTTTCCCCGTCAGGAGATAGCCGTCGGAGAGTCGTTCAAGGTGCTGCTCACGTACGACGGACGGCAGTTAGGCCATTACTATAAGCAGGCTGCTGTCACGGCCGAAGGGCTGGAAGAACCTCTTTATCTGGCCATGAAGGGTGTTGTGCTGGCCGACATGAAGGACTACAGCGGCTCCTATCCTTTCAAGATGGGCAGCCTGCTGCTGGACAGGAACTACATAGAGTTTGACGACGTGAACCGTGGTGACCAGCCGCAGCAGGAGCTCTATATCATGAACAATGGCACGAAGGTGATGCAGCCCACTGTGATGCACCTGCCGTCCTATCTCTCGGCCACGGTGTCGCCACGACGACTGTCGCCTGGGCATGCCGGGCTGGTGACGCTGACGCTGAACACCGACAAGGTTCATAACCTGGGTCTGACGCAGACCTCCATCTATATTGGTCAGCAGTTGGGTGAGAAGGTCAGTTCGAAGAACGAAGTGCCGGTGTCTGTAGTCCTGCTGCCTGATCTGAAGAGCCTCAGTGGCGAGCAGAAGCAGTTTGCACCAAAGTTGCAGCTGTCGGCAGAGGCTGGTGATTTGAATGCACCGGTAATCGACCTTGGCTCGTTCGACGGAAAGACCAAGAAGTCGGGTGAGATCACCCTGTTCAACGGTGGACGAACGGCTTTGGATATTTCTTCGCTGCAGATGTTCACCCCAGGTTTGAAGGTGACGCTAGGCAAACGCCAGATAAAGGCTGGTGAGTCGACGAAACTGAAGGTCACGGCCTATCGCGACCGTCTGAAGGCAGCCCGCTCGGCGCCACGTGTGCTGATGATCACGAATGATCCCGACCATGCGAAAGTCACCATTGTCATAAAAGCAAAAGAGTAAATACTTTCACCTAACACCCCATCACCAAAACATGGAACATCCTGAAAACAGTGCAGAATATGCAGGCTTGCAAGTGAACAGCGGCGTGGAACAGCCTGCCATCATCAATCCCTACCTGAAACGCGGCCGTTTCCGTCGGCATGAATACTCGGTGGGCGAGATGGTGGAAGGCATCATAAAGGGCGATGTCACCATGCTGTCGCAGGCCGTTACACTCATAGAAAGCGTACATCCCGACCACTATGCCAAGGCTCAGGAAGTAATCAATAAGTGCCTGCCTTTCAGCGGAAAGAGCGTAAGGGTGGGCATCAGTGGCGTACCAGGAGCCGGCAAGTCAACGAGTATCGACGAGTTCGGCATGCACCTGCTGAAAGAGAGGGGTGGACGGTTGGCTGTATTGGCTATCGACCCATCGAGCGAACGCTCCAAGGGCAGTATACTCGGCGACAAGACCCGCATGGAAAAACTGTCTCAGCATCCTGACTCGTTCATACGCCCTTCACCATCGGCAGGATCCTTGGGAGGGGTAGCGCGCAAGACGCGTGAGACGATCATCCTCTGCGAGGCAGCAGGTTTCGACAAGATATTCGTGGAGACCGTTGGCGTGGGACAGAGTGAGACTGCCTGTCATTCCATGGTAGACTTCTTCTTACTTATCCAGGTGGCTGGTACCGGCGACGAGCTGCAGGGAATCAAGCGCGGCATCATGGAAATCAGCGACGGCATTGTCATCAACAAGTGCGACGGCGACAATGTAGAGCGTTGCCAGATGGCTGCCACCAATTTCCGCAATGCACTCCACTTCTTCCCTATGCCCGCCAGTGGTTGGACACCCAAGGTGCTGTGCTACAGCGGTTTCTATGGCACTGGTGTGAAGGAGGTGTGGGATATGATTTACCAGTACATAGACTTTGTCAAGCAGAACGGTTATTTTGACTACCGCCGTCAGGAGCAAGCCAAGTACTGGATGTACGAGAGCATCAATGAACAGCTGAAGAACTCGTTCTACAACAATCCCCTCATCAACCAGAAGCTGCAAGAGTCGGAAGCCGACGTGCTTGAAGGACGTAAGACCAGCTTTATTGCTGCGCAGGATTTGCTCGACCTCTATTATACTTCTGTTCGCAATGCTTAATGCAATAGTCACTCATCACCCAACAACCATCACATGCAGATTGAGATAGACAACGGAAGCGGCTTCTGCTTCGGCGTGACTACAGCCATCAAGAAAGCCGAGGAAGAATTGGCACAGGGGCATACGCTCTACTGCTTGGGTGACATTGTCCACAATGGAATGGAATGTGAACGCCTGCGGCAGATGGGCTTGGTAACCATCGGTCACGATGAAATGGCCCATCTGCATGACGTGAAGGTGCTGCTGCGCGCCCACGGTGAGCCACCTGAGACCTATGAAATGGCACGACACAACAACATAGAAATCATCGATGCCACCTGCCCTGTGGTGCTTCAGCTGCAGAAACGTATTAAGAAACAGTTTGAGTCGGGTATTACCAACATCCAGCATCCAATACCTAATACCCAAATCGTCATCTTCGGCAAAAAAGGTCACGCTGAGGTGTTGGGACTGGTCGGACAGACTCAAGGCAGTGCCATCGTCATTGAGAACTTCGACGAGGTGTCGAAACTCGACTTCTCGCGTCCTCTTTATCTTTATTCACAGACCACAAAGTCGCTTGACGAATACCATCGTATCATCGACTATATCTCCTCGCATATGATGCCTGGAGTAGAATTCAAAAGTTTTGATACCATCTGCCGCTCGGTAGCGAACCGCATGCCCAGCATCTCTCAGTTTGCAGCCCGCCACGACCTCATTCTCTTTGTAAGTGGTCGCAAGAGTTCCAACGGGAAAGTGCTCTTTGGAGAGTGCCTGCGGGTGAACCCCAATACCCACCTCATAGAAGGATTGGAAGAGATACAGCCAGAGTGGCTGCAGGGTGTAGACTCTGTGGGAATCTGTGGTGCTACGTCTACACCCAAATGGCTCATGGAACAGTGCCGCGATGCCATTCAACGTCAACTTCAACGATAACGTGATTAATTCATTTCAAATAAGAAACCATATATGCGCCTCATCAGTTGGAATGTAAACGGGCTTCGCGCTTGCGAAGGAAAAGGATTTAGTGACATCTTCATGCAGTTGGATGCCGACTGCTTCTGTCTGCAGGAAACCAAGATGCAGGCTGGGCAGCTCGACCTGAAGTTTGAAGGTTACGAGAGCTATTGGAACTATGCCGAGAAGAAAGGCTATAGCGGTACGGCTGTATTCACCCGTGTGAAACCTCTTTCAGTCAGTTACGGCATAGGAATCGATGAACACGACCACGAGGGACGCGTTATCACACTCGAGTTCCAGGACTTCTATCTGGTGTGCTGCTATACCCCCAACTCTCAAGACGAACTAAAGCGACTGGACTATCGGATGAAGTGGGAAGACGATTTCCGCACTTATCTCACCAAACTCGATCTGCAGAAACCCGTCGTGCTCTGTGGCGACTTGAACGTGGCTCACGAGGAGATAGACCTGAAGAACCCCAAGACCAACCGCCGTAATGCTGGCTTTACCGACGAGGAACGTGGGAAGTTTTCCGAACTGCTGGCGGCTGGCTTTACTGATAGCTTCCGATGGAAATATCCTGAGCAGGTGACTTACAGCTGGTGGTCCTACCGTTTCCAGGCACGTCAGAAGAATGCTGGCTGGCGCATCGACTACTTCGTTTGCTCTGACCGTCTGCGTCCCAATATTATCGACGCGAAGATTCATACTGAGGTCTTGGGGTCTGACCATTGCCCCGTAGAATTGGAATTGAAGTGAAAGGCTTCCGCAATCCCCTCCAAAAGGAAAGAAGGTTTAGACAGACAAAAAAATAAGAGAAAGTGAAGATGAAAGAATGCAGCGCCCCTCATCAGACAAATCGTCACACCCTCGTTGGCAGAGGGTGGCTGAGGCTTGTTCTTCTATTTCTCTCATGGTCTCTGTTCCTAAATCTCAACGCTCAGCGGCGCTTAGTGGTGGCTGATGTTGAAACGCTGCAGCCAGTGGCGGGCGTCAATGTGCAGGGAAGGGGATTGAAAGGACTCACCGACTCATTGGGATGCATCCTGGTGAACGACAGCGCCCGCACCTTGGTCTTCTCACATACTTCCTACGAGAGCCGCATCATCAACCTCACGGAAGTGCGCGACACCGTATACCTCATTTCCAAGCTCCTGTCGCTGAAGGAAGTCTATGTCTTCGGACAAGGCAAGGGCGAGGACGAACTGAAGGAACTGAAGAAGCGACTACGTATTGAAAAAACAGAAGCTCAGCTCGCCAACATCAATCCCGACCTTAGTGTCAACCCATTAGGTCTTCTTGGCAAGCTCATTCCCAAAAGCTGGCGAAGAAACAAGGCTGCCGAGCGGCGTAAACGCTTCCAGAAGATGATAGAAGAATATTGAGATAATGAGATATTTACCCATACAATAAAAAACAGAAAGACAAGACAATGAGTTTTTTTAGCAAATTATTCGGAAAGAAGGAGGAACAGCAAAAAGTAGGTGGCATGGAAGACTTCATGACGCTCATCCGTGTATATTTTCAGGCGGTCATGGCTGCCGACCTGCACATCACCAACCTCGCTGCACTGCCCGACCTCAGGGTGTTCAAGCAGACGCTGAAGGTGCCTACGGTGAATAACCGCTTGGGTGTGGGCGAGAAGCAACGCGTCAGTAAGATGATGAAAGAAATCTATGGCATGGATGACTCTTTCTGTAAGGAGATAGAGGGAAGCATCCGCCGTCGCTGCAAGTCCCCACAGGACGTGCAGACCTATATGTATCAGTTCCAGGGATTCTCGCAAGACCTGATGATGCTCACATCCAACCTCATGAAGTTCAAGCTACGCCTGCCCGGATTCCTCAAGAAGGCACTCTATACGATGACCGAGAAGACCGTCAACGACATTTTTACTAAGAACGACTTTACCGATGCCGGCGTCATGAAGACCGTCGTAGGCGTCCGTCAGCTCAACCAGCGTTTAGGCTTCTCACAGCAGTGGGTCACCAACTTCGTTTATCGCGTGGTGATGCTCGCCAAGAAGGAGCCGAGGAAAGCGGAGGAGTAATATCCACGCTTGAATCACCCGCAAGACAAAACTTCCAATTTAACTACAGAAACCAAAATGAAACTACACTATCGGCTACTATTAACCGCTTTGCCGTTCGTTGTAACGCTGGAGGCTGCCGCTCAGGACGAAGTCCGGCGCTCGTCGTCGAGCCTTTTCCTACATGCCGACACCCTCACGCACAACACACTGCCTTTTTCGATGCTCTCGGAAGGCCGGCGCTTCGAGCCTACGTGGGGACTTGATCAGGCGTGGATCAGCGAGCAGAACCTGCGCAAGGGCATCAACCACATGGGAAAAGAGAATATCGGCATTGGTCGCACCTGCTACCGTTTCTCCCAAGCACTGGTCAATGACTCGGCTCTTGGCAGCGACGCCATCAACAGACTGCGTGAACGCAACCGTATCTTCAACATTCTGAGTACTACGCTGCCGATGGTCTTTACTGCCGACCAGGAAGCTGGTGCCGATGAGTATTTCGTGAAGAACAAGGTCGCCAATGTGGATCGCTGGGCTGCCAACATCAACAGCCATGTGCACTGGCTCCAGCAGAACACAAAGCATCCTGTTGCCGGCATATCTCCCTTCAACGAACCCGACTACTGGTCGGTGGAGGAAGGCGCCACCATTAGCAAAAGCCGCGATGTGGCCAAACTGCTAAAGGAGCAGTATCCGCGTTGTGCTGATGTGGCCATCGTTGGCGGTAATACCCTGAACAACGACAAGGCCCTTGAATGGTACAACGGTGGCAAGCAGTATTACGACTGGGGCAACACTCACCAACTGGCTGGCAGCATGGTGAACTATATCAAGTTCTATCAGCAACTGGCAAAGGATGGAAAGGTTGGTTATAACGATGAGATGCATAATGTAGCCGAGGCGATGATAGGACTTGAATATGGCATGACCGTTGGAATATGGTGGGGCTTCGACAGCCGTGCTCGCGGCGAGTTCTGCGACATCAGCCGTCACGGGCGGCGCATCGGCTATGTTGAAAATCGCACCCGCTGGACTTCTGGCTCAGTTTGGCAACACGATGACGGTCGGGTAAAGGCTTTTCTGGGTTCATCAGAGCGACAGGCGGTCACCACTGACTACGAATTGGTGGCACTTGACCATGAGGTCTATTTCGACGGCCACGGCCCTACGCGCCACTTCTATATGCAGATGCCCGGCGGAGCCATGAGTAGCTATCAGAAGGGACAGACCAATGCCGAACGCGTCATCGATGTCACCTGGGGATCTGATGTCCCTGCCTGTGCAGTTACTCCAGGAACCTATAAGCTTGTCAACAAAGCCACAGGACAAGTGGCAGCCGTTTCTGGCGACAACGTGCTTGCTCAGCCATACAGCAACGTCAAGTCTAAACAATGGATTATTGCACCTTGCAGTCCGCGTATCGGTGGTGACTACAGCTTCTATGACTTTGCACTCGCCACCAACGGCAAGATTCGGATGGATGTGCGCGACTATTCCACCCAGACCAATGCTAATGTGATGGCCTATACGCCTCCTGGCAATCCCACTAGTAACCAGCAGTGGTATCTGGTATACGATGCCGACGGTTATTATTTTATCCGTAACCGTGAGAGTGCGCTCTACCTCACCGCAGCCAGCAGCGGCAATAACATCATCCAGTCTACACTGATTGAAGGTGATGGAATCCGTCAACGCCAGCGTCAGCTGTGGCGTATATTGCCAGTTGATACACCTTATGACACAGAAGCACCCTCTCAGCCGACCTCGCTCATCGCTGAGTCCCGACAGGCCTCTGTGGCTCTGAGCTGGGCTGCCAATACCGAGGAAGACCTCGCCGGCTATCAGGTGCTGCGTGCTGAGCAAGGTGATATGCAGTGGAATACCATTGCCCGTGAGCTCACTACTACTCGCTATGTCGACAATACCTGTCGTCAGGGAGTGACATATATATATAAGGTTAAGGCTGTTGACCAGTCGCAGAACCAGTCGGAATGCTCAGAAACGGTAACGGCTCAGCCTACCGGTCAGCCCGATCTAATCGCCCATTGGTCTTTGAATGGCCATCTGCTCGACCAGACCGCCAATGAGTTTGATGCGGTCACGATGACCGATGCCGCTTATGTGGCCGGTCCGCGCGATGGCATGAAGGCTCTCGATTTGTCCAAGGCGAAGAATTATGTCCAACTGCCTTATCAGATAGCCGACTGCGACGAGCTTACCGTTGCCATGTGGGTCAATTGGCAGTCGTCTTCCACTAATCTGCAGCGGCTTTTCGACTTCGGTAGCAGTCCCAGCCAGTATCTCTACCTCACGCCATCGTCGAGCAGCATTATGAGCTTTGTCATCAAGGACGGTGACAAAGAGCAGACTCTTAGCTGCAGCACACGCCTCACTGCCAACCGTTGGAAACATGTAGCCGTGACCATTGGCCGCGACAGCACAGTCATCTATGTCGACGGTGAACGCCGTGCGTTGAGTACTGGTATCACCATCCGACCTAGCGACATCCGTCCAGTACTCAACTACCTGGGGCGCGGACAATCCTCGTCCAGCCCTCTGCTCTCAGCATGGCTTGCCGACGTACGGGTCTACAACTACGCACTCTCTGCCGCTGACATTGTGGCAGTGATGAACGACGAGCCTACGGCTGTTGATACCCTTCCGGTTTCCTCTCCTTCTGAACACGCTGATGCCTATACCCTCGGCGGTCGTCGGCTCAGCAGTCCCTCTGCCGAAAAGGGCTTGCTTGTGAAGAAAGGGAAGAAGTATGTCTCCAGGTAACTTCGATAACTATAAGAGTATGAGTTAAAAATCAGCAATAGGATGGGTGAAAAGGTTAAATAGTATTAACAGCTACTTCATTTCTTTTTCCCCATATCCTTTTTCTCATTTTTAATACCTACCTTTGTCAAGAAAAAGTTGTGTCTATGACTCAAAGCGAGCAGAATCTGGTGACATTTGAGACCCGTGTACGGCAAATGCTTCTCCGCTTTCAGGAACTGAAGAAGGAGAACGAGGAGTTGTGCGCTATGGTCGAGAAACAGGAACAAAGTATCAAGTCTCTCCGCGAACTGACGGCTCAGCAGGAGCGTGACTACAACTCACTGAAAATGGCTCGGATGATGGAAATAACCGACAACGACCTTCAAGGTGCGAAAGACCGGCTATCCAAACTTATCCGTGAAGTGAATAAGTGTATTACCATGTTGCAAGGCGACTAATGGCAGAAGTTAAGACAGGAAAACAACATATCAGCCTGAACGTATGTAAAGAGAAATTCGATATATACGTTTTGCCGGAAGAAGAAGAGTTCTATCGGCGGGCAGAGAAACTCATAGCGAATACCTACAATAAGTATTCACAGGTGTTCAGAGGGCGCAGGAGTGAACAGTCCATTGTGCTGCTGACACTTGTGGAGATAGGTGTGAAGTATGAGATGGCGGCGGGTAAGAACGATACCTCGCCCTATGATGAAATTCTCCGTAAGCTTACTTCTGAGATTGAGAGCGCCTTGAAGTAGTCCAAAGGGGTGGAACAGCTCCGAGCGGCGTGAGGTGGAAACAAGCAGTAAAGAGAATTTCATTAACATATATATATCATTTTTAGTTTTATGGACATTATACCCGTGATTATTATTGCCGTGGCATCCCTTGTTATCGGAGGGGTGTGCGGATACCTTGTTTTCCGTTACGTTCTGAAAGGGAAGTATAAGGAGATGATGGATGTCGCCGAGAAGGAGGCAAAAGTCATCAAAGAAAAGAAACTGCTCGAAGTGAAGGAGAAATTCCTGAACAAGAAAAGTGAGTTGGAGAAGGAAGTGCAGCAGCGCAACCAGCAAATCCAGCAAAGCGAGAACAAACTGAAGCAGCGTGAGATTTCACTCAACCAGCGCCAGGAGGACCTGGGCCGCCGCAAGAATGACCTTGACAACCAGCAGCAACGTATCGACAATGAGAAGAAGCTGCTTTCGCTGAAACAGGATGAGCTTGAGAAAATGCAGCTCAAGGAGCGCGAGAAACTGGAGGAACTCTCAGGCCTCAGTGCCGAGGAGGCCCGCAATCGTCTGGTTGAGAGCCTGAAGGACGAGGCCAAGACTGCCGCTGCCAGCTATGTGAACGAGATTATGGACGAGGCAAAACTCAATGCCAATGCCCAGGCCAAGAAGATAGTGATTCAGACCATCCAGCGCGTGGCTACGGAGACAGCAGTAGAGAACTCCGTCTCGGTGTTCCATATTGAAAACGACGAGGTGAAAGGTCGTATCATCGGTCGTGAAGGTCGTAACATCCGTGCGCTTGAGGCTGCCTGTGGGGTGGAAATTGTGGTTGACGATACTCCCGAGGCAATTGTCATCAGTGCTTTCGACCCAGTACGCCGCGAGACCTGTCGTCTGGCTCTTCATCAGCTGGTGAGTGATGGCCGCATCCATCCAGCGCGCATCGAGGAGGTTGTTACCAAGGTGAAGAAGCAGTTGGACAATGAGATAGTGGAGACCGGTAAGCGCACAGCCATCGACCTGGGAATACACGGTCTGCATCCTGAGCTGATCCGTATCATCGGTAAGATGAAGTACCGTTCTTCCTATGGCCAGAACCTGCTGCAGCACGCCCGCGAGACGGCCAACCTTTGTGCCGTGATGGCTTCTGAGCTAGGTCTGAACCCGAAGAAGGCCAAGCGCGCCGGACTGTTGCACGACATCGGTAAGGTGCCTGACGAGGAGAGCGAGATGCCGCACGCACTCTATGGTGCCAAGATTGCCGAGACCTATAAGGAGAAGCCCGACATTTGCAATGCCATCGGTGCACACCACGACGAGATGGAGATGCAGACGCTGCTGGCTCCCATCGTCCAAGTGTGCGATGCCATCAGCGGCGCGCGTCCTGGCGCCCGTCGTGAGATAGTTGAGGCCTACATCAAGCGTCTGAACGACCTTGAAGCCATCGCTATGAGCTATCCCGGTGTGACGAAGACCTATGCCATTCAGGCTGGTCGTGAGTTGCGTGTCATTGTCGGTGCCGACAAGATGGACGATGCCGAGACAGAGGCACTCAGCGGACAGATTGCCTCAAAGATCCAGAACGAGATGACCTATCCTGGTCAGGTGAAGATTACCGTGATACGCGAGACTCGCAGTGTTGCTTATGCCAAATAGGTATAGGCTGCGCTAAATTCGAAGCGTAGCTTACGTAGAATCAGGTAAATAACCGAGAGAGATTAAAAAGCCGGCAAGTCCGGCTTTTTTTGTGTCTTCACCGCCATGCATTCCATTTCGACCAACCAGCCTGGGCGGCATACGGGTGCGTGGACAATGACGTAGGGTTTTTCGGCGAAGCGTTCTTCGTAGAGGCTCTTCACTACTGCGTAGTCTGACGTGTCTCTCAGGTAGACCACCATTTCCACGACATTGTCGTAAGTGCAGTCGGCCTCCTTCAGCAGAGCTTCCACGTTCTCCCACATACGTTGGGTCTGTTTCACCACGTCGCGCGGGTACATAATCTCACCTTTGTTATTGATGGATGCCGTTCCAGAGATAAGCACGTGGCGTCGGTCGGCATAGTCAATATAAGTGCCGCGCTCGAACGACACACCATAGTCACTGGTGCGGTTGAGGTGAGTAGGTGCATAGAGGAAGTGCCGCTGTTCGGGTTGCAGCCCGGCAATGGCATAGTTGTCCATCTGCGACAACACGTTGGGATCCTGCTGGCGGCCTCCGATGCCGGTTGAGGCAATGAAGTGCGTATGAACCGTGAGTCCCTGTGTGAAGAAGAACTGGTTTCGTGCGCGTACCACTCCGCCGTAGTTCAGGTCTACGTCATTCACGAAGAACCATGTGCGAACGCAGTTGTCTTTCAGGGTGCATTCCTCCTCCAGCAACTGCATATTGTATTCGTTGAAGAGCAGCCGAGTTTGGTATTCCGAGTTGGCAGCCAGGTTGTGGGCTGAACCGTTCCACAGGTGGCGGAATGCTCCATGACTTACTTCGTAGAGACCGCTTGGCGTGAGTCTTGTGGTTACGCCGGTCATCATGTAAACCCACAATGCAATCTTCGTCCCGTCGAGCGGAGCTTGCTCGATGATGCTCTTTGCGCAGTCGGTCACGTCGCTCACAATCACTTGGTCGGCTTGGTTGGCGGAATCGCTCAGGAAGTAGCGCTTGAACACGGCCTGCGGCTTTCCCGGCAGCGTCTCAAGCAACTGGGCATAGACGCCCGTAACGGCCTCCAACTGCTTCTCAAAGGGCAGCGTATTGCCTGTAGCATGAATCATGGCATGATATTCCTTCACTTCCGTGCCTGCATCGAAACAATAGACCTGCGCGCAGGCATTCTCACACTCTATATGTTTAATATTATCTTCCATCGCTTTTCTCTTTGGGGTGCAAAGTTACTAAAAAGTCGAGAGCAAAACAAAGAAACTTGTTTCTTTTTTGCTGAAATGGAGTAATTCTACCTACTTTTGATGGTAAAGTTTTTGCGAATAACAAGCGATGCAAGCACTCAACGCTTTTTGTCCGTTACTTGGCTTGAATTCCGGATTACTAAAACAGAATGATGTTTCGGAAGCTCTATGCAAGGTCTCAGCGAAGAGCCTGACCACCCTTTATTGTGTTGCTCACTTACTAGGAGAGCGCTGTTCACTTACTGGGAGAGTGCTGTTCACTTACTAGGAGAGCGCTGTTCACTTACCGAGAGAGCGCTGTTCACTTACCGAGAGAGTGACGCTCACTTACCGAGAGAGTGACGTTCACTTACTAGGAGAGTGACGTTCACTTACAAGAAGGGTCGTTCTCCTGCTTGGATTGTATCGTTCGTTTGCTTGGATTGTGCCCTTCGATTGCTTGGATCTCGGCCTTAGATTGCTTGAAGAGAAACGCTCTGACTGACAGTGGAAGCTACTCTTCTCCTGTTACCGACGCTGTCACCCCAATAGTATGATACTATTGTGCCTTTAGTATGATACCAGAGACCCTTTAGTATCATACTATCGCCCTCTTGTACTGATGGGGCAATTATATAGAGGCTCAACTTCCTCTGTTTGTATTTGCTGTTTACAGGTCCTTCGGACGCTTCGGTTGCTGGGCTGTCTTTTACTTCACTGGAGTAGCGGAAGTAGAGAGTCGGCCAGAAATACCAACAGCCTACGGCAATAGGGTTTTGAGTTCTTTGGCAATCTTGGCAGAGTAACGCTCAGCACCCTGGCGGTTCAAATGGCCGAAATCAAAGAACAAGTCGGCATGACCCACAAAGTCTGGGTCGCGATAGTGGTCGAGGAATGGAACCTTATATTTGGCGGCCAGCTCCCGGGGAAATCTGAATACATCCTCACGTGAGCATACATACATGGGCGATTCAATCATGATGAGTCTGATGTGGTGCTGCAGGCAGTCCTGGATGAACCGCTCGAGCAGTGTCACCCGTTGCTGGTCGATGGGGAACGGATACTCCTCGGCCACCACGCCTGTGGTGTCGAGCACGCCTTCGAGGGGTTTCCATCCTTTCAGGCTGCGGTCCATGGAGCCTAGTTTGCCCGTGAGCAACGTGGGCAGGCTGCCCGTGTAGCGATAGACATGGGAGAGCATGCAGGGCCAATAATAACCCGTTAGCTTAAGCATCTCGTCGCAGGGCTCGCTCATGCCGCAGTAGGGGGCGAGCGACGCTGCGCGTTCAATTCCCGAGAAGGGTGTATCAAGCCAGTCGCAGGGATGAATCTCAAAGACGATGGTCTGCGGGGTGTAGCGTGTGAGGATATTGCCCAGCAACCCGTAGTGGAAATAGATGTTTTTTATGCCCCAGTCGGCAGTGTTGAAACAGGGCAAACCCAATTGCTGTTGGATGATGGTGGGTGCATAGTGGTGGAGGCAGCGGGAGCTGCCAAAGAACAGCAAAGGGTCCTGGGTGGACTCGGCAGAGTAGCTGATCTTGTATTCATCGGTGGCGTTTGAAACACTATAGAGGCTTTTCAGACCAAGGCCCAGCACACGGTCCATGACGAAGAACAGTGCGGCGATGGTAAGGATTTGGAGGATGAGCTTCTTCATGTCAGAACTGGAAATAAATGAACTGGTTGTTGTCGAAAACGCCGAACAGGACGATGCACACCATTTCGAAGGCTATCATCAGCTCCCAGCGCCAGCGTTCGGCCCACGAGGGCAGCCACAGGCGCTTCTTGGGGAACCACTCCTCCTGCAAGTCCACATAGATGAGGGCTGCGGTACACAGGGCACCGTTGACCATCGTGGAAAGGTCGAAGAACAGACCGCCGTTCCACGCCGTAGCTATCCGGGCAAGCACCGACCCGAACTCGGTGAGGTTGGAAGAGTGGAACAGGATGAGACCAAAGGTGACTACCAGATAGTTGCCCACCATCTTCAGCACATAGGGCTGTGTGGGCCATCCGTTGGCGTTGACCTTGATCTTGGTCTTCTTGAAGAACTGACCGCTTACCATCAGGGGAATGTACCACAAACCATGGTAGATACCGAACAGGAAGAACGTCCAGTTGGCACCATGCCACATGCCTATGAAGGTCATGTTGAGCATGATGGCTGCAATAGTTCCGTTGGTGCCCCAGTCGCGCAGCTTGATGTTCAAAGGCATGAACACGTAGTCGGTGAGCCAACTGGTGAGAGACATGTGCCAGCGGCTCCAGTAGTTGGCAATGTTGGTGGTGAAGAACGGGCGTTTGAAGTTCTCAGCCACCTTAAATCCCAGCATCAGAGCCACGCCGATAGCCATTTCGCTGTAGCCTCCGAAGTCGGCATACATCTGGAGCGGATAGAGCAGCGAGGCGAAGATGATGGAGATGGAGGAATGGTGCTCGTAGTTGTTCCATACGGCGCTGACATAGAGGTCGAGGCGGTCGGCAATGCACATCTTGAGGAACATGCCCCAGAGCACACGTTGGAAGCCTGCCGTGAGGTTGGCGGCATTGAACACCCGCGCCATGTTGACTTGTTTTAGGAATGGCTTCGGACGGTCGATGGGGCCGGAGAGAATGGTGGGGAAGAAGGCGATGAAATTGGCAAAGCTGATGACGTCGCGTTCGTGAGATATCTTCCCGTGATAGATGTCAAGCACGTAGCTCATGAGCTTGAACGTGAAAAAACTCAGGCCTATGGGCACCACCAGGTTGACGGTTGTCCAACTGAGGTGGAGGCCGATGAGCGAAGCTGCCGCCACAAACGAGTCGGCAAAGAAGTTGAGGTACTTGAAGTAGAAAAGTGCGCCAATGCCTATTACTACACTGAGGCTGGTGAGACGCGATGCCAGCCGCTCGCGCTCACGTTCGATGGCATTACCAACACCCTTGCCCAGCAGCCAGAACGTACCGGTGAGCAAGACCAACAGAATGGTCATTTTAATGTCTACCTGCGAGTAGAACCAGTAGGAACAGGCCAGCAGGAATACGTTTTGCAATGCTTTCTTCGTCTGAAGGCAGTAATACACCGCCAGGACGACGAGAAAGAACCACAGAAAGGCCAGCGAATTGACAACCATGCAGGGTGTGGGGTTTTACAATTTCTTCCCGATACAGTCAATCAGGTCACCAATGTTCTCCCAGGAAAGTATCTCGCGTGAAGTGAACTTGATGCCGAAGGCTTTTTCAAGAGATACTACCAGCTGAACGTGGCTCAGCGAGTCCCACTCCTCGACATCGTCGGCAGTAGTCTCGTCAGTCAGTTCAAGGTCGTCCAGTTCTAGCTCCTCGCGGAACACTTCTTCCACTTTCTTCAGAATCTCATTACGTTCCATATTTTATTCTTTGTTTTTATTCTTTGTTTTTATAAAACTTTGCAAAGATAAAAATAAAAATGTAATTGAGCAAGTTTTTTACCCTTTTATCGTGTCGAGTGGCGTTTTTTTTCGTATTTTTGCACCCATGAAACAAAACAGCGTAACACCATCAGAGTTAATAGGCCAGCTACGGTTGCCTCTGGTCATTCTCGTGACATATGCTCACAGCTATGGGGCGGTGGATCCTGACTATAGCCTGCTGACATCAGAATGGGATGGCTATGAGGTGCTGAAACTACTAGTCAGCCAGACACTTGTAAAGGTTGTTGTGCCCGTTTTCTTCATGATATCAGGCTATCTCTTTTTCAACAACGTTGAGCGCTGGAACCTACATGTGTATGGTGGAAAGCTGAAAAGAAGGTTGTGGACGTTGTTTCTCCCTTATGTGGTGTGGAACATATTAATGGTGGTGAAACTCAACCATTCAAATTCCTCCTTTCACTTTTCTCCTTCCTCGATATGGTCACAATGGGAAAAGGCGGGTATACAGACAGACTGGTTGGGCATGGAGCACTGGATGACCGCTCCGTGCAATATGCCCCTGTGGTTCCTACGCGACTTAATGGTGGTGTCGTTGCTGTCGCCGCTGGTTTATTGGCTGATTCGCCATTGGGGACGATGGGTGATAGCCGTTCTGACAGTGGTCTATCTTTCGGGTATAGGAGCCTTTCCCTTGCCAGGACTATCGATGTATGCAGTCTATTTCTTCAGCCTCGGAGCCTTTCAGAGCATTCATCGTCACGACCCCATAGCAGTTGCCCTCAGGTTCGAGAAACCGGCTTCCGTACTCTCCCTGTTGTTGGCGGGGGCTATGATGTTGACCTATCGTACGCCGTTGTTCTCGCCGCTGATGCTGGGCTTCCGGCTGACCGGAGCCGTTGTCGTGGTTTGTCTGGCATACCGGTTGCTCACAAACACTCGCCACCGCCAGTCCGCCGTTGTCTGCCGTTCCTCCTACTTTCTCTATCTGGGGCACTATGTCTTCTTCCTGTCGTTTATCGATGCATGGATGCTCAGCATTCCTCATTCCACATTACTCTTCTGCGTCCACTATCTTGCTGCACCACTGCTGAAGGCTGTGCTCTTTGTTTTGGCCTATCAGTTGTGGAACAGGCTGTGGACAATGCTTTTTTCTGTGAAAAAGTAACTACTTTCCTGTGAAAAATAACCGAAAGTTTTGTTGGTTCATAAAAATGATGTATCTTTGCACGATAGAAACATGATAGAACAGCGTAGATTCTGAAAAATGCCAAATATTTCCGTCATTCTTTCTGCCTACAACGACGAGAAGACTGTCAAGCGTTGTCTGGAATCGGTTTTTGCACAGGAAAATACCGATATGAGGATAGAGTGTTTGGTGGTTGATGATTGTTCGACCGATGCTACGCTCGATATTATCCGCCATGAAGTAGGTGCCTACAAAGGTAGTATCTCTTTTCGCATTCTGCGTCACAAAATCCATCATGGCCTGTCCCGCACACGTAACACTGGACTTGACCGGGCTATGGGCGACTATGTGATGTTTGTCAATGCCACCGATGTGTTGCGTCCAGGATGTATGGATGTGTTTATGGTGAACCTGATGCGCTATTGGGATGTCGACGTGATTGCCGGAAACGTGTTCAACAGTGTGAGCGGGCAGAATCTCTTCCCCAACCTCACCAGCACGATGGCCTTGCGCGGACGCGGACAGATGATTTGCCAGGAAATGCTGGCCAACCATCTTTATCTCTTCGCATGGAACAAACTCATACGGCGCGACCTGCTTATGAGCCTTAATGCGCGATTCGACGAGACAATGGCCTATGCCGACATTCAGTGGGCATTCCAAGTATTCAGCAATGTTTCGTCTATTGCCCTGCTGCCCGAAGTGACCTATGAATATATGTCACACGATATGGGAACCATTGGCATGGCCGAGAAACGCGTGAATGCCCTGTTGTCAAGCTATGCTGCCACTAGTGAGTACCTCATTGATCACTGCCCCCGACCCGAAGGCGAAGGCGAAGGCTATTATTTTGCCCACCAGCTTTTTGTTTATGGAATGCTGGAAGGAGCCGAGCTGGTGCTCAAAGAGTACAATGTGCTTCCTCAGGTGAAGCGTGAATTGAGCAATGTGCGTTCCAGGCTTGTGTCACAGACTCGTAAGGACGGGCAGAAAAGATTATCGCTCTATTTCGTGCAGGATGCATCGCTCTTTAGCGGAATCATCAAATTGCCCGCATTCAAACGCTTTGACGAAGTGGTGGCAGATGTGGTCAAACAGCTTGGCACGCTAGTAGGAAAACAGTTATCATAGAAGCTTGATTAGAAGAAATCAAGGTCGAAATCCGAGTCATCCTCAATACCCGACTCTTCCTCTTCGTTGTCCTGTGGAGTTCCTATGTCCTCAGGATCGGCAGGCTGGGCAACGTTAGTGGGAACAAGTAGCAACTTCTCGTCACTGACCGGCAAAGGCAGGAAGGTGTCGTCGTAGAACTGCTGATAATCATCCAGCGAGAAACGTGTGCCGAGGAGCCGCAGGTTTTGGTCGCTCACCAGGAGACTGCGGCACTGATGCAGCATTTTCAGCAGTGACTCGGGAGCAGAGGTGTGGAGCTGACGTGCATACTGGAGCGCTTCGTCGTAATTCAGGAAACCACGTATCAGCAGACGGCAAACGCTTACCTGTTCTCCCGTTTCCTCGGAATATTGAGTCTGAACGTCGGTCTCTAGGTCGAAGTTACGTACCAGGAAATTGGTGAAGTTGTAGCGGGCCATTTCGTAGAGTAATTGGTTGTCGGCATGTGGAATACCGGTGGCACTGAGTGAGTCGGGATTGTAGACCAGAAGGAATATAAAACCAGTGTTGCGCTCGGCCGACAGTGTGTCGGCAGCGACAGTTGAGTCGGCTGCAGCGGTCAGCTTCACATCACGAAGAGACCATACATCACCTAAGTCGAACTTTCCGCCGTGTAGGCGACGTCCTTCTTGGACGCCCTTCACTATCATACCAGCCAGAGGCGTTACCTCGCTCTGCGGATACTGCTCGACCACGTGGCGCAGTTGGATCACGCAACTGTCTCCGTCTCCTTGGTTAAGACGGCTTAAAGCATTGACAAACATAAACTTAGGACGGTTCTCGCCCAAGGGGAAACGCTGTTGGGAAATCAGGTGGTTGGCTGCTATCTCCTGATGACGGTCATGTCGAAAAGCCTCGTAAGTGGCTGTGTATAGCGAGTCTTCCAGATGCTGCCCGAACCGTTGGTTCTCCTCGAAGTAAGGATCGTTGAGTAGTGTTGCGTATTGGCTTTCGGGGTAGTCGGCAAGCAGATGTGATAGGCAGGTCTCTGCCACCTCTGTGTGTCCCAAGCGTGAATAGAGCAGGAATAGGTGATACCAGGCTTCGTCCAGTTGGGAAAAGTCTGAATAATGGTTCGTGAGCCGCAACAGCTGCTTCTCTGCCAATTTCAGATTGTCGAGTTTATCCTTGAAAATGATGCCAGAATGAAACAGACCGTCCTTGATCAGTTCGTTCGACTGTGCCATCTGCTCCTCGGTGAAAGGTATTTGTGCCAGGTAGTATTCGCGGTTGTGGGGGTCATTGGCCAAACTGTCGTCAATGGCTTTGCCAGTATCATCAATAGGGGTGGAGCCGATGGAGTTGGTGGCGGCTGTGTCTAAGGAGTCGTTCATCATCTCCTCACTGTCGGCAGCTTCCAAAGCAGGACTCTCTAAGTTCACAACAGTCTTGTTTATCCGCTGCCAGTTATCGGCATTCTCACGGCGACCCCACTGCTGTTGGAACTGCTGTTTACCCTGATTGACGGCCTGTACGTTGTAGAAGTACCAGGCGCCACCCTGTTGCGCTCCTGGTGTAGCAGAACGCGGTGTGTTGGCTTGATTGCGGTTGCCGCCAGCGGCTCCCCTTTGCTGAAGTACCTTTTCCACCTCTCGTTCACGTGCTGCATCGCGCTCCTCTTTCTCTTTCTTCTTCAAAGCTGCAATCACACGGTCGATGGCTGCCAGACGGTCTTCCTCAGACATTTTTGCCAATTGCTGCAGAGAGTCTTGCAGATAGACAGCATCTGTATAGGGAACCAGTTCATCAAGAACCTTTGAACGCAAAGAAAGCTCCTCGTAGTCAGGACGTTCCTTGTCGAGAAGACCAATCGCCTCTCCATAGCAACGCTGCGCATCATTGTATTTCTCGAGTTGCCAATAAAGGTTGCCTAGGTTCAGCAGAAGTACACCCTTCTCCACACCTGAACGCGTCGCTTTCTTGTTACCTTCCTCATAGGCGCTGATAGCGCGGACGGTATCATTCTGTGCAAGGTAGATGTTGCCGATGGCGTAATACACCTGATCCAGGTAGTCCTTGTTGTTGTCGTTGTGAGCCATACGCCTCAGACGGCTGATCATTTTCTTTGCATTGCCCTGCGCCATCACTTCTGTCTGGGCAATACGCGCATTGAACGATACCTCGTAGGGCGGGTTCTGACGCACTACCTTGCCATAGGCCTTGTAGGCTGTCTCACGGTGGCCTAATGCCGTCTCTACCTGACCTAAGAGAAACAGTTCGCGGGCTTTTTGAGTCTTACGGCGTTCGTGACGGATGACTTTGCGTAGATAGGTGGCAGCCTGTTCATAGTTGCCGCTGCGAAGGTAGTAGTCGGCGTAGGTGTAGTCCCAATCGCGCGCAGCACGGTAGTGGATGGAGTCGCGACTCATATTGCGGATTACGTCCTCGGCATCATAGATCCAGCCCAGTTCCACATAACACTTGGCCAGCCATGCACGGGCTAACGAGTTCTGCATGGGTTGCGTTTGGTATAGGCGGCTCATATAGGAAAAAGTTGCGGCTGCCTCGTCGAATGCACCCTTCTGGAACTGTGCTTTGCCCATCAATAGCCAAGCTTTCCAAAGGAATGGATTGTATTCGAGACGCCCCAGCCACTCGCGATCGCTTGCGGTCTTTCTGCGGCTCTTGTTCCACTCGGGACGCGCTTTGATGCTATGTTGTTTGATGGCTTTTTCCATCTTTTCGATGGTCCGGTCGAAATTGCCCTTGCCTGTCTCCCTGCTCTGTTTGTTGCCTACCGCGTAAAGTGGCAGCAGTTCCGTAAAGTTGTCCTTGTTTCCCTTCTCTTTCTCCTCTGTTCCCTCTATAAAAGCTTGAGAGCCGTTGTAGTAAGTGTTGTATCTGGCAGTGAACGACTGCCAGAAACGGCTTCTTGCTGTATTCTTGTGCACAGAACAACTAACCATTGCGGCGGCAACAGTTGCTATATATAATATGTACATGCGTCTGCGCATCATACATTTATTTTTTGTGAGTAAGGCCTTCAGCAAGTCCATCATATCTTATATCAGCAAGCCTTTTGTCTCTCAGATCAGCAAGACCTTCATTTACTTAACTATGTTTACTTGTTTTTATTGCCTTCACGCTGCTTTTTCTCTTCCAAAAGACAGGCTATCTTGCATTCCCCTCTGTCCTTTGAACTGCATGTGGAACAATCATTACCAGTGACAATCTCATCGTCACCACCTTGAAAATGAGAGGCGACTGCTGCAATGATGCCCAATGCCACAAGGCCAGTAATGCAAACCAAAGCAAACTCCATATTTCAATTCTTTACCTGCCAGATGGTGGCAGTAGCCTTTGTCTCTTTTTTAATGAGGGAAGTTGCCATATTCGCTTTTCACTTTGAATCCAACGGATTGGAGGTCATCCCAAAAACGGGGATAAGACTTTGTCACGACCTGAGGGTTGTTAATGGTAATGGTATGACGCATAGCTATCGGGGCAAATGACAATGCCATTCTATGGTCTTCATAAGTATCGATGACAGCATCGTGCTGCGGCTCACACCGTTCACCGTCCCAAGAAAGAATGCTTTCGTCCTGATCGTGAAGTACGTAGCCAAGCTTTTTCAGTTCTTTTTTCAGGGCATCTATGCGGTCGGTCTCCTTGATTTTTAGTGTGGAAAGCCCTGTGAAACGGAACGGAACACCCAACAGGCAACACGTTACGACAAAGGTCTGTGCAAGATCAGGCACGCTCTTGAAGTCGTAATCCAGACGTGGAACGCAAGGCCCCATGCGCCGGATGGTCACTGTCTGTGGTATGCCAGCTTCCTTCGACTCGAACTGAGTTTTAACACCTAGCAGGCTGAAAATGTACTTCACCATCGAATCGCCCTGCTTGGAGCCGTCCATTAGACCCGTCAGTCTGATCTCATCCTCGGGATTGTCACTAAGGGCTAGCATCTCATACCAATAGCTGGCTCCGCTCCAGTCGTTTTCAATAAAATACTCGTGGTTGTGGTAGGGTTTGGCCTTTACAAGAATCGTGTCACCACTGATCCATTCGGCATCGGCACCGAACTCACGCATGGTCCATAGTGTCAAGTCAATATAGGGACGGGAGATGATGTCGCCTGACAACCTTAGCTCCAACCCGTTCGTCAGAATAGGACCAATCATCAGCAGTGCAGAGATATACTGAGAGCTGATGCCTCCTGGTACCTCCAATAGTCCGCCCTCCAGCGGGTGCCCAGTAATACGCAGCGGAGGAAATCCCTCCTTTCCTACGTAACTGATATGAGCACCCAAACGGCGAAGTGCATCCACCAACACACCAATGGGCCGTTGCTTCATACGCTCAGTACCGGTAATTATGTGTGTGCCTTCCATTGCAGAAAGATACGCTGTCATGAAACGCATAGCGGTACCTGCTGCCTTGATATTGATTTCTTCTGGCATGTGGCGCAGGGCCTCGATAATCACTTCTGTGTCGTCACAGTCGCTCAGATTCTTAGGTAAAGTCTGTCCGCCGCTGAGCGCATAGATAATCAAAGCACGGTTGGAAATGCTTTTTGAGGCCGGAAGACTGATTACTGCGTTCAAACTACTTGGGGCTTCTATCGTATATCTCATAGTATTCAATCCTGTTTATAGAAAGAGATTTTTGCTATTCGAAGATTTTGTCCACGAAATGATCTATGTAAGTGGAGTCCTCTTCCTCCTCCTCTTCAAGTCCTAAAGGATCAGATATGAAGTCCTTACATCCATCCACAAAACTAAATATGGCTACCAATACTATCAGGCAAACAATGAGTTTGCCACCCCATTTATCAAAGAATTCTTTCATGTCTTATACTTTTTTGATGGCAAAGTTACACTAAAAGTGCAAAAAAACGAAAAAAGTTTCCCTAAAATTTGCAAATGTCGTAGAAAGTGTGTAATTTTGCACCCGCATTCGACAAATAAGGGTCGGTGCTAAGCTAAAAAGGATCGGGATTTAGCGCAGTTGGTAGCGCACACGTCTGGGGGGCGCGAGGTCGCTGGTTCGAGTCCAGTAATCCCGACCAAAAGAAAATCCAAACCGCTGATATCAGTAGTTTGGATTTCTTTTGATAGAGAGAAGTGTGTTATGAACGAAGATAAGAAGAGGCAGAACCCATTTTTTAGTAGTTATGGGACACCACACGATACGGTGCCCTTTGATCGTATTCGCTTAGAGGACTTTGAGGAGGCCTTTATGGAGGGGATCCGACGTGACAATGAGCAGATAGATAAAATTGTGAATAATCCCGAGAAACCGACTTTTGACAATACCATTATCAGTGTTGACGATGAGAAAGACGGTGAGGGATATTATGACCTGCTGAGTCGCACATCCACAGTATTCTCAAACCTGCTCTCGGCTGAGACCAATGATGAGTTGGATGAGCTTGCGCAGAAGATGAGTCCCATCCTGACCAAGCATGCCAACGACATTCGCCTGAATGAACGGCTCTTTGAACGTATCAAATATGTTCACCGCCATCATCGTAAGCTGTCGCCTGAGGAGAAAATGCTGTTGGAAAACTGCTATGACGGATTCGTCCGCAGCGGTGCCTTGCTTGATGCTGATGGCAAGGAACGACTGAGAAAACTTACTGAAGAGGCGGGAATGCTCTCGTTGCAGTTCTCACAGAACCTTCTGAAAGAAAACAAGGCTTTTCAGCTGCACATCACTGATGAGGCTCAGTTGGAAGGCCTGCCGGAAACGGCCCGCGAGACAGCTGCACATACTGCAAAAGAACATGGGCTTGACGGATGGGTGTTTACACTTGATCAGCCGAGCTATTCTCCATTTATGACATATTCTACACAGCGGGAGCTGCGTCGGAAGATGTATATGGCTAAGAATACAGAATGTACGCACGACAATAGCGAGAATAACCTTGAAATATGTAAGCGTCTGATCAACCTCCGACGCGAACTGGCACAGTTGTTGGGATATAAAACCTACGCCGATTACGTGATGAAGCACAGAATGGCTGGCTCTGTGCGTGGCGTATATAAGCTCTTGAATGATTTGATAGTGGCTTACAAACCAACGGCGGAGAAGGAGGTGGAGCAACTGAGAAAACTTGCTCCGCATAAACTTGAACCGTGGGATTTTTCTTACTACAGCCACAAACTGCAGGTGAAGAAATATAATATTGACTCGGAGATGTTACGTCCATACTTCGAGTTGTCAAAGGTCATTCAGGGTGTCTTTGGCCTGGCCAACCGTCTGTATGGTATCACATTCCAGGAGAATAAGGATATTCCGGTATACCATCCTGACGTGAAAGCCTATGAAGTGTTTGACAAGGATGGTACGTTCCTGGCTGTTTTTTATGCCGACTTCCACCCCCGCAAAGGTAAGCAGGGTGGTGCTTGGATGACAGAGTACCAGGGGCAGTGGAAGGAACGAAAAGACGTAAAGAAACCTTTTGGTCCGGATAATATAAATAATGTTCGCCCACACGTAAGTGTGGTGATGAACCTGACAAAACCTACTGTCGAGAAACCTGCCTTGCTGACATTAGGTGAGGTGGAGACCTTCCTCCACGAGTTTGGGCATTCTTTGCATGGAATGTTTGCCAACACACGATTTGAGAGCCTTAGCGGTACCAACGTTTGGTGGGATTTTGTTGAATTGCCTTCGCAATTCATGGAAAACTTCGCGGTTGAGAAAGAGTTCCTTCGCACGTTCGCCTTCCATTACCAGACGGGCGAACCTCTTCCTGACGAGTTGATTGTGCGTATTGTTAAAAGCCGCAACTTCATGGCTGCCTATTCCTGTATGAGGCAGGTGAGTTTCGGTCTCCTCGATATGGCATATTACACCCAACGCGAGGAATTTACGGAAGATATCATACCCTTTGAGAAACGGGCTTGGGCTAAAGCAATGGTGACCGAACAACTGAAGGACACCTGTATGACCGCACAGTTCTCACATATCATGACGGGAGGCTATGCAGCTGGTTACTATAGCTATAAGTGGGCTGAGGTGTTGGATGCTGACGCCTTTGCTGTTTTCAAACGCGAAGGAATATTCAATCCCTCTACCGCTCAGCGTTTCCGCGACTGTATCCTCTCGAAAGGCGGTACGGAGAATCCTATGGTGCTGTATAAGAAGTTCCGTGGTGGAGAACCTACAATTGAGGCTCTGCTGAAGCGAAACGGAATCAGACGTTCAAAGCGCTAATGGAAAATGAATAACGTATAGAGAACAATAATGGAAGAGAAGCAGCAGAAACTAGATGAACGCTACCTGCGTATGGCACGGATCTGGGCGGAAAACAGTTATTGCCAGCGACGACAGGTGGGGGCATTGGTTGTGAAGGACAAGATGATCATCAGCGACGGCTATAACGGTACGCCCACGGGATTTGAGAATATTTGCGAGGACGAGAATAATGTGTCGAAGCCTTATGTGCTTCACGCTGAAGCCAATGCCATAACAAAGCTGGCTCGTTCGAACAATAATTCCGACGGCGCTACTATCTATATCACTGCCTCACCCTGCATAGAGTGTGCCAAATTGATCATACAGTCTGGTATAAAGCGTGTAGTATATGGCGAGAAATACCGTTTGAGCGATGGAATCGATCTGCTTCAACGTGCTGGAATAGAGGTGGTGTATCTGGAAGTTTGATGATTGAGAATTCTGTTAAGCATTACATAAGATGAAAAAAACTAAGACAAACCGTTTTATGCCCTTGTGGTTGGCGTTAAGTGTGGTGATAGGAATCTTTATCGGCACATTCTTTGCCAACCGCTTTTCTGGCAATCGCCTGAGCATTATCAATACGGGCAGCAATAAACTGAACGATCTGCTCCACATAGTGGATGACCAGTATGTGGACACTGTCAACATGAACGACCTGGTAGAGAAAGCCGTTCCCCAGATCCTGTCTGAGCTGGATCCACATTCTGTCTATATATCTACGAAGGATGTGCAGCAGGCCAATGACGACCTAAAAGGATCGTTCTTTGGTGTGGGTATTGAGTTCACCATCCGCAAAGATACCATTCATGTGCAGAACGTTATACCCAATGGCCCGTCTGAGCGGGCTGGTTTATTGGCTGGTGACAAGATTGTTGAGGTTGACGGCAAACCTTTCGTAGGTAAGCAAGTGACCAATGACGAGGCGATGCGTCGACTGAAAGGAGAAAAGGATACAAAGGTGGAACTGGGCATCCTACGTTATAAGGAAAAGAAAATCAGACACTTAACCGTGACACGAGGTGAGATACCCATGAAAAGCGTTATTGCCACCTATATGCTTGACAGTACTACTGGCTATATCCGTATTAAGAACTTTGGGGAGAAGACTTATCCCGAACTGCTCTTTGCTTTGGCTAAGTTGTCGCAGGAAGACTTTGAAAGTCTGGTCATAGACCTTCGCGGCAACACAGGTGGATATTTGGGATCAGCAGTGCAAATGGCCAATGAGTTCTTGCAAAAAGGTTGCCTCATCGTCTACACCGAGGGACGCAAGTCTCCCCGCCAAGAGTATCGTAGCGACGGACGTGGCAGTTATCAGAAGCTTCCGTTGGTAGTCCTTATCGATGAAGGTTCTGCTTCGGCCAGCGAGATTTTTGCAGGTGCTATTCAGGACAACGATCGTGGCACAATCATCGGCCGCCGTTCATTTGGCAAGGGATTGGTGCAGCAACCAGTCACTCTTCACGACGGATCGATGGTGCGATTGACCATTGCCCGTTACTATTCTCCTTCAGGGCGTTGCATACAGAAACCCTACACTTCTGGTGCTGACAAGAACTACGAGGAGGACATCCTGACGAGATATCAGCACGGTGAGTTCTTTTCACAGGACAGCATTAAGCACGAGGGACCTGAGTTCCACACCAGGAATGGACGTGTAGTATACGGCGGCGGCGGTATCACACCTGATATCTTTGTTGGCGAAGATACACTTGGCGTTACCTCTTATTACAAGGAAGCTTCATTGAGCGGCCTGATTCTTCAGTTTGCCTATGAGTATACCGACGAGAATCGCCCACAGTTGCAGAAGTTCCAGACAGCAAAGGAACTGGAAGCCTATTTGAAACGAATCAACTCCGTAGAGCTGTTTGCATCTTATGCTGACAAAAATGGATTGAAGCGCCGCAACCTCATGATTCAGAAGTCTCACCGTCTGTTGGAGCACTACATCAACAGTCGCATCATCTATAACATGCTCGACGAACAGGCCTGGGTTGAATATCTGAACAGTGACGATCCCGCTATCCGTGAAACACTCAAAGTGTTCAAGTCAGGAGGCTCATTTCCCAAACCACAAACCAAGGAAAAGGATCAGAAGGTAGCCTACGACTATCGAGGTACCCATACACGTTATACGCTTATTGCTACTGCTTAGCAGAGTGGTCTCTTACTGATTATTTCCGCTTAATAGAACGGTTACACGCTCATTACTATAGCTTAACGAAATTGTATGTCGGCAATCACCTGATTGCCGACATATTCGTTTAAACGGGTGACATATTCCTTGCGCTGCATAGACAGTTCAGTTCTCAGGGCAGGAGATGAAAGGTGGACCACGAGCGTCTGGTTCTGAATGTAGGTGTTCAGTGTGTAGCGTGATATGGCTGGACCTGCAACTATAGGCCAAGCTTCTATCAGTCGCTTCTGGAGAAGCGGCGTCTCAAGGCCTTGTTCGCGCAGGTTACGCAGGATAATTTCCCTTATTAGTTTGACATCACGTTTAAACATAGGGTAGGGGATTAGCAGGTGGTTATTTCTCCGTCTTTCACGTGGAAGATACGGTAATCGTGTGATGAGGCAGATAGTATCTGGTCCAAATGCTCACGGTTGGTATCGGTGATGAATATCTGGCCAAACTCATCGTCGGCCACCAGTTTCACTATTTGCTCTACCCGTTCAGCATCGAGCTTGTCAAAGATGTCGTCAAGAAGCAGGATGGGTTTTCCGCCCAGCACCTTGAACTGCGCCAGTTTAAGACTGGTAACATATGTCTTCAGTTGTCCCTGCGAACCCTCACGGCGCATTGGGTGTCCGTCAATCTGCATTTCCAGATCGTCACGATGAATACCGTGGAGGGAGTAACCTATAGCCTGGTCTTTCCATCGGTCACGTTGGATCACTTCTAACAGCGGTCCGCGCTGACAATGGCTGACGTAGTTCAGCGACACCTGTTCATGTCCACCGGAAATACGTTCATAGTACTGCTGGAACAGCGGCACCATCTGCTCCACCAGTTTTGCTCTTCTTCTATAGATGGCCTCTCCACTGTGAGCCATTTGTTCTTCCAGGATGGCCATCACGTCAGGATCCGGGCTTTGATCCTGCTTAAGCAATGTGTTACGCTGTTGCAGTGCCTTGTTATATCGATTCAGCTCCTCAATGTACGAACGGTCTTGCTGCGAGATAACCACATCCATGAACCTGCGACGCTCTTCGCTGCTTCCGTCAATGAGCAAAGTGTCGTTGGGTGATACCATCACAATGGTAATCAATCCTATATGCTCGCTCAAACGTTTGTATTCTTTCTTGTTACGGCGGAAGTGCTTTTTCATCCCACGTTTCATGGCACAGGAAATCACTTCCTCATCGATTTCCCCTTCATATACCCCCTCAAGCATAAAAAAGTCTTGTCCGTGGCGTATGACCTGCGAATCAATGGGATTATTGGACGAACGACAGAACGACAAATAATAGACTGCGTCAAGCACATTTGTCTTTCCGACACCGTTTTGTCCAATCAGACAATTCATCTTCGGCGAGAGCTCCAGCGTCGCTTCCGCTATGTTTTTATAGTTCAGTATTGACAGTTTTTCGAGAATCACGGTGCAAAAATACTGCTTTTCTTGCTTAAAAACGAAAAAAGTCTGCAATAAATTTCACTATCTGCAATAAATTCCGTAACTTTGCCGCGCAATTTTTACATCTTGCTTAGAAAGAATAGAAATAAGAATAAAAAAATGGCAAAGAAAATGAATCAGAAGAGCGCTCAGACAAATGTAGAAGAGACGCTCAGCAAGAGTGAGGCATTCTTCCTCAAGTACAAAAACGCAATCATTGGCGCCGTTGTAGCGCTGGTAGTCGTCGTGGCAGGTGCCATCATCTACCATCAGTATGTGGCAGTTCCTGCTGTCGAGAAAGCCAGCACGAAGCTGGCCAAGGGTCAGAACCTTTTCGCTAACCAGATGTACGAGCAAGCTCTCAATGGTGACAGCACGGGTTTCGTAGGTCTTGCCAAACTGGCTCAGGAACTCAGTGGTGATGCTGGTAACCTGGCAAACCTCTATGCTGGCCTTTGCTGCGCTAACCTTGACAAGTGGGAAGATGCAGCCAAGTATCTCGAGAAGTATGACGGTCAGGGCGACCAAATGGTTAGTCCTGCAGCTATGGGGGCTTTGGGTAATGTCTATGCTCAGCTGAATCAGTTGGATAAAGCAGTGGCTACCTTGAAGAAAGCTGCTGAACTGGCCGATAACAACTCGCTTTCACCCACTTTCCTCATTCAGGCTGGTGAAATCCTGGAGAGTCAAGGTAAGAAAGATGAAGCTCTGAAGTGCTATCAGACTATTAAGGATAAGTATTTCAACTCTTACGGTTTCTCTCGCATTGACGAGTATATCGAGCGTGTTGCTGAGTAAACAGGCCCATTATGGCAACGAAGAATCTTTCAGAGTATAATCAGGAGAAGGTACCCGATGCGTCGAACATGATTTTCGGCATTGTCGTGGCAGAATGGAACCCAGAGATTACGTGTGCGTTGCTTGATGGCTGCGTTTCAACACTTGAGAAACACGGAGCGCTGCCTGAGAACATCCACGTAAAGAAGGTTCCTGGTTCCTTCGAACTGATCTATGGCGCACATCAGATGACGCTGAACGATGGTTATGATGCTGTTATCATTCTTGGTTCGGTCATCCGTGGTGAGACCCCTCATTTTGACTATATTTGCCAGGGGGTAACGGCTGGTATTGCCCGTTTGAATGCCACTAGCAGCATTCCCGTAGTGTTTGGGTTGCTGACCACCAACGATATGCAGCAGGCGAAGGACCGTGCAGGAGGACGCTTGGGCAACAAGGGTGACGAGTGTGCTGTGGTAGCCATTAAGATGGCTAAGTTCTGATTAAATCTTATTAATGTCTACGTAACCATGCATCACGGCGTAGATAGTGAGAGCTGAGACGCTCTTCAGTCCTAACTTCTCCATGATGTTTTTGCGGTGAGTTATAACGGTGGCCAACCCTATATGGAGTTGGTCACCTATTTCTTTATTGATATATCCTTGCACTATAAGCGACATGACTTCTATTTCGCGGTCTGTCAGCACTTTCTGCTGTAATGCTTTGGGCATGGGTGGCAAGTTGTGTCCACCCGCGTGAGCGCGTTGCTCCAGTGCCAGCAAAGACCTTATGAGTTCTGCTTCAGGCACGTTGATGCAAAGACTGTTGAAACTGGCCAACTGTGAGGATTTTTCAAGCGATAACGTTAGTACAATGGTTTTGCGTTGCCGTTCCATGAAAAATGTCTTGTTCTCCAGAACCACGTTTATCGCCACGAAGTAATGGGCGTAGTTATCAGAATTGTTGGCCATGAGTTCGGCAAATGAGCCAAAGATGTCAACAGTCATAATGGGGATGACGTGCTGAAGAATTTGTTTCAGTCCCAGTGCTGCCAGCGTATTGGGATCTACAATGGCTATCTTTGGTCTTGACATTGTGGTCATAGCTAGGAATAATAATTACGTCTTGTTTTACTTCAAGTACTTATGTCCGTTCATTATATACAAACCGTGAGTGAGTTGAGTAGGATCCACAGCTGTCCCCTGCAGTGTGTAAGCGTGGGAGCTGACGTTTTGCAACAAGGTGGATGGTGTTGATACGCCTGCTGTCACCGCTTCGAGAATGCCGTCCATCATGAGCTGGTTGAAGATGTTGCGATCCTTACGATTCACAATGGTCATTGAAGGGCGGCTCCGATAATTCGTGTCCCACATCACTGGCACAATCCCCATTTCCAATGCCGTTTGGCACAGCATCCTATAGTGTTGTTTAATGCTGGCATCATGCTTGGCTTGGCTCTCATTATTACCGGTGATGGTTCGCCAGTTCGCGCCAAACTCACCAATGTAGACAGGGTAGCCTTTGTCGGCAAAATGCGTCTTCATCATCTGCAATTCTTCGCGCATGTAGCTCTCCTCGCCCCAAGTAGCGTTATGCTGCGAGCCTGGCTGGTGGTTGCCTTCGCCCCAATAGTAGAACACTTTTCCCCACGATTCGTCCTTCTCCATGCCCCAGAACTGCCAAGGGGAGTAGTAGTGTACCTCCAACATTAGCTTGTCAGGCGTGGGGTCCTTTGGCAGCTTATCCAGTGTCAGGAACTTACATGTGTGGTCAATGTTCGTGGAGGGACCTTGAATGATAAGCACTCGTTTCTCGTTGTTACCGCCTGTGGCACGTACAGCATCGATGAATGTCTGTTCGTATTCCACTAGGTTGGCGATCTGCTGAGCAGTATTGCCGTTTTCATCGAAGTTGGGCTCGTTCAGCCCTGCAAAGAGCAGATGTTCGTCGTAGTCACGAAATTCGGTTGCTATCTGCGTCCAGATGGCGTTTAATATGTCCTTGTTTTTCTTCAGAGTCACCGAGCCGGTGTCCTTGATGTGGTTCTCCAGCCATCCACCGTCCCAGTGCTGGTTGATTACCGTGTAAAGCCCTGCTTTGATGCAGTAGTCCACCACCTCTTTCACCCGTTTCATCCACGCCTGGTCTATTTCGTAAGTTGTGGGGTTCGAAATGTGTCCCATCACCCAAGCACAGGGTATTCTGATGTTCCCGAAACCCAGCGACTTCACGTAATCCACTATGGCTTGGGTAGTCTTTGTGTCCTGCCACGAGGTCTCAGCCCCCAATCCTCCTTTATTAGTGAAATTGTTGGCATTATTACCGGCCTCCAGAGTGTTGCCTAGGTTCCATCCTATACCCATCTTATCAGCTATCTGTGCAGCAGTCTGGTCCATTCCTGTCTGTGCTGTAACAGTACCAAGAACCGACTGGAGTGTGAGCCACGTTATTATCACTATGATCTTTTTTTTCATCAATTTTCCATTATCAGTACAATTCGATGGCAAAGATACGTTATTTTTTTATAAATACTGCGTCACTTTGCCTTTTTTTTCATATTTTTGCAGTCAAAAAGATAAATGCAATGAGACGACTGCTCATCCTACTCCTTTTTCCTTTGGTTCTTGTGGCTCGTGCCCAGCGCCCAGAGGTGGCTCCAATGCTCACCACGAAGTGGGGACAGCATGAACCTTACAATGCGCAGTGCCCTAATTACTATACCAATGATGGCTCTGCCTACCGTTGTAATGCGGGCTGTGTGGCAGTGGCGATGGCTCAGGTCATGTACTATTACAAATATCCTTCAGAGATACAACAGGATATCAGGGGCTATAGGAATCTGATTAGCTGGGCTGTCCATAAAGAAAGGAAGGTGCTTGGCATTAAAATACCTTACGTAGAATACGTGTATGCCAATCTGGAGACTATACCCGCCCATACCACTATCTATTGGGCTAGTATGGAAGATGAATATAAAGGATCGGAGAGTGCTGCCGCTTGTTATGCTGTGGCCGCGTTGGTACTTGCTGCGGGCGAGTCCGTGGTGATGAAGTATGACCGGTCATCCTCTGCCGACCCACGAACCATAGATTATGCTCTTATCAATAAGTTCGGCTATGCCTCCACCGTTCGTTATGTTGCCCGTAAGAATTATTCTGATGCTGCGTGGGAACAGTTGCTGTACGACGAGCTGGCAGCTGGACGTCCCGTCATTTACGGAGGACTCAAACTCAATGGCAGCGGACACTCCTTCATCATTGACGGCTATAAAGACGGACTGTTTCATGTAAACTGGGGTGATGACGGTTACTACAATGACTACTTTCCCCTCAACCAGCTCGACCCTTACTACCATTGGGGAGGACTTAACGGTTACAACCAGGAACAGGATGCCATCATCGGCATTCAGCCTCCTTATGTGGCCAACCATCTGTCTGACATTGAGGCTGAACCCGCCTCATCTGTAATACGCAACGATATCTATGATCTGCAAGGACGCCGTGTCACAGAACGTCCCCTCCGCAAGGGCATCTACATCATTGGCGGGAAAAAGGTCATGGTTAAATGAGAGATAGAATGATTTCAGGATCCAATTGTATAACGAATAAAGTTGAAGAAAAATGAAAAAGCAATTTTTTATTATTCTGGCTGCTCTGCTGACAGTAGTACCGGCCAGTGCCCGTTTTGATGTCTGTAAGAAAGACGCTCCCAGAGTGTACATCGGCCTGCGTGCTGCTGCGGGTGCCTCTATGTGTTATAACATCGATGATCCCTCACCCCTCTTTACTCCTGTGGGTGGATTGGCAGTCGGCTTCAAGGTCGGTAAGATACCCCTCTACATTGAGACGGGTGCTTACTACATGAACATGGGTACGCAGTTTGAGGACTGGGACTCAGAACACTACTACTGGAACCGTTATGACCGTTACAAGGAAAGGCATGGCGACGGCAAGAACGGACGCAATTACCGCACGGGCTACAACTACGATGAAGACGACTACTTCAAGGTGGACAATCACTCTGTCTTTGTGCCCCTCGTAGCCACCTATCGTTTCTACGTCAACAACCATATCAGCATTGAGCCCTTCACCGGCTTCTATGGCTCCTATGGCTTCGATAGTGAGAATGCCGACTTTGGCCTGCGTGACGGACTGGGACTCAACATCGGTCACTTGCACCTCAACATGGGTCTTAACCTGGGTCTCGTCGAGCAGGATATGGACGATGACGATGCCTGGGTAAAGGACGGACTGCACGCCTCGCTCTTTCTCGGCATAGGATTGAACTTCTAAAAGCTGAGATAAAGAAAACAAAGAGGAAGCCGCGACCTTACGGGCCGCGGCTTCTTCTTTGTCAGGTATAATCGATTATTAGTTCTATTTCAGCATAAGTTCCACAGATTTCGTTCACCTGCTATTTCTTGAATGCCTCGTCGAGTTCGGGATATGACGTCTTTTTGGCATCGTCTGCCTTAAGGTAGTCTTTCTCATCGAAGTGAAGCATCGATGCCACAATGCTTGAAGGCCATTGCCTGACCATGCGGTTCATCTTGGTAGCCGTGTCATTGTAGACCATGCGAGAGAGCCTGACCTTTTCCTCATACTCTTTCTGACCCTGTTGAGCCTGCAGATAGAGGTCGCTGGCTTTCAACTCCGGATAGCGCTCGAAGACCACATTCAGCCGTCCAAGCATTTGGCCTAACAAATCTGACTGCTCATTAATGGCAGCAGGTGTGTTGGCGTTTCCTGCATTGCCTCCGCGTGCTTGTACGGTCTGAATAATTGTATCCGACTCATGCTTGGCATACTGTGCAGCCGTCTTTGCCAATGCTACAACGGCATCAAAACGAGAATTCAGCTGAACCTCAATCTGGCTCAGTGCATTTTTACACATCTCATCGAGATTGACCAGCGAACGCTGAGTTGAAATGAAATAGAGGATCAATAAGACCACTATTCCTCCGATAATAAATAATAGTGTCATTTTCTTTTTGGGTTTTAATTAATTTATTTTGTTTGCTTCTTTGTCTTCCCCTTGAGTCGAGCATATTCCTGACGTGCTTTTTCCAACTGTTTCTTGAATCTGTCATTGACAGCCAAAGCACCAATAATGGAGGTGGCAAGAATACATGATGCATCGATGTCGCTCTTATAGTGATAGCCCGCAACAACGCGGCCGAGGGCATACTCGTAGGCTCGCTTCATCAAGACATTGGCGGAGTCAGGCTCAATCATTGCCAGTGTCATAGCGTAGACATATCCACGGGTGGCATGTCCCGAGGGATAGCTATAGTCCTTGGCTTCTTCCTCTTCAGTCTCAGGAACAAGTGAAGGCTCTGCAAACTGCACGAAGGGGCGCTTGCGCTGGTAATAGTTTTTTACGCGTCTGTTGGCATTATGGGCATCACTGCCTGCACCGCCAGCCAGATTGTCAATCTCGGGTGTCAATCCTGGGCTGATGGTCATTCCAAAGGCAGCCGAGAAAGCCTCATAGAGTTCCATAGGACCGTCAAGTTTAGCCTGCTGTCCAAAAGGTGTGTCACGCTGTTGCTTTCCCCACTGATAATAATAGAAATCATTGCAGAATGCAGGGTCTGTCACCTCCAGAGGTTCAGGTAGGAACAACAGTCCGTCAGGGCGTGTTTCGTCCGTCAGGAACGGTTCAGGGTAGGCAATAACTGCCTGGGCATGGGCAACGATGCCGCAAACCAAGAGGATGGCTGCAACCATCCATTGTCTGTACTGTCTCATAACTGTTTTTATGTTCATTTATTTTGATGGATTATTATCGTCGGATTGTCTTGACATCCACCTGTTTCACGCCGTTCTGGCGCTTGGTACTGCTGTTGCTCTCGGTCTTTCGGGCAGCCGAGCTGATAGTGCTGCTGATCAGTTCGTCCCATGATGGAGTTTGCTGGTTGAGGGCGCTGATCTGGCTGCGCAGACTCTCGAAGAAGCTCAGCAGGAAGAACCCTCCGTTTTCACCACACCAGGAGTATTCACCAGGACTGGATGCTGTTGCAATGATGTCACCTTTTGACTTCAGGAACAACGTACTAAGCTTCTGCAGATTGAAATTGGTATTTGATCGTGAGAAGAGCGAGTTGCTCTTCACCATGGGTTGGTTCATGTTGATGATGCTGTTGCAGCAGTCGCTGAGCACGATGTTCAGTCGGGCTCTCTTAGCGAGGATGGCACTGTAGATGTCGCTCAGCGCCATATAGTTCTGCTCAGCATTGTCATAGGCACTCGAGGACAAGTCGAGGCAGGGATAGTAGTCCAGTTGATCCTTGAATCGGAATCCGTGTCCTGTATAGACAAACACCACCACGTCGTCCGTACCAGGCTGCAAGGCCTGCAATGCACGGTCTACGCGGCTCTTTCCGTAGTTCTGGCCTGAGATGACGGTCTCGTAAAGTCTCATGCCAAGAGCTTTGGCGATTCCTCCGAACTCACTACGTATGCGTCGCAGGTCAATATCACAAGCAGGGCCTATGTCGCTGACCTCCGTGTTGGCTACCGCAATCAGATGGAGTGTTGCGGCGTCATGTGGGTAGTTGTTTATGCTGTTGATATTCTGTTCTTTGACAGTATTAATGCCTTTGAGCATCATCTGATACTCCGGCTCTTTCTCACCGTAGAACTGTCCAATGTATTCCTCGTCCATGTCGTTCAGTGAGACTTCCTGGAAGGTGTTCGTCTCAATCCATGAGCTAATATCATCCAGATCGTAACCAAGATGTGGTGTGGCACTCATGTCAGATTGGTCATCTTTTTCCCATGTCCACATCAGGTAGGGCATGTCTTCATTATCGGGTATAAGGAACATCAGGCCGACGTCGCCCTCGCCTTTCTTCTCTTCCACATGGCAAACGTAGTTGGCCATATAGCAGCTGTTGTTCTCCAAAGCCTCGTTGTCTACAAGTCTCATCTTGCAGTGTTCATCGTCAGTATAGATCAACAGGCCAACGAAGTTGTCATCACTGTTGGGCAGTTTGAAGGTCATTTCATAGAAGGTCTGTCCTTTAGCAGTCAGTACCGCTATCAGCATGAAAGCCCCGAATATGAATCTCCGCATGTTGTTTGTTTTCTTTGAAGTGGCTGCGGAACTCAAATTCCGCAGCCGATAATGATTGTTTAATAGAATTACAGACTATCTCATTTGACAGAGATAAACTTGAGGCACTCCTGCATTTCTTCCTCGCTCATGCCAAGAGCAACGCCTACTGTGCCGATGGCCTCGCCAACCTGCTGGCTGAGTTCATTGATGGATTTCATGGTCTCCTCATCGGGCTCGTAGTTGGGATATTCCTTGTTCAGTTCCTGAAGAGTCTCACCCAGAGCCTGGCAGGTTGCAATCACGTCATCCTTACTCTTGGCCTCTGCCAATACATCGGCTACGCCATCATAAGCACCTAACAAGGCTGCAGTAGCCTCGTCGTTCTTGTCAAGTGTGGCCTCTGCCTCGGTAGCTTCGCTGTTTTCACTGTTTGCTGCAGGCTGGTTGCTTGAACCACCACAGGAAACCATCACCATCGTTGCTGCTGCAACGAACACATAGAATAACTTTTTCATTCTGTTTAAATTAATTAAATTGTTTGTGCCTACTCCCTTCCAAGCGTTTCGGCATTCTCTTCGTCATATTTCAATCTCTTTTCTATCGTCCTCCGCCGCCACCGCCGCCTGAGTAACCTCCACCGCCACCAAACGAAGAGTGGCTGGAGAAACCTGACGATGATGTGGAACGGTCGGCTATACGCTCGATGGTATGGGTGGTCGCCGTGTAGATGGAGTCACTGAACATATAGACAATGTCATCCTCAGTAGCTACTTCAAGGCTCTTGGTGATATTTGACATCTGCATGTACTCCGGCCATATCTTGGCCATTTCCTTCCTTACCTGTTCGGCCAGTCCGAAGAACTCTGCATAGATCATATATTGGTCCCAAAGCCCCACCTCCATCATGCCGCGTTCGTTGAGCAGTGAGAAATCGTTCAGGAAGGCTTTCAGTCCGAACAGGTCAGCAGCGTTCCGCTGAATATACTCTTTGTCAGCCTTTCCTTCGAGCGTTTTCATGAAATTCTGGATGTCTGTCTCATTGCTCTTTTTCTTACACCACTGCGCAAACTCGTTGGGTTGTAGCACCAGATCCTCGCCCGAGGCAAGAGTCAGCAGTTTCAGTACGTGACTGGCCAACCGGTCATCGCCTTTCGCTTCCTTGTCGACATCCTGCCTGGGATGGACTATCTTCAGCATGTCCCTGTCCTTGTTCTTGTATTTCTCACGTACAATGGTGACATCGCCTTTGGACATGAGCTTCAGCAGAAGGGCACCGATGATGTTCTTGTCGCTCATACCATAGATGTAGGACAGGTCATCTATCACCTTCTTGTTTTTCACCAGCGTCCACTCTTTCTTCACGTCACGGAAGTATTTCCCCTTCTCAATACCGAGTTTCTTACGTCGGCGCCATTTTCGCAACGGAGAGAGCGTCAGGATCCACCATGCTGCGCACAATAGCATCCAAGCCAGCGAGAATAGCATGGTGACTGCCAGGTTGGTGCAGAAATAGAGAAAAAGTCCGCCAAGGATTACCAAACCGCATAGTATCCAGTCCCAGAATCCCCATTCCTCATCTTCACTGCTGTTCTGAAAGTCACTGCCGTCCAAGGCGCGCTGCTTCCTTTCAGCCCAAGTCTCACTGCCCGTAGTCGCGGGCTGGAAAACGCCCTTGTCGAACTCGAGCATGATGATCATGCGTTTGCCGTTGCCGATGGCTCCCTCGGGGGTGGCTACAATATTATTACCATCGAACTCTATAAGACCCTGATAACCGAAAGCCCAGCGGCGGGTGTTGTTTTCAGAGAGGATGATGCTGTCGGTGGCAGTGATGACCACCTTGGCTTGCTCCACTGCGCAGTTCATGTCAACGAAGGCGTGGTTGAAGCCGTCGTTGGTGTCATAGCTCTTCACCAGATTTGTCAGATCATACCGGACAACGTACTCGTGCTCGCCCCAGTCGCCGAAGCCCCAGCACACTTCCTGGCCATTGTTTGCCAGACCACATTTGCCGGTTTTCTCCTCACGGCTGGCATCGACATCCCAGTCACTGAGGGTCTCGAACGTCACGAGGCCCTCATTTCCCGGAACAAAGCCTTCCACGGTCAGGTTCTCTATACGCATGTCCCCCAACCCTTTATGAGCAACATACCACTCGGTCTTGGCATCGCTGTCATCCAGACTGATAAGCCAGTGCTCCTCAATCGAGGCAGTGCCGTTGGCGTGAAGTACTGTCTTGATGTCCAGGCGCTTTACTGTGCTGGCTAGGCTCACCATAGAGGGGAACCCGGCTAGCAGTAGTAAAAGCAACGTTATACTGATTCTCTGATGTCTCATTCAAAAGTGATTATGGTGTCTCTACTCCTTCTCGGCTGCTTTCTTGATAATAGCCTTCAAATCATCCTTGTCGAAGGCCATCAACAGCCGGTTTCCTTCTTCTTTGATGTCACCGTTGTAGTCACATATTACAAAGGCAAGCGAACCGTCACAAAAGGTCAGATAGGCTACTACGCCCAACAGCTCCTCATCGGATGCCAGTGCTTCAACAACGGCTTCAAGAGCCTTTTCCTTGTTCTTGCACATAAAGGCGAACATGTCAGTGTTAACACCGTACACAATGTTCATCTGATCGTCTTCAAAGCCAAAGAAGACGTAGTACGCATCATCGTCACCATCTTTGATGGGGACATCCTGATTTTTTTCCTCACAATACTGTTTCAGCACCTTACGGGCTTCTTGGGCACTCTGTGCCTGCATAGCTATCGGCGCTAACAGCAGTACGAGGCTCATGGCAATTTTGATTAACTGTTTCATACTATACTTTGTTTGAATTAATAATATTAGTGTTGCTTAATTTGCAGTTGGGTCAAGTTCCAAGCGGGAATCTGATTTCTGTTCTTTCTTGCGGTATTCACTAGGGGCCAAACCAAACTGGCGTTTGAAGGCGCGGGTGAATGTTGGCAGGTCGTTGTAGCCGCAGCTGAGGGCTATCTCAATGATCTTTCGGTTGGAGTGAGCCAATTCGCCGGCACAGTGGCGCAAGCGCTGGTCGCTGATCCATGCCACGAGATTGGTTTTCAAAGAGGCTACGTACTCAGAGACATCAGTCGAGCGCACACCTAGAGCCTGTGCCACATCATCGAGCATCGGATTGCCGCTGAAGAAAGGGTTTCTGTCCATTCGGATGCCCCAGGGAGTGGTACCTCCCTGCTCTAAGTCAAGCAGAAGGGGCACACGGCGCACGATAAGTACAGGGGCAAGACGACCATTGTCACGTGCTCGCAGATAGCACACCAACCGCCAGTAGGCATAGACTGTCATCACCAATGCTACGATGAGTATTACATTATATGTAATGTGTATGATAAGGCTGGTGGTTATCATTGGTATCAAACAGCCTACAAACAGTGCAGCCCAGCCAAGAACAGCGCGTACCTCACCGTTGTGGCGCTCAACATCATCGCTCAGTGGACGGTTGGCACGCTCGTGGCGGTCGTGAATGTAGGCTTCGGCCAACATGCCAGCAGCGATGGCCCAAAAGACGAGGAGTGCTCCGACGAACATCATACGGCCGTAGAACACGATAGGGGCGCTACGCCGAAAGTCGAGCAACTCGTCAGCATGGAACAGGGGCCGATAGAAACCAGAAGTCTGCATCAAAATGTTGACGACAAGGAAAATGGCAGGTATGAGCAACAGTAGTACCCAAAGGGTGAAATTGCGATAGTGGCGAGGACGCGACATGAGGGCGGTGCCACCCATGACTAATATGATAAAGGTAATATCGAGCAGAACAAGAGGTTGAGAGGCATAGACCTCAATGCCTTCTGGACGCACTATGGAGAAAAGACTGAGACGCTGCAAGGCGAAGACCGTGAAGACTGCTGCCACGAACTGGCGCAACCGTTTGAGGTCACCGTTAAAACACCGTCCGTGGAAGAAAATTCCCCAGGCAGTGAGTAGGCTCAACACGAGCATTGCGGCATTGGTTGTGTAGAAGAGCGTTGCAGTCATTCGGCTGTGGGTTATTCGGGCACATTTGCGACCCTTGCCAATTAAGTGCAAATATATCTGTTTTTTATCAGTCTTTTAGTTGGCAGAGCCTGTAAAGCGGTTGGCAGGGCTACTAATTTGGTTTGCAAAGGCTGGTTGTGACTTGGCAGGGGCTTACAAAGGAATGAAATAGCTTTGCGTGAACACAGGCTCCAGAGATCTTCTGATATAGCCATCTATACATGCATTTTCTCCTCCCGTTAACAACACTATCACCCCTCTAGTATGACACTATCGCCCCTCTAGTATGATACTATCGCCCCTCTAGTATGATACTATCGCGCCAATGGTATGATACAACAATAACAATATGGTAAACGTCCTGTAGTGTCATACCTATTTGTGGAAATAAAAAAAGCCGAAAGAATTAAACTTCCGGCTAGGAAAAGTCTGTATTTTTAAGTTCCCGTTGCAGCGTTTCCATAGTAGTTGCCCTACTTGTCGTTTACGCTTCTTACCTTCATACCAAGTTTACAAGTCCATCAAATCCACCTCACGCGTGACAACGGCCAGTGTAAAGCTGATCAACACGCCCAAAAGGATGGGGAAGATTTTGATGATACCCTGCCAGCATAGTTACCATAGTTCCTTCAGCGGGTTGGCATAGATGCCGAGGAAGATATCGCGTAACACATCGGGTTCCGGAACATCGAAACGGTTGAGTTTCTCCATGCGGTGGAGAAAGGCCTGACGTTGTTCGGGGGTATAGCGGCCTTGATAGCGATGCTGGCCATAGCGCAGGTCGTGGGCTATGTAGTTGTTGGGCGTAAGCTGGTAGGCAGTGCGGATACGGCGGTCCAGCAGCTGTGCCACTTGGCGGTGATACTCGTTACTAGTGCAATCATCGAACTGGCGTAGGTCGTTTTCGGTGACCTGTGGGCAGAAACTGATGTGCACACGCCCTTTGGGTTGGGCGATGCCGGTGAGTATGCTGTTGAGGTCTTCGCCGGGCTTCTTTACATAAGGGGCCTGACGCGACTGGTAGAGCTCCAGAGCCTTGAGAATGTCGCACGACTCCCACTCGTAGCTCACGCTGACAGGCACGATATGGAGCTGTGAGAGTGCTTGGATCTTATCCTGAGGATAGCTCATGCAGAACATCTTGATGATGCCTTGGTCGGTGCGGTCCAGACCGTCCTTGGTGCGTCCGTTTCGTTGGGCTATCCAAAGGCTCTGCCCCTTCTCAGTAAGCACGTACCGTATGTAGTCGGAGAGATGGACCGAGGAGAGGTAGAAGTCGCGCATTGTGCCGCCTCTCTCCACACGGAACATTTTGTTGGCCTTACCTATGTCAATGACCAGCGGCGATGACATGAGGTTTGCACCGAAGGTAATTTCAGAGGTCTCGTGCCCGTTCTTGTAGAGGATATACTGCAGGAGGCAGGCATCGAGCATGATGTCGCGATGGTTGCTGACGAAAAGGTATTTCTTGTCAGGGTCAAGTTGCTCCACGCCGCTGTAGGTGAATTCGGTGATGGAACGGCGGATGACCTGTTCGTTGACGCAGCGCATGACTTCAAGCTGGAAGTCGCGGATGGTGCGGAAGGAGAGCATCATTTCTTTCACCTCTTCTGGGTTGCGTCCTGGATAGACGTAAGTGCAGAGTAGCCCGAAGAAGTTGCTGTTGACAATGTTCTGCATGGCGGCAGGTATCTCGCTGTCATAGTAGGGACGGATGTCATCAAAATTGTTGTTCATATGAGATTGTGGAATGAATGTTAAGGGTGATGGATAACAGTGGTGCCACTGGCAGCATGGATGGCTGCATCCTCATCGGAGGTGCAGTGTACATGGAGATTGGCAGGCAGAGGGTCGCAGGCTGCAGCGAGTGCTGCCTGATCGGCATCGTAGGTATAGGAATGGACTTCCACGTTGGGATGGACGAGGGCAAAGAGAAGGGGAAACTGTCCGTTGCCGGCGTTGACGATAGACACTGCGGCACCAGACGGGTAGGGGCGGTCTGCCCACTGGCTGAAGTCATCGTGCTGACGGAGCAGACGGCGTGTTTCGCGTTCCACGGTGATGCCCTTGTAAGTGTATTTGCCTATGACATAGCGATGGTAGTCATGGGATGTGTGACTAGAGGGGGAAGAAGATGGAGTGCGGTGCAGGGCCTTACGTACCAGTAGGCCCAGAGTGAGTGGTTCTGGACGTGCCCCTTTGCTATTGCGTACGAGCCATCCGAAGATGAGTGGAGGCACAATCCATGCCATGAGCACCACGGTGAGCATGCCCACAATGGTGACCTCGGCCAGCGAGTGGAGGGCGGGGTGACGGGCAACGATGAGCGAGCCCATACCTATAAACATGATGAGAGCCGAGATGACAATGCTATTCTTATAAGAGGGTAGCAACTTCTTGTGATAGGCATATTCATTGATGAGTCCATCGGTGATGAAGATGGTGTAGTCGTCGCCCTGTCCAAAGATGAAGGTGGCAAGGATAACGTTCACAATGTTGAATTGCATGCCGAGCAGATACATCAGTCCCAGGATCCAGAGCCATCCCATGGCCATGGGGAGGAAGGCAAGAATAGCCAGTTCCAGACGTCCGAAAGATAGCCAAAGGAACAGGAAAACAATGAATCCGCAGGCAAAGCCGATGTAGTTGAAATCATCGGATAGTGAACCAGCGATGGCGCTGTTCATGCCAACGAAATCGAATGCATAGCCAGCGTCGCCCAGGCGATTGTTCAGTGTGTGCTCTAACGAGGCAAGGTCGGTGCCGCTGGCATCAATGACATCCACCACAGAACAGTTTCCAGTGCTGGTGCTGAGGGAGTTGTTCAGCAGTACGGAGCGTATGGGTTCGAAGTACTCAAAGGGCTGGGGACTGTAGGAACGACTGACGATGTCTGTAAAGCCGCTGAAGGCATCACTGCTGAATCCGTAATGTGGAGCTTCGCGGGTTATCTGTGCAAGCACCTCGTCACGGTGGCTGGCCCAGAAGGTATTCCATAGCTCTATCCTGCGCTGCTGCTCCCGGGTAGAGCTGAGGAAGGCTGTTGCATCGGAACAACTATGGAACATTCCTGCAGAACGGAGACTGTCGAGTAGTGGGGTAATGTGTGAACGTTTGTCAAGTGCTTCATCCCAGGTGGCACCTTCGGTCACTACATAGACATTTGTTGTGTCGCCGATGCCCGCTGAAGCCTGGAGGTCGGATAGCAGTCGTTCTTGCTCATCGGTCATGTAGTTGATGTTGTGTAGGTTGGTATCGAAAGAGGTGTCCAGACTAAAATAACCGAAAAACAGTGTGAGGGCAAAGAAAGGCCAGAGTAGCCACCGATGGCGTTCGGGTGACATGGATGCAATTTTGCCGAAGGTGAGCCGTTCCTGCTGTGCATGAAGGCGCTGCTTGACCAAATGGGGTAGGAACACCAGTACGAAGAGAATGGTTCCCACAAGCATAAAGGCAGCAAAGAAACCCAGGTCGCGCAGAGCGGGGGCGTCGAGTGGCATTAGGCTGGCGAAGGCACCGACGGTGGTGATGTTGCCGATGAGCAGGGGTGACACCATGTCCTTGAGTACTTCACGGATGGTGCCTCCATGGTCGGTATGGAGCACAAAGTGGAGGGGATAGTTGACGGCTATGCCGATGATGATGGAGCCAATGCCGAGGACGATGAGCGAAACATCGCTACGCATGACGGATATGAAGCCCATGGCAAAGAGCCATCCGAAGAGGATGGCTGCACCAATAAGCAGCTGGTGTTTCACATTGCGGAAGGAGAACATCAACAGCAGGAGGATGAGAGTGACGGCAATGGAGATGGCCCACTGACTGTCTGTCTTGATCTGCGAGGCATTGCCTACGGCTATCACGGGTGAACCCGTGAGTGAGACTTCTACATCGTTGAATGCCTGCATGGTCTCGTTGGCTACGCTGTCAACACTGCTGACGAGCAGGTTGTTGTTGGCCGATTCCATGGCGCCATAGGGCGAAGTAAGCATGGCTACTGCATACTGGCGGCCTGGAGTGAAAATGTAGCCATTGTCAATCTCGAACATCAAAGACGACTGTTTGGCCTGCAGACGGTCCATCACGGGAGTGAAGAGTCCCAGAGGATCGTTAGCGATGCTTGAAGTGAAAAAGCCCGTGGCAGGCATCATGATGGTCTGAACATCGTCAGCCAGCTGTTTGCCCGCATAGTCGGGGTCTGCCAGCAAATGCTCCATGCGCACATAGTCTGAGTCAGTGAGCATCAGCGGCATGTTCTGATAGACGAAGTCGGTGATACCAGCCACCTGCTCGAAGTCCACCTGTGTGTTGACCTCATTGATATGTCTGCTGCCAGGAGACGAAAGCATCTTCTGGGCAAAGGTATCGATAGCCTCTGTTACTCTGTAGTCATCGGCAGTGTTGCTGTCCTTCTTTGTGAAAAGGGCTATGATTCGCTGGCCGCCCGTGATGTCCTGATAGAGCGTGATGGCCTTCTGCTCATTACCGCTAACGGGCAGGAAGTCGTAGATGTTCTCATTGTACCTTAGAGAAGAAACCATGAGCAAAAGCACTACTGTAAGTGCTGCCAATAGTCCCATGCAGAGACGGCGCCGCTGCTGGAAGAAATCGTAGATATGTAGGAAGAAGAAAACCATTCTTTGATGTGTGATGTTATCGGTTATCAAGAATCAATCTTTGCAGCCAGTCGAGGAAACGGGTTTTCCACTGAATGGCCTCAGCGGTGGTTTTATGCGGCGACACGCCGAAACCATGGCCTCCTGTGCGGTAGTGCTCATAATGGTGGGGAATGTTGTGGACTGTTAGGGCAGAGTCCAACAGTTCGGCATTGTGGGGGTGCACCACAGGGTCATCGTCACAGTTCATGAGAAATACCGGTGGACAGTTTCGTGGAACATGGTTCTCCAGCGAGAGCGAGTCAGTCAATCTGCGTTTGGGGAATTCGCCTAACAGCCCACGTCGTGACCGCTTGTGGGTACATGGATGAACCATGGATACCACTGGATAGAGTGGGGCCACGAACATGGGGACGGATGGCGTGCCAGCCAGCTGCTCGGCAGCATGCATGACCAGATGACCGCCGGCAGAGAATCCCATGCAGCCGATGCGGTCGGGACGCACCCCGTAGCCGTCGGCATACGCACGCACGCTGTCTAGTGCACTGCACAGGTCACGGAACCCTGCAGGGAAACTGCGTCCCTTGGTTCGGATATGATAGGCATAAGCTCCCCAGCCTCCATGACTGTACTCCAAAACAAAAGCGGCTATGCCGTTCTCACACAGCCATTGTGCCACCTTGAAGCCTTCTGTTTCCTTGTCTAGCCAAAAGTAGCTACCACCAGGACAGACGATGATTCCGCTCTGTGTGGGGTTCTCCTTTGGAATAAATGCTTTCAGCCTGTAGGCATGAATGCTCACAGACAAAAGGCATGCAAGAAGTGACAGATGGTATCTTGTTGTCATGTTAGTATTGTTCCACAGCGTTTTTCAGATCAAGGAAGAAAGCCCGTTCGGCATCGCTGATTTTCTCGAGCATATCGGCCAGGTCATCGTAGGTGTAGTTATTGCCGGCACGTCGTTTGAACACCTTTGATGCCTTATATCCAAAGTCACGCCACATGTCGCCAATCTCAGTGATACGGATGGAGTAGTCGTTCAGCTCTGCTATGCCCGTCCGTTCGGAAGCCTCTTGGAGGAATGCACCGTAGACAAAACGGAAACCGGCACCACCCGTGCCAATCTCTTCCAGCATGCGGATTACCTGGACGAGGTAGATGCGTGCCCGGCGGCGACCTTCCTTTTGCTCCCAAGTCCGCATTCTGCGTGCAAGATAGCGGATGCCGTTGACACCCACGTATGGGAACCACTTGGGCTGAGACGTCATGTTCTTACAAGTATCCCGGATGGCCTTGAGCACCAAAGGCTTCAGAAACTCCACATCAGGCTTGTCTGTGCGCATACGCTCGGGCAAATCCTTAGGAATGGACTTAATCCAGTACATCTGTCCCATCAGAGGGTAGGCGCCCTTGGCAAAGCGAACCTTGATAAGGTTTTCACGGCTAATGGTCACCTTTTCTGTGGCATTGGAGTCGAGCACACGATATTCGTCGTTCTCTTCATCCTTGCCTATGATGCAGATGTTGTGGCCGTTGAAACGGAAACGGTTTTCAGGAGGGTAGTAAGGCAGTTCATAGATGCCAACGACGCAACCTACAGGAATTTTCTCTTCCAGAATCAGCTGGTCAAGTTTGCGCATGGACTTTTCCTTGCTGAGAAATCGCTGCGTAGCCGACTTGATGCCCAGTAGTTTCGTGATGCGCTTGAACAGCACACCTGGGAAGGTCCGGAAGGCTGTCACTGGCATACCGCCCATCTTGACAAAGGTGAGGTGGGCGAAAAACAGACCGCTGGCAAGTCCGAACACCATGGGCTCTGACAGGTTGATGCCATAGAAACGCAGAAGAGAGGAAATGGTGCCGTTCTCGCAATGGGCAGCATGCTTGTGGTTGATCTTCAACTCATATCCGCTGTAATCCGTTGGCACCTCCAACTCCATCTTGTCGCGCACATCGTGGTCGTCGAGCGTGTCAAGAAACATTTCCAGAGCTTCCGTCTTGGGAGCCCATCCGTCACTTCTGACAGCCTCGTAATGTCCTTCGTCATCGACTGCATAGGTCAGGTCACGAATAACACTACCCTTGTAATATTTCAAATCCTGAGGAACGTCTTCTTTCTTCATTGATGAAGTATTGATATGATTAATGATTTGTTGTTTATTCCCTTCTTACATGTAGCTTCTCACTGTTTTATCGAGTTCAAGGAACAGAATTCGCTCTTTCTCACTGATGTCTTGCAAAAGGTCGCCCAAGTCGTTATAAGTATATTGGCTCTTGCTACTCCGTTCCCTTGTTTCGCCTAGTTCCGTTGCGATTCGGCCATCTTCAAGCGAGCTTGGATGGCTCTTGATGCTCCGTCCCTTGATGATGCGTGATGCCTTGTAAGCAAAATCGCGCCACAAGTCGCCTATATCCGTAATGCGGAGGCAATAATCGTTCAACTCGCTGATGCCTGTTATGTCGGCAGCTTCTTGGAGGAATGCACCATACATGAAACGGAAGCCTGCTCCACCTGTTCCTATTTCCTCCAACATACGTACTACCTGCGCCAGATTGAGCAGTGCACGACGCTTGCCCATGACCGTATCCCAGTTTCTGATTCGCTGAGAAAGGTAGAGAATACCGTTGGTGCCCACATATTTAATGAATTTGGGCTGTGATACCATATACCAACATGTCTTGTGAATGGACTTCAGAATGAGCGGTTTCAGATCGGGTAGATGCTTGGGCAAAGATTCAATCCAGTACATCTGTCCCATCAGAGGATAAACGCCTCCGGCAGGAAAACGGACTTTGGCAAGATCCTCAGCAGAAATTGTGACCTTCTGCGTAGCGTTGGAGTCGAGTACACGGTACAGTTTCCTACTCTCGTCCTTGCCAGTAATGCAGATGTTGTGGCCATTGAAACGGAATCGGTATTCCTTGGGCATGTATGGCAGTTCATACATGCCAACAACGCATCCTACAGGTGTCTGTTTGTGGAGAATCAATTCGTCCAGTTTTTTCATGGCTGCCTTATGGCTGAAAAAACGTTGCGTCCTTGACTTGATACCAAATAGTTTTGTGATGCGCTTGAACAGAACGCCAGGAAAAGTGCGGAATGACGTTACCGGCATGCCGCCCATCTTGACAAAGGTGAGGTGAGTGAAGAAGAGTCCGCTGGCCAAACCAAAGATCATAGGCTCAGACAACTCAATGCCATAATAGTGGAGTAAGGTGGAAATGGCACCATTCTCGCAGTGGGCAGCTGGCTGGTGGCTGATATCCAACTCTGTGCCCTCAAAGATATCGGCCGTCTGTAGCGTCATACGACTCCTTTCCTCCTTGTCCTCATCTTCTTCCAAAGCCAGGTCTAGTGCATCATTCTTAGCTGTCCATCCGTCGCTCTTGACCATGTGATATCGTCCGTCATTGTCGACAGCGTAGTTCTGGTCGCGCACAACGGCATCCTTGCAATACTTCAGGTCCTGGGGGACTTCTTCTATTCTCATCAGCAGACGGTCAGCATAAAGTAACAATACGAAAAACGGGCACTCTCAGGCACCATTACCAGAATCTTTTGGTCTTTCTTCAGCTTTCCAGAATTCAACAACTCCTCCAGCATGGCAAATGCTGAGGCAGAGCCGATATTTCCTATCTGCGGCAGATTATAGAACCAACGTTCTTCAGGTATAGCAAAGCCTTTTTTAGATGACTCATCCAAGATCACGTCTTTGAAGAACATCGATGACATATGGGGGAGGAACCAATCGATGTCATTAGGGGTGAAATGATGCTTTTTACCCATTTCTATCAAATACTGCATACCAAGCTTGACAATGTTGTCGGAGAGCATACGAGTATCCTGTTTAACGGCAAAGAGCGATTCAGTGAGCCACTCGCTCTGCGGATACGAAGCCCACCCTTTTAGATGGCCATCGGCATCCTTATCGGCACCTGCATACATACATGTCTCTTTTGTGTTGGCAAACGAGGTGATGTCAATCCAGTCAAGACGAAGTGAGAGTCCTGAATCAGCAGGTTTCCCCTGCAACAGAACGGCAAAGGCACCGTCAGAAAGCATCCAACGTAGGAAATCTTTTTGAAAGGCCAGCATCGGCTGGTTCTCCAATAGTGAGAACTGCTCAGACTCTTTCTGGAAATAGCCTGCCTGCATCCATGGAGACAGACGCTCTGATGCCACCGCTACGGCATTTGTTGATAATCCGAGACTTACGGCCATATAGGCATATTTCAACGCATCAACACCTGTACAGCAAGAACCGGCAAACGACACGACCTCGATGTGCTTGTCACCTCCAAGTTCCCCATGTACCATCACACCATGTGAAGGTATCAGCTGTTCGGGAGAGCCTGTACCACAGGCCAGCAAATCGATATCATCAAGAGTCAGATGCTCATCAAACAATCCTCTCACGGCGTTGGCAGCCATTTGAACGTTGGTGTGTGTTGCATTTCCATCCTTGTCCAAAGCATAGTATCTTTGCTTGATGCCATTACGCCGCAAGATGACTCTTCGGGCTTTCGATGGCTTACCGTCCACCATACCAAGAAAACTTTCCATATCGTCGTTGGCGACAGGTTCGTTTGGAAGAAATTTGGCTGCTCTCGTAATAAAAACGTTCATGATCAAACAATAATTAACGCACAATGCTCAAAACATTATGCATGTATTTGTATTTTTTTATACACTACAATCTGCTTTCTGATGCTTTCTCACCTGTTGTAAGGGATAGGTGAGCCAGAAGAATAGCTGGGCAAAGGGTGAAACCACAAAGAGGGCAAAGAGTAAATACCCATAGAACAGGCTCAGTCGCCACTGTCGGCGGTTGTCACCGAATCCTCCTTTCCTTCTTATATACTTAGCCCAAAGTCCGAAGGTACGGTGTCCGGCTTTCTCAAGGAACAGTACAGATGGATTGTACTTGATGGCTCCAACAGTCAGGAAATGATCCTGTATGTGGGAGAAATTACCCTGTGTCCACAGACTCTGTATGATAATGCCGAAACGCGATGAGGCTGCTAAGTTTGCTTCCGAGACCCCAGCATTGGGCAATAGGTTTGTACCTTTCTTCTTTCCGTACATCAACCATCTGATGACGGTCAATACGCTTATCAGGTTAGGAGCCTCGTCCTGCAACACGATGTGTCCTACTAACCGTGCCCCGATTTCCTGCAAATAGGCTTTCACCCTGCGTGACGTCATGAGCCACATATTGCGGCAGGCATTTACAAAGATAACGTCATGCCCATTGAGAAAGTGTCTTACCTCACTGTCGGAGAAAAATGACTGGAGGGGTAATGAGGGGGAGAGGAACCACGACTGACCTGCCACAATGACCAGGTCAGTGTCCTCTATATCCGAGAAGTCGATAGGTTGGATGCCGGATGGCGGAAACTCCAAACGAGACTCAGGGAAACAGTTGAAAAACTCCTTCCTGTTCCAAGGGAACGGATAGTGCTGCAAGGGAATAATCTCCTTGTATATCACTTTGTTCTCAATACCGTCAGCACCGTTAGCAGCCTCAAGAGGCTGGCATATATGATGTGCGGCATTGAGTGCCTGCCCTGTCTGGGAGTAGTAGAAAACAGTTATTTTCATACCTTTCTTCATCATTTCAACTGTCTCAGAAGTGTATCCATGCCTATTACTTCGGAGCAAGTCACAAGACTGCTTGCCAATACGCCCAACATACCATGGCAGGCAGTGCTCTGTCCAGTGAGCAGCAAGTTAGGTATGCTGGTCCTGCAGTTCACCGTACCTGTAACCAAGGTCTGTACATCTCTCGCTACACCGTATATGCTGCCTTCAAGTGTGCCTGTATAGTCTTGATAGGTCAAAGGAGTAGAGACATAATACTGCTCTATTTGGTCGTTGATGCCAGGCACCTCTTCTTCCAACGCCTTGATTACCGCCTCGGCCTTTTTCCTTTTGAACTCCTCATAATCCTCGCCACGATGGCCGATGGAAGTTCCTGACCACTGTCTCACCTCATCATAGCTCATGTATGTGAGTATCTCGCCAGTCTGGGCATATTGGGGGAGGGCGTGATTAGACTCTATGTGGCAGAAATGCATATATAATAGCCACTGAGGCCACTCCTTGCCATTCTTTTGCCAGTCCCATACAGAGGAGCTGCGATAGTAGTAGAGGTTGCTGTTCATGTAAGGCACATGATCCTTACGGAATTTCAGATAAACAGTGAAACTTCCTGTTGTGTTGCGTAGGCTTTGTATACGTCGGCGATAGGCGGGACGCAAGAGATGGCTGTCTACAAGATCTATAGTACTGGCAGGATGAATACTGCTGACGATGAGGTCGGCAGGAAACTGTTGCCCGTTGACGGTTTGTACAGCTGTGGCACAACTGTCGTTGCACACAATCTTGCTAGCTTTATGGCGTGTCAGCACATGTCCGCCCATATCTCTAATTGAACGTGCCAAAGAATCGGCCACAGCGCTGCTACCGCCAACGATTCTGAAGGCACTCTGGTTATAGAAATCAAATATCAGTGCGTGCAGGGAGAAAGGAGTGCGGTCTTTCTCACCAGCATAAAGAGGCAGGATACCTGCTAAAACTTCTTTGAGCACAGGGTGTTTCACCACACTGCTTATTACCTCACTCGTGCTTCTGGTCTGATACTCAGCAAAGATATTCAAATCCACATGTCTGTTCAAATCATGCATGGGTGAGGACGATGCCACCAACGTTGTCAGATCGTAGTAGCGCTGCAGTTCATCACGACAGCCAGGCAGTTGTTCGGATAGTCGATCGATGAATCCATCCCTGCCATTGGCCAAGGGGTAATGTTCTCCTTGGTAGGAAATGATGTCGTATCCTGTTGGGTTGAGCCTAGACAACTGAAGGTTGCTGTCGACACCCAAATAGTGGAGAATGGTGTGAAGCACCTGTCCCTCGTCGGCACTTCCTATATAGTGCATGCCTGTATCGAAGATAGAATCGCCACGACGGAAACATTGGAGACAGCCGCCAATCTGACTACCCTGTTCCAGGACAGTTACTTCGTATCCGTTTTTCGCCAGAATACAGCCGCACGACAGTCCGCCTAGTCCGCTTCCTATGACAACACATTTCTTCATGATTTCTTATTCAAATAGGCCTTATGCATTCTACGAGCCGTCAGTCGATAATCACCTTCGATAGCCTCACGCTGCATCACCTCTAAAGACATGTGCCCTGGGTGAAGATACCATGAAGTCTTGGGAAGTACCTTTCCGAAGCCATCGATAAAAACAGGCAGAATGTCCAGTCCCAGTTGCTCGGCAAGGTAGAAAGCCCCTCGGTGGAAGCGCTGAATTCTACAGTCGGCTGAGCGGGTTCCTTCTGGAAAAATCATGACCGAATATCCTTTCTTCACTTTTTCCATTAGGTTCTGCATCATTTGGTCGGTATCGGTGATAGGAAAGAAGTCAGCATAACGAATGACAATACCGTAAAACGGATTATGCCACACCCAGTTCTTAGTTAGAATAATGAGGTTGGGAGTGAGCATCATGATTGCCATCAGGTCGAGGTGTGACTGATGGTTGCTGATAATGACAGAAGGTTTTTCGAAACTTTCCCCATAAGGATTGTCATAGGAGAAAGTAGTACCAGGCACTCGATTGATGACAAATCGTGCCTTACGCTGGAGTATCTCATGATATTTCCGTTTATGCTCGTCGGTGCCTCCCCCCAGGGTTATTAAAAAGAAGCCTCGTACCGTCATGTCAATGGCTAAGCCGATAAAGTAGCAAAAAGAAAAAACGGTATAGGCCGCTTGTCTAATTACATATATTACTTTTTTCATGCAAACGCCTTTTTTATGATTCTCATCAGTCTCATTGGCAGTCCGTAGACCAAGGCACCTACACACAATACTGTGTTAAGAATACTGATACGTACAAAATCGTAGATGGGACGGAAGTGGCTTACCCGCTCTTCAGCTGGCGGATAATAGACCCTGACAGGAACGGATGTCACCTGGATACCTGCCCAGGCGGCAAAAACCAGCAGTTCCAATTCTGCTTCATAGCGTGATGTAATGAAGCGCAGGCCTCGTAGAGCAGAAAGTGTATAGAGCCTATAGCCGCTCTGCGTGTCAGGTAAGTCAATACCTGTTTGTAAGTGGAACCAGAAATTAGAAAACTTGTTGGCGAATGTATTCTGACGTGGCATGTTATCTTCTGTCAGATTTCGGCAACCCACTATGATGCCACCAGGGTTATGTCCCATTTCTGCTGTCAATAAGGGAATGTCGGCTGCGAAATGCTGACCATCAGCATCGATGGTAATGACGTGGGTGAATCCCATTTCCATGGCCTTCCGGAAACCAGCTACCAGAGCATGTCCCTTACCTCTGTTGGGTACATAAGACACCACAGTTACATAAGACGGCAAAGTCAAAAGCAGATCTTTCGTCTGGTCTGTACTGCCGTCATTGACTACAATGATGTCGTGGCAATATTTACTGACGCCCTCAATAACCTGCAGGACTGTTCCTGCATTATTATACGTTGGAATCAGAGCGCATATCCGACTGTCAGTGGTATCAACACCCATCACCTGTCAACTAGTTACCAATAATATATCGCAACGACATCTTGGCAAACTGAACATCATCGTTTTCCACACTGGCGTTGACACGAAGCACATTGTCTTCTAATATGGTTTTTGAAAAAAGAAATGTAGGTTCATCGTGGGGAACCACCATTTTCTTGAATTTGATACTGCCAGCTGATGTCAGTAGGAGTTTCTTTTTATATTTCTCCTCTAGGATCTCTGTGGCCATCTGGACCAAACATACACCAGGGGTAACAGGATTGCCTGGGAAATGTACGCGATACAGATCGTGCTCAGCATTGAGTTTCACCTTGCACTTATATTCTGTAGCGTTGGATTCGATTGTTACTATATGGAAAAAGTTATCAATCAGTTTCATGGCATGCTCGTCATAGGAGTGAATGTGTAATGTATTTTAAACCTTTCGTTGATGGCGATGATATCACCATTGGGTAAGAATGTGATTCGTCTTTTCTTCTTAATGATATCTTTGCTTGTATCCATAGATGATAAGATGAAAGTGAAATCGCCTCGTAATACCTTCTTGATGTACCACTTATTCAGTGGTCCCACTACATTCAGAACTTTCGCCTTACCTTTGGAAAAGGTGAAGTCAAAGGCTTTGACGCCAAACTCGTTGACTACAGTACCCACGATACTGTTGTCTGGCGCTACGTTCATGATACAGATGCCGGTAATTTCCTGACCTCTTACCTGCATCAGCATGTTGTACTCCTTAATGGCAACGGTGTCGGCATCCTGAAATCCACTATTCCCTTTTCCCAAAGCATGGCAGGGGATGAAACAGAATAGTAGCAGGAGGCTAACGTACATCAAACCATTTCTCTTCGATGGGCTTATTAGTCTTGACATTGTTCAGTTTGACAATTGTGGCATCTCCTGTCTTCTCCACCATTTTCACGCTGCTCACCATAGTCAGCGTGGGATTGAAATGAATTTCGATGACGTTATAGATCTGTTTCAGTTCTTTTTTCTTAGGATATAGTTTGGCAAAATAGAGATTGCCAGCCTGATAGATCTCTACGGTAAAGTCTGAAGAGCTTTTCAGTCCTCCTCCTGTGATGCTGTTAAGGATGATGCCTGTAATCTGACGAAACATTTTATTTCCTTGAACATCAATGTCTTTCGTCGACTTGGCAGATTTCAACTTTACTTTGTCGCCATTGAGAATGAAGGTGTAGTCATAAGGTGAAGTGTATTGCCAGCGCAGCTTGTTGGGTTGCTTGAAATACATGATGCCTTTTGACAGCATTTCCTTACTAAGCAGTTTCATGCTTTTGGTCTGTGTGAATTCGCATTCCAGCGAGGTCGTGGAAGAAGACGATTTGTTAACCTTCTCGATAATCTGTTTCTGTTGTTCTGGACTCAGTTTAGTCTGTCCTAAAACGTGTAGTGAAAAAACTGTTGCCAGTATGACGAATGATAACTGTTTCATTTCTTTTCTTGGGAATTATGAAGAATATGTTTTTGAAAGTTGAGTTGTGAATTGTTATTTCGCTATCAGGACACAACCGGACAAGATGAGGAATACACCTATCCACCGCTCCAGGGGAATATGCTCCTTGAAGAAGATCATAGCAGCAAACATTCCCATCACGTAGCTTAGGCTTACCATAGGATAAGCCATGCTGAAGGGAAAGTGCTTGATGATATACATCCATAGAACCGAGCCTGCACCATAGCATATTCCGCAACTAATAAATTGCCAATTGGTGAACAGCCGGTAGAAATAATTCCAGGTGAACGAGAAATCTCCAGCCTTTGTCAGCCCATATTTCATAAGCACTTGACCTCCAGAAAGAAGCATGCACTGCAATAAGGAGATGGGCAACAACTTCAGTATCATTTCTTCTTCAATAATATGAGGGAGTATTCATCATGGTTTGCCAGATTTATCAACAGGATACTATCCAGCGAATCACACAGTCGGGGACTGGAGGTGTCATAGACAAACGAGGGAACAGTACTTCTTTTCAGGCATTGAGCAGCTGCATAAATACCCAAAGCAGATACTGTATAGTTCTCACCAAAAAGATGCTTGTAGTGCAGCAGAGGTTTATCAGGGAACAGCGCACGGATGGCGTCATGATAGTGTTCGTCGTTGATGATATTACCATTCACACCTGTCATGATGGCACTCACATCCTCCATTGTCATCCCTGCCTGTTGGAGCATCTTTCCAGTCCGATTTTTCAGCCCATCCATAGAGGGATGGTAACAGATACTTATGCCAGCCAACTCACACAGGGCATCGATATTTGGGTTGGTGTTCAGAAGCATCGACATGGCTACTTCTCCGCAAGGTACCATTCCTTCCTGTCCAACATAGCCTGTTTTCTGAAGTATTGAAAAGTAGGCCTCCGTCATCTCGTCATGTCCCCCTACCAATGCAGTGCAAATTCTACCTAGCTCCATCTGCATCCATGCATCCTGGACGGCAAGGTCAAAACTGAGGCCACCATGCGAATATGTCGTATTGTAACCATGGGTCTTCGTGTAGATGCCTATTGTAGAACCAACAGTATTGTGGGTGGATTGCATGAAGTAAGTGGGGCTCAACGTCTCTTCCCCATTTTCGATGATGGAATCCAGGAATCGTTCCGTATAGTCCAGACTCCCGATACTGGTGCCCGACATCACAGCGTCAGGTTGTTTAATGCCGGTCTCATTCAGCACCTTGAGCGAAGTCACCAATGCCCTTTTCATGATGTTGCCCATACGGCGTGCCTCGTTCGCAGGGATATAGTCGCGAAATACAGGATTCACAGCATGTACCAATGGTTCTTCATGGAATACAGGGTCCGCCATCCACTGTTCTGACAGTGGCTGTTGGATGGATATCTGCTCGGCAGCCTGTATGTATATCTTTGTATGTTTCATGTCAGGCGTCATATCTTGAGAGAACAATTGAGGAGTCGTTACCGCCAAATCCGAATGCATTGCTTAGGATATACTTGATGTCTTTCTTAGGATGTATGTCTGTCACAGGAAAAATGCCGTTCTCCATAGGTGTATGCCAGTTGATGTTCTGTGGTAGGAACTGATGGTTTAGGGCTAACAGACAGAATACAGTTTCAATACTACCGGAAGCACTGGTGGTATGGCCAGTAAAAGATTTTGTTGACGATATTGGCGGCAACTGTTCACCGAATATACGGCGTATGGCATGTGTCTCGCTCTCGTCATTATTTGGGGTACCTGTGCCATGTGCATTGATGTAGTCAATGTCCTCAGGCTTAAGACCTGCCATATGGAGTGCCTCTTGCATAGCCAAGAAAGCACCTTCACCATCGGGAGAGGATGCTGTTTGATGGAAGGCATCACACGCATTCCCATAACCGCAAAGACAGCCAAGAGGCTTCACATTGCGCTTATGAACGGCTTGGGCGGTCTCTAAAACCAGATAGGCAGCTCCTTCACCTAAGTTCAGACCAGCCCTGTCTCGGTCGAAAGGCTTGCATTGTTCATGGTCGAGGATCATGAGTGTGTTGAATCCATTCAGATGGAACAGAGTGAGACACTCTGCGCCTCCTACAACCACAGTGTCAGCCAGTCCGCAGCGTAGCATGTTGGCACCTGTGATGATGGCGTTAGTGGCAGAAGAGCATGCCGTAGATACTGTTGACAAGGATGCGAAGTGCCCAAAGCCGTCAGCAATCATTTCTGTACAGTCAGCAAGATGATGTGTGCCTATCTCAGCATGAAGGCGGTCACAGTTCTTTTCTTCTGCGTAAAATAGTTCGCGGCGATCCATGCCTCCTACTGTGGTGGCAGAAATGAAAGGAACCTCATGCAATGTTTCTCCTGCTAAATCGGCCTCTTCAAGTGCCTCGCGTAGGGCTATTTTCCCGATCAATGCATTACGTGTGTAAAGCGGATTGTCAGGTAACCCTAGCAGATGTATGATTTCTTCATTACTGAGCTGTACTTCACCCACTGGCAGGTCGCGATGACGGGATGTTAGATATCTCATCTCGCGTATTCCGGTTTTTCCTTCCAGAAGCGATGCCAGTGTCTCTGCCTTGCCTATGCCTATGGCAGAAACTACTCCTGCTCCAGTAATATAGATGGGATCCATCGCTTTCCTGCCTTACTTCGTCCTGTTCTCAGTGATGTACTTTGCCATCACGTTAACCGACTTGAACACTTCCTTGCCTTTGTTTGGGTCCTTCAACTTAATGCCGTATTTTTTCTCTATCAATACAATCAGTTCAAGTGCATCGATAGAATCGAGACCCAGACCGCTGCCAAACAAAGGTGCATCGTCATCTATTTCTTCTGGAGTGATATCCTCTAAATTCAATGCCTCAATAATCTCTTTTTTTAATTCTAAAACTAAATCTTCCATTTCTATTCTTCTTTTATACCTTATTATTATCTTATCTTTTAATCAGTTTCATGTTTGCCTCAAAATGGGTGATGTCGAAATAGTCCACCCATCCTGTTAATACGCTCTGGGTACATGAATCCAGGAAAACCGTACGAGCGATGCGTTCCATTTCCATTTCTTTCCGTTCCTTTGTCACTATAAAGCTGGTTTCGCCTGAATAATGATTACGGATGGCTATTTCGCCGGTTACAATATTAGGCAGTGTGTATACAAACAGTGAAGGACTTGGGTAATAGTTGTCCTGGTCACTGATAGTTGCCTGGTAGTGAATGTCAGCGCCATGTGAACCACTTCTGTTGAAGAGCAGTACAGCACGGTCTTCACGAGGGACAAAACGTTGTTCTTGCAAACTCTGAAGAAGCAACTCTGAAGCCAGAAACCCTAACTTGCTCAGACCGTCCATCTTGAAAAAACGGGGATAGTCGTTCACATAGTGGCGATAGAGGTCATTCAGCAGGTCAGGACCTGTTGTAGGCATCTCAAGGGTTTTGCCATTTAGCAAAATACCCGTGGAAGTCAGCTCTATCTCGGCAATAGTTTTCAATTCTCAATTCTTTTAAACAAGATGGCTGCATTACAGCCTCCGAATCCAGACATCATTTTGACAAAAGCCTGTTTGTCTGTCGTGGAGTTGGTGGCTGCCACCTGGATTCTACGACTGACACCAAGATTGGAAAAGCCTTTGGTTCCCAGTATGATACCTTCGTTGGCAGCCTGCATGGAGATAATGGTTTCAAGTACCCCCGCAGCCCCCATGGTGTGTCCGAAAATACCTTTCAGGCTATTCACAGGTATTTGGTCAAGACCAGCTCTAGAAAGAGCTACCGACTCCATCTCATCGTTAAAAAGGGTGGCTGTGCCATGAGCATTGACAAAAGCAAGTTCCTCAGGGGCTGTATCTTTCATCACATAACTTAATGCTTTGTAACTCCCTTCGCCTGTACGTGAGGGATTGGTAATGTGGAAAGCATCGTTGCGGATAGCTCCTTGGGCTAAGTACCACGTGCCATACTTCAGCCTGCTCAAGGATTCAGCATGGAAGATGATGGTGGCTGCGGCGTCACCTAGATTGATGCCTGTACGGTCTTCATCGAACGGACGGCATGGCTCATCAGAAAGAGCCTGGAGCGACTGGAAACCAGAGACGATGAAGGGTGACAGTATATCTGCTCCGCAGACAACCACGTGGTTGTAAGAACCAGTGGAAATCATCCGGGACGCTTCTATCAGAGCGCAAGCACCTGACGTGCATGCATTGGAAACAACCACAGGCTGGTTCTTCATTCCAAAATGGTCGGCAATGGCCTGAGCTGTCTCTCCTAGCAATTCTCGTTCTGCAGGCAGACCTTCAGTGTTCTCCCTCAACATATCCACATTTCCTTTGGTTGTCGATAGGATGAGAAGAGTTCTTGCTGAGGTCATGTCTACCCTGCACTGATGAAGTGCATTTGTAATGGAGAGAAGAACCATTTTCTCGAAGAAGGTATAGGCTCCAGTGATGCCTTCCTGTCCGCAGGCAGCAAGAATCTCTTTTCGATTGACCATTGCTGCCTCGAAAGGTGTTCCTGTGCCCCATTGCTCGTCATAACGCTTTAAGGCAGTGCGACCCTCCTTGGCAGCGGCATAGTTGCTGCTGGAGCTCATGCCTAAGGCTGTGACGACATTGTCGGCCACAACAGCGGCTACTGTTCCTGCCATTCCTTCTTCCATGCTTCGTAGAAGTCCGGGTTGGTCCATACAAGTTCGTAGTCTCGGGTCATGAATACCTGGACTGTGTGGCCTGTGGCCATCAATTCGCCGTCAGCCGTGTTGCGTATCTCATAGTCGAAGATGATCTTGGCAGCTTCTGTCGGACGGTAGGTGATGGTTATTTCTGGCTGCATGTCGTATGTGAGTGGCTTCTTGTACTGGATGGAATAGTCCACTAATGGAGCATAGTATCCATTGTCGGCTATCAGTCCGTAGCTCAGCCCGAATACTCGTCCGAAGTGCTCTCTGGCATCTTCAAGATACTTGGCGTAGGCACCGTGCCATACTACGTGCATGGCATCAATCTCGCTGAAACGTATCTTAAAGGGGACGGTAGTTTTCATTCTTCACACCTCATTTGACATTCCACATTCCTAAATATCCTTTGCTTCTAAATCTGTCAGAGCGATTTTCACTCTTGCCGAAGCAATGGTCTCGTTGCCCACCATGGTGGTAACACTTGCCAATGTCAGGTTAAATACCTCTTCCACGATGTGAACGTGGGTAATGAGTATCTCATGGCAGCGTGGCTGGCGCAGTATCTGGCAGTCACGAATATCGCCGATGAAGCCGAGTTTGATTGATTCGTTGTTCTGGCGGTTGATGCATCCCATTCGGGCAGCACATGCCTGTGCCATATTCTCTATCATGCCTGCTGGTGCCAGCAGATTATCGTCCAGGAATATGTTGTCCTCGCGAACAGTGAACTCTGTAACAGCGTCGGCAGGATTGCAACTCAGAACCCTGTCCACCATAACGAATGGGGGACGTTGCGGGATGAGGCTGGTTATGGGAATATCCTCAAATTTCATTAACTAACCTTTGACTCAATGTAGTCGTAGAACTGTGAGAGGGTCTTTACGTTAGCCATTTCCTGTGGGACGATCTTAAAACCGAAGTTCTTCTCTACAATTACAACGATGTCTACGTAGTCCAAACTGTCGATGCCCATGTCTTCCTTCAGCTTTGCCTCAGGAAAGATGTTCTCTTCTTCAATCTCCAGGTCGTCAATTAAAAAAGCCTTTACTTTCTCTTCAATTTCTGTTCTTGTCATAATACTTATATATTTATTGATTCCAAAAGTCGAAATAGTTATACCATTGTGCGGGATAGAGCTTAACGATACGCTCAAGTTCAGCTACATAAGCCTCTGCCAACTGTTGAATCTGCTCTTTGTGTGGTGCCTGCTTGTCATAGCTGAGCGGGGTGACGTATATCTTGTATTTCTTCGATGATTCTTTCATTACGTGGACGGTCAGTGCCTCAACCCCTCTAAGTACCACTACCTGGAAGGGACCCATAGGTAGGTGGGCCTCACATCCGAGGAAGGTTACGGGAACAAATTTCCGTGAGCCCCAGATGCGGTCTGCGGGTATGCTGACTGTCTCGCCATTGGCCAGTGCACCGTTGATTTCAAACAGGTGGCTCATGTCGGACATGATGGGAATCATGTGTATATTTGCATGTGCAAACAAACGGTCACGGTTGTTCATCACCTCCTTCTTCTCTCCGTAGTAAACCAACGCATTGAACCTCTTGGTTTCTGCTACCAGCGAGTAACCGGCAATCTCGTAATTGCCCACATGCGAACTGAACTGCACGAAGCCCTCAGGCTTTTTTGCCAGTTCAAGGAAGTGCTCATAGCCTTCCAACTCAATGTTGAAATGGCGGCCTGCATACATGGCGAACTTGTCGATGACAGCCTGTGCAAACAGGCAGTGGTTCTTGTAAGCCAGCCACAGTGCATGCAGTGATGAGTAGCCGAGGTGGTTGCGGAAGAAGTGGTAGGCGTAGCGGAAACCAGGTTTGAAGAGGGTGGGTGTGACGGCAAAGACATAGGCCAACACATAAATGACCCGAGTGTCAATAATCCTCAGGAGCTTTATGAGCCAACGGTGCATCAGTCCGTTGCCAAACGTTGTTCCGCCCCACTTTTTCTCTGCCATTTTCCTATGATTAGCAAATTGCCCTGATCACTCTTTTACTTTTACTACTAAGATAGAATGACCTTGTCCCAAATGATCGTGTATGGTCTCTATCTCCAGTCCTGCCTGACGGATACAGTATTCCATGTCCTCCGTGTTGTACATCTTCGAATTGCCGTTGGCCAATGCGGTGAAGTAGAGGCTTGTCATTGTCAGGCAGAGGGCGGCCGGCTCGAAGCGCTGACGGTCCCAAAGGGTTTCCATGATGTAGATACGCGTCTCAGCAGTCATTGCCTCCTTTGCTCTTTTCAGGATACCCACTATTTCCTCCATGCTGAAACAGTCAAGGAATTGGCTCATCCAGATGGCATCAAGTCCTCCATTGCGTTTGGGGAAGAGTGCACTTTCGTCAAGCAGATTAATGCCGTAGCCACTGATACGTTCGGCACCTTCTTTCCCTTTCACGTTCTCTTGCATCATGCCTATTTGCTGGGGCAGGTCGAGGATGGTTACTTCTACCTCCTGGCTATAGCTCACGCACTGCAGTGCCCATTTGCCGGTATTGCCTCCAACGTCGTAGAGGGACTTCACATGGTGCTCGTCGAATATGATCTTCAGGGCCTCGGGAAACGATGAGTCGCTATAGAAGTGGTCAAAGCCGAACCAGCTCTTCTGAACCTGTGGAGGCAACTGAGACAGGCCTTCATAAATGGTGGGCCAGTCGCCGAAATGCTTCAGACCGGCGGGACGTCCCTCCTTGAGTGCTTCTTCAAGATGGAACCAGCCTTCATAGTTCACGTCGTGATTGAAATCAATGTTCACACGCGTAGCTGGGTCGTTCTGCAGGAACCAACCGGTTTTGGAGATGTTGAACTTCTCTGTCTCAGGGTCTACAAGGACCGTTCCAATACAGAGCGATGCCTCCAGCAGGCATTTTACTGCATAGTCAGAAAGGCCTGTTGCCTCTACAATCTCCTTTCGGGTCATGCCGTCTTTGGAGTCCAGAAGCATCTGCAGGATTCCAAACTTCACCATGAGCCTCGATGCCTGGAACACCACAGGTCCCCAGGCAATGAACTCTGCCAGCCGCTGTGCATCGCGGGCAGCCAGCTGATCTTTTGTATACGCCTTTTGCAAGGCTGGAGATAAATGCATATCTTGTCTTTGATTATTTTGATGCCTTGACAATCATCTTTGCCACGTTCTCATAGCACGTGCCTAAGCGCTTTTCTTCGGTGAAATCGTACGAGCCGTTGCCACGAATCTCAAAGAGTTCGTATTCCGCCAGTTTGTTGCCGCCGTTGTCTGATACAATCAGCTTGCCGGTAATCTCTGCAGAACCGGCTCTGCCGCCGAATACCACCGATACGGCTGCACTGCCGAGGTCTAACTTCTCAATCACAATCTTCATCTTCAGGTCGGCCTTGTCGGTTGTCACCACCTGCACGCCCTTCTTGTTCTTCTTGTTAAAAGCTTCGATGAAACGGTTGCGTGCCGAAGCAGCCATCTCGGGCCAGTCCTTCACGAACTCCTCGCCGCGCTTCTTCAGGTAGTCCATCAGTTTGTCTCCTTTTTCCACCACGGTGTTGGTGTAGTCAAATTCCAGGGTGGCGGTCTTGCCACTTTCTGTCAGCACTTTCCCGTCGCCGGAAATCACACTCACTCTGTCGTCCTTTGCACTTACTGACAAGACCATCATCATGGCCATCAGTATCATTATAGCTTTCTTCATAATTCGTTTGTTTTAATTTCTCATTATCTCATTATCTCTATTTGATGCTTTGCATCGACTTTCCTCACGCTCGGCCATTTGAGAGCAAGCTCTCATGGCACTCGCTTAATCGGAAAGTTCTCAATTTCTCACTCCCACAGGTCAGAGTAGTTGAACCATTGCAGGGGATACATATCCAGCAGCCGTTCTATCTCAGCGGTATAGCCATCGGCTATCTGCTGGCGTTGCTGGTTCTTGGGCAGAGTCCTGTCGTATGGCAGTGGAGTAAAGTAGGCACTGTAGGATCCGTCGCGTTCCTTCATGGCACTGACCATGATCACGTCAATGCCTCTGGTGGTAGCCAGCGAAAACGGTCCTTTGGCCAGCTTCACACCATAGCCGTGGAGGGTTGCCATCACCAACTTGTTAGCATTCATGAAACGATCGGCAAAGGCGTTCACAATCTCTCCCTTGTCCAATGCTTCTACAATTTCTTCACTGTGTGATGTGCCTGTGCCTACGGGAATCATCTTGATGTTGGAGTCGCCAAACGAAGCTTTCCTGTATCTCATCAGCGACTGCTTCTCACCTCCGTAGACCAGCACATTGCAGGGTTTGTTCAGATGGAGAGAATAGCCCAGTATCTCGCTGCAGCCAATATGGGCACTAAGTTGGATGAAGGGTTTGGGACTATCCATCAGTTGTTTGTACACCTCCAGTCCATGGTAGTTGATCTTGAACTTATGGCCGGCATACATGGCAAACTTGTCAATCACCGTCTGACCGAACAAGCAGTGGTTCCTGTAGGTGGCACATAGTGACTTCCACCAACCATAGCCGCGTCGATAATGGAAATACCTGAACGTTAGGCGGGCACCAGGGCTGAAAACCATCGTTACGGGAATGACGAACACGGCCATGAAGCAATAGACAGCTTTCGTGCTGACGCTCTTGAGCAGTCTGATGAGCATCCTGAACATCCAGGCGCTGCCGTAAGTCGTTCCCTCGCGTAACTTCATATTCCTGACCCTCTGCTTGTTTATCGGCCCCTGCTTCTCACTTCCTGATCACCAGTGCGGAATTGGTACCTCCGAAACCGAAGGAATTGCTGAGCACGGTGTTGACCTCCATGTCTACAGTCTTGGCAGTGAGGTTCAGCGGAGCTGAGTACTCATCGGGTGTCTCAAAGTTGATGTTAGGAGCCACGAAGTTGTGCTGCATCATCAGCAGCGAGTAGACTGCCTCGCTGGCACCAGCCATCCAGCATTCGTGACCCGTCATTGACTTCGTGCTTGAAATGAGGGCACGCTTGCCATTGAACAGGCGGTTCAAGGCTATGGCTTCGAACATGTCGCCTTGCTGAGTAGAGGTGGCATGTGCATTCACGTAGTCAATATCGTCGGCCTTCACACCGGCATCGTCCAATGCACGTTTCATGGCAATGTAGCTGCCTTCGTCGCTGGGTTGGCTGATACCGCCTCCGTTGCTTGAAAAACCGTATCCGCAGACCTCGCCGAGAATGTTGGCACCGCGTTTCACGGCATGCTCATATTCCTCGAGCACCAGTGCGGCAGCACCACCGCTGGGTACCAGCCCGTCGCGGTTCTTGTCGAAGGGACGCGAGGCCTTTGTGGGGTCGTCCATGCGTACAGAGAAGGCGTTCAGGGCATCGAATGACGACATGCTGTACTTATTCACCTCCTGGGCACCTCCACAGAGCACCATTTCCTGCAAGCCCTGCTTGATGAACATATAAGCCAGTCCGATGGCATGAGAGCCGCTGGCACATGCCGAGCTGACAGAGAAGTTCACACCGCGAAGATGGAAGATGGTGTTCATATTCATGTTCACCGTCGAGTTCATGCCCTGGAAGATCAGCCCTGAGCCGATCATGGCTGAGTCGTGTTTTTCGCGCATAATCCTGTCAGACTCAACTACAGCACTGGCCGACGAGTCGTTGCCAAAGATGACACCCACCTCGTTCTGCAACAGATAGTCATCGTCGATGCCTGCCAGCTGGAAAGCCTCCTTGCTGGCCATGAATGCATATTCAGCCTCTTCCGACAGTCCCATGCGGGTACGTCGATCCAGCAGCCCTTTCAGTTGTGGACGCTGTACGATGCCAGTCAGACCCGACCGGAAACCATATTCCATTCTGTCCTGATCAATGCCGATGCCTGACTTGCCGTTATACAGCGACTCTTTTACTTCTTCCAGATTAGTCCCTAAGCAGGACCATATTCCCATTCCCGTTATTACTACTCTCTTACTCATCTATCATCTGTCATTTATCATTTATCATTTAGGGCAAAGCCCGCTCAAGTGTACAGTCCTCCGTTGATGGAGATGACCTCTCCGGTGATGTATGCAGCGGCATCCGACAAGAGGAACTTCACCAGTGCGGCTACTTCCTCGGGCTTTCCGAAGCGTTTCATGGGCACCAGCTGCTTCAGCTCGTCCTGCGGCAACTCGCGGGTCATGTCAGTCTCAATGAACCCTGGGGCCACGGCGTTCACCGTGACGCTGCGTGCAGCAGTCTCCAAAGCCAATGCCTTGGTGGCTCCGATGAGCGCAGCCTTGGCAGCGCTGTAGTTGGCCTGCCCCTGCATGCCTTTCAGCCCTGACAGCGACGACATGTTGACGATCCTGCCTCCATGCTTGCGCTGCATCATCTTGGGCAGCAGCTTGCGGGTGACGTAGAAGAATCCGTTGAGCGATGTGTCGATGACAGCGTGCCAGTCCTCATCGGGCATCATGAACATCACGTTGTCGCGGCGTATGCCGGCATTGTTCACCAGATAGGCAATGTAGTCATCCGGATGAGCTTCCTCCCATGCATTCAGGGCTTCGTTCACCGCATCGGCGTTGCTCACGTCGAACGGCATCAGTTCGGCCTGTCCTCCCTGAGCCTCAATCTCAGCCTTCACAGACAGGGCTGCCTGTTCGTTCGACTGATAGTTAATGATGACGGGCACGCCCGTACCTGCTATTTCCAGGCAAATGGCTTTTCCTAATCCTCTGGAACCGCCTGTTACAAGAGCATATTTCATTTCTCCCTCTCTTAATTACACATTTTATTATTCACATTCCCTCATATCTTCTCAATGAACGCCGTGGGAATATAAGCCGTAGATATGAGCCCTATCTTCGACAACGTCACGATGACTCGCTGCTGGCCTGCCACGCGGGCTACTTTGCCCTCTACGCCTTTGAATGCACCGTCCACCACCTTTACCTGGTCGCCGCTTTTATAGTGGCACATGGACGGCTCTACGAAACGCAGGTGCTCGCTATGGGTGCTCGTGGCACGGATAAAGTTGTCCATCTCGTTCAGAGGAATGGTCAGCGGTGGGTTCTTCTGTAGCTCGTCCACCTCAAAGTGGTTATAATAATAGGTAAGGAACGACAGTTCTGGCGTGTATTTCACGTATTCCTCAGCCTTCTGCTCTGTGGTGTATGCGAAAAGCAGGTTGGGGATGAGGTTTTCCAGCACATGTTTCCGTTTCCCATGCACGAATTTCATGGCTGAGCGTTTTGCAATGTAGGTGAGGGTCCCATCCATGATCATGTATTTGGCGGCACGGTCCTCACGTCCATAGGAAGCGCGAAACACGTACCATTTCTTCTGAGGGTCAAGGACGTACTCTACCGACACCCCTGTTTCTGAGCTGTTTGCTTCGGGGATGGTATCAGGGGTAAGCCTGACACAAGAAGGATTTGCCTCGCCTCCACGAGTTTTCACATTAGACAATGTGTTCATGAAAACGGCCGCAAAATTACAAAAAAAAGTTTAAATAGGACAAATAATAAAGGAAAAATGTGATTTTACTGCTGTTTTTATCATATAAGCTCATCTGCAAAGAGATAATCATCCCACGTTTTCGGGCAATCATAATGGGAATGCCGATGATGGATTGCATCAATCCTGCAGTCTTTTCGCGGGGATGTCTTGTCGTGAAGAGAGGCTGGTTTTACTGCAGTTTTAACATTCTTTTTGTATGAAGAGCCTCATGTCCTCCTGTCTTTCCTTCACCAGTTGGAACAGGCGGAACTGGTTTCTGGTACGTACCAGGTTGTGGTCGGCATAGGAGGTCTTGTAGTAGGTATCGCCATTCAGATAGTCGGTCAGGAAACGGGTGGCCTGCATGAAGGGGAAGAGGGCTACGGCAAAGGGCAGGTGGCTGAGTTCTACAGGGGTGAGGAATGAGCCTGCCGACGTTAAGTAGCCTTTTGTGAAGGCTTCGAAGATGTCCCACCGGAAGGCTATCTTGTCCAGCTCGGGTGAGTCCTCGGGCTGTGTATTGGCGGCAGTGCGCAGGAAGTCGCCGTAGTCTGAGAACACGTAGGCAGGCATGACGGTGTCGAGGTCAATGACACAGAGCACGTGTCCGTCATGGTCGAAGAGCATGTTGTTCACCTTGGTGTCGCAATGGCAGATGCGCTTAGGCAGCAGCCCTTTTCTGTGCAGTTGCTCGGCCAGGCACATCTCGTTGGCATGGGACTCGACAAGTGCCACCTCTGCTTCCACAGTCTTGAGGCGTCCTGCCCTGTTGCTGCTGACGGCTTCACGTAGCTGGCTCAGACGCAGTTCCATGTTGTGGAAGTCGGGGATGGTCTCGCCTAGGGGCTCTTCAAGGTCAGTCAGTTGCTGTTCGAAATGTCCGAAAGAAAGCCCGCAGTCGTAGCTGCTTTGAGGTGTTACCTCGTTGACGGTCAGTGTGTTGGCTATATAGATGCTCATGCGCCAGTAGCTCTCACCGTCAAAGTAATAGGTCTTGCCCTCGGCTGTGGGAATGAAGTAAAGCACACGGCGTTTGATGTCACTTACACCCTCGGCCTCCAGTTTGCTGCGTAGGTGACGGGTGACGGTCTCGATGTTGTGTTGCAGCAGCTCCACGTCGGTGAAGATGTGGTGGTTGATGCGCTGCAGCACGTAGTCGTCGTTGTCGGCCTCGGAAGTCTTTACCAGGTAGGTGTCGTTGATCAGTCCGTTGCCTAATGGAACGATTTCCTTCACCGTTCCCTCGATGATGAATTGCTCTGCAATATGGTTCATGATGACTGCGTCAATAGATCAAATGTCAATTGTCAAAGGCGTATTGATAGCCTTTCACTCGGTCCCAGGCACCTCGTGTGAAGTCGGGTATGGCTACAGGCGCAGAGCCGTTCTCTAATGATAAGCGTGTCAGCGGCCCCAGGCAACACCACTCTGCCATGTCGTAGACGTCCATATCCAGGGGCAGACCGTGCTGCAGGCAGTACACCAGCCGGTAGTCCATGATGAAGTCCATGCCACCATGGCCGCCCACCTTCTTGGCCTTCTCCTCCAGTTCCTTCACAAACGGGGGCAGATATTTCTTCAGCATGGCCGTACAAAGACTGTCGGGCATTGCCGAGTGGGCATTGAGGTTCTGATAGTCAGCCGACTCCTTGCCTTTCAGCTGGTCAGAGCGGAACAGCAGCTGGTGTACGGGATACTTGCTGGCATAGCCGTCGGAGCCTACAATCTGGTACATGCGGCTGTAGGGACGTGGCGTGAGCACATCGTGCTGAATGAGCATGGTCTTGCCCTTTACCGTGCGGATGAGGGTGGAGGTCTGGTCGCCGTTCTGGAAGTCAGGGCAGTCCTTCCCCGTCAGCTTCTTCGCCACACGCGGACCATTGTAGGGCTTCGTGTCCATGGCTACCAGGTATTCCATCCTGTCGCCGCGATGGATGTTCAGCAGCTGGCAGTCAGGTCCAATGCCGTGGGTGGGGTAGACGTCGCCGCGGTGCTTGGCGTTGAAGTCCAGCCGCCAGTTGTTCCAATATGCCGTCCAGAAATCGTCCAGGTTGTGCTGATAGGCCCCCTCCACGTGGAGCACCTCGCCGAACAGTCCCTGCTGTGCCATGTTGAGGGCTGCTATCTCGAAGAAGTCGTATACGCAGTTCTCCAGCATCATGCAGTGCAGGCGTGTGCGCTCGCTGGTGTTGATGAGCTGCCATATCTCTTCCAGTGTCATGGCTGCAGGCACCTCGATGGCCACGTGTTTGCCGTGCTCCATGGCGTAAAGTGCCAGTGGCACGTGGTGAACCCAGTCGGTGGCAATGTAGACGAGGTCAATGTCCTTGCGTTCACACATCTCCTTGTAGGCCTCGGTACTGCCGCTGTAGGCTGTGGCACGTGGGCGTCCGTGCTTTACAAGTAGCCGTTGGCAAGCCTCCACACGGTCGGCCTCGACATCGCAGAGCCCTTTCACCTCTGTACCTTCTATCTGTGCAAACCGTTCCACGGCACCGGGTCCGCGCATGCCCAGCCCAATGAATCCTACACGTACGGTGGACATCGGCTTTGCCCTCAGCTGCAGCACATCCTGCTGCCCGGCAGGCCGCTTAGGAACCTTCGTCTCAATCATCCTGGTCTGGGCATTGATACCAGCCAGTCCTGCCAGCCATACTAATGTCAAAAAGAAAATCAGTCGTTTCATCATCGTTTTAATGTCTTTAATTATCTGTTGTCATGCAAGGGGGGCGGTTCTTGGCACGTTCATCGTCGCTTCCCACTCATCATTTTCCTATTGCTTTGCAAAGGTACAAAGTTTTTTCCATACCTCCAAATTTCTGACCCTCGATTGGGGCGATTTTTGCACGAAGTTCAATTATTCCTGATGAAGCAGACTTTCAATATCACAACATCGTTCCCCATGCTCTTGTGTTTGCCCAGTCAGCAAGGAACGAATGGCCAGTGTAGACCATATACTCAAGCGATTGCAGATTTACTCAATTCTCTTGGCAGATTTACTCAATTCTCTTGGCAGATTTACTCAAATCTCTTTGCAGATTTACTCAAATCTCGTTGCAAAATTACTCAATTCTTCCGAATTGGCCAAATAAAAGTGTCACGAAATCAATAAATTATGTATCTTCTTTCTCTTTTTACCTCCGCTTGTCAATGATTCTTTTTTATGGAAAATTACCTCCCTTACGGTCAGTGAGTCTTCGACAGAACTCTCAAGTACTTGATAAACAATATCTTACGTTCGTTATTGGGGGGTGGGCAGCTTTAGTTTGTCACATTGTAACTTTGTAACAATGTAACATTAAGGATTTTCAAATTGTGGATATAGGAGTATTATAATATATAATAATTGTAATTATTATATATTATAATGGTATAGTCTGCATATCGGAATATGCTTAATGTTACAATGTTACAAAGTTACAAAGTTACATTCTTTCGATTCCGTGGCAAAAACAGGGGGGGAGCACCTCACGGCTCCCTTCAGCGCTCGCTTCATCGTTGTTTTTGACAAAACGTATTATCCTGCCCACGAATCCGTAATATTTGACCCTCCAGGATTACTTTGCCTGCACAATAACAATCATCCTGAGTAATTCCCCAATCTTTTTGTCATGATTTCTTGCAAGTTTCATAAATAATGCATATCTTTGTGGCGAAAAAGAAAAACTATTGTTATGATGAAACTAATTCTCTTTGTGCTTCTATTATTATCTGTAAGTGCAGGTCATGCACAGAATACCCGTGTGAAAGTGTTTTTAAGAGACGGATCTATTATTGAAGGGGAAATGAAAGAGTTCGTACCATCGGATTACGTCATTCTCAACTTGTCTGGTATTGAGACAAGAATTCCCTTGTCACAAGTCGCTCATATTGATAATGACGAGACACATTCTCAAACTGAAAACACAGCCAATACTCAGGTGAATAATAAGAAAAACGCCCTTGTAAAGGATACTTTGGCTAATTACAAAGGCTTTTTATTAGCAGCTGGCAACAATGTGTATGTATCTTGCGTCACCGTAGATTTGCATTATTCATCGACAAATGATAATTACGTTAAGTATGTAAATACATCATTAAGAAGTTGGTTAAAAAAAGATGGTTTCTGGCGTGTTGTTGATAATAAGAATGATGCACACTTTATTATTAACTATGTTGTATTTACACATGGAAGCGATAAAACTCTCTTTAGCATTAGTTCTCAACGAACGGGGAGGACACTATTATTAAAGAAATCAGGTGGAAATGAGAGCATTGCAGACAATTACCTGAAAGCATCCAATTTCTATGTAAAGTATATTCGTTCATTACAAAAGAAGATAAAAGACGGTGAAGTACCAAAACAGATAATAGAGGATTTTACTCTAAGATAAAGAAAGCACACTTTAATGTACACCTTCAAGCAGCATTGATTAACTGGATGTTTCTTCTGATCATTTTTTGATTATCACGACGCCCCTTGTGATTCAAAGATATCTTTCAATCCCAATCGGTCGTGAGAGCAAAATGATAGAAGATAGAGACAAAACTTACTCATTTTTTAATGGCCTCCATTAGAAAAAATGGTATCTTCAATCTGCTTTATAGTACCACCAGCCGAAAGTCGTTTCCCTTGATTCGCTGCAAATATAGTAATCTTTTTTAGAAACACCAAACATTTTTCGATATTTCTTAATCTGTACGTTCTTCTGCGGCCTGCGAAAGTGTAGTGACAGCGGGGAATTCAAAAGGAGTGGGGGCAAAGTTGGGATCATGTTATAAAGTTACATTTCCGATTCCCATTCAGGGGAATTACTGCTGTTTCTGCAAAAACGGCGTCTTTTCCACCCTTGAAATTTGCGTGTTATCAAATTATTGTGTATCTTTGCACAGTCAAAAAGAAATCATCGAAGAATACGGGAATACGGCCTTCCCGAAGTTGTGGCCGACCAATAACAAGAAGAATATGAAGCGATTATTACTGTTGTCATTACTGCTTATCTGTGTTGCAGCCTTGAGCTTGGCACACGATTACAATGTGCGTGACTATGGTGCCAAGGGCGATGGAAAGACCCTTGACCACGGAGCCGTCAACCAAGCTATCGAGGCCTGCGTGGCTGGAGGTGGAGGACGTGTGGTGCTGCCTGCCGGAACCTATCTCTGCGGCAGCATCCGGATGAAAAGCAATGTGGAGCTTCACCTGACGGCTGGGGCAAGGATCCTGGCAGCACCTGCAGCGCTGAAGGCCTATGACGAGAGCGAGGTGTTTGGTGCGCCTGAATACCAAGACGGCGGACACACCTATTTCCACAACTCGCTGATATGGGCTGAGGGCCAGCAGAACGTGAGTATCACCGGTCTGGGCATGATCGACGGTGAGGGACTGACCAAACGTGACACGGAGAAGGCTGGCAACGTGCAGGGTGGCAGCATCGGCACTGGCGACAAAGCCATAGCCCTGAAGCAATGCCGTAACGTGACCATACGCGACATCACCATCTTCCGTGGCGGGCACTTTGCCATCATCGTCACAGGGTGTGAAATAGGCACCATCGACAATGTGACCATCGACACCAACCGCGACGGCATAGACATAGACTGCTGCAAATACTTCACCGTGAGCAATACTAAGGTGAACACGCCCAACGACGATGCCATCGTGCTAAAGAGTTCCTACGCCCTGAAACGCCCGGTGCTGTGTGAGCATATCCTCATTACCAACTGTATTGTAACTGGCTATAAACTGGGCACTTTCCTGGACGGGACCTATGTGCCTGAGATAGTGAACTGGGTGTGTGGACGCATCAAGCTGGGCACGGAGTCGAACGGCGGCTATCGTAACATCACCATCTCGAACTGCACCTGCATGTGGAGCTCAGGGCTGGCCTTTGAAGAGGTAGACCAGGGAAGGATGGAGAACATCGTAGTGTCGAACATCTCGATGAGCCATGTACACCATTATCCCATCTATATCACCACAGGATGCCGTAACCGTGGACCCAAGGAACGGACAGATGTGTCGTCGGCCCGTGACATCTATATCAACAACGTGGTGGCCGACGACTGCGACTCATTGGCAGGTATCATCATTACGGGCATGAAGGGAACACCCGTCAGGAACGTCTCGCTGAGCAACATCCGTATTCAGTACAGGGGCGGGGGAAAGAAGGTGGAAGGCTCTTATCGCGAGCAGGGCACCAACTATCCCGAACCACGCTGGGCAGGGCCTACACCAGCCTACGGACTCTTTGCTCGCCATGTGGACGGACTCAGGATGCACAACATTGCCTTTGAGTTGCTTCGCCCAGACGAGCGTCCGGACATCATTCTCGAAGATGTCGAGAATGTGTCAGACAACAGGAATCTTCATCAGTAAAAGAACAGGAATCAGTCGGCAGCCTCGAACTCGCGGAGGAAACGGGTGTCGTTCTCTGAGAACAGGCGCAGGTCGTTGACGCGGTACTTCAGGTTGGTGATGCGTTCCACACCCATGCCGAAGGCATAGCCGCTGTAGATCGTGGAGTCAATGCCACACTGCTCGAGCACGTTGGGGTCGACCATGCCGCAGCCCAGGATCTCTACCCAGCCGGTATGCTTGCAGAAGCCACAACCCTCGCCGCCGCAGATGAAACAGCTGATGTCCATCTCTGCCGAAGGCTCAGTGAAGGGGAAATAGCTGGGGCGCAGGCGTATCTTGGTGTCGGCGCCAAACATTTCGCGGGCAAACGACAGAAGCACCTGCTTCAAGTCGGTGAAGCTGACGTTCTTGTCGATATACAGACCCTCTACCTGATGGAAGAAGCAGTGGGCACGGGCAGTGATGGCCTCATTGCGATAGACGCGGCCTGGACAGATGACGCGTATGGGGGCAGTGAGCTTACCGTCTTCAGTATGCATCTGCTCCATGACGCGGGCTTGCACGGAGGAAGTATGCGAGCGCAGCAGGATGTTCTTCGTTACATCGCCTGACGGGCTCTGCTCCACAAAGAAAGTGTCTTGCATGTCGCGGGCAGGATGGTCGGCGGCAAAATTCATCTTGGTGAACACGTGCAGATCGTCCTCCACTTCAGGACCGTCGGCCAAGACAAAGCCCATGCGTGAGAAGATGTCAATAATCTCGTTGGTGACGATGGTCAGCGGGTGGCGTGTACCAAGCTCAACGGGGTAGGGGGTACGTGTCAGGTCAAGCTGCTCGTCACCTGAATCCTGGGTCTCGCACTCCTCGCGCAGCTTGTTGATACGCTCGGTGGTGAGCTGCTTCAGCTCGTTGATCTTCATGCCTACAGTCTTTTTCTGGTCGGCAGCCACATTGCGGAAATCGTTCATCAGGGCTGTGATTTCACCCTTCTTGCTGAGATATTTCAGCCGGAGCTGCTCTACCTCTTCTGCGTTCTTTGCACTTAGCGTCTGTACTTCTTTCAGAAGCTCGTCTATCTTGTCAAGTATCATGATATTGTATGGATTTTGCAAAATTTGGGTGCAAAGGTACGAATAAGCGAGCGAAACACCAAATAAATTTGAGTGTTTCTGAGCGAAAGTACCTTCGAGCGCAGCTCAAAGTACGAATAAGCGAGCAAAATACCAAATTTATTTGGGTATTTTCGAACCGAAAAAGCAGTGAGGGCCATCAAGCGTGCTTGAATGGCCGAGTCGCGTTTGAGGTAGACGGTAGTCAACAAGAGTACTTTCGAGCGCAGCTCAAAGTACGAAAAAAGTGAAGAGTGAAGAGTGAAAAGTGAAAAAAAATTGCTGCCACCTGTAAAAAATATGAATGATGAATCATGAATTATGAATTAAAATGTGTACCTTTGCCCGCAGAAGTGGGTGAGAACCAACCTTGCCCTGTATTTTTAAATAACTAAAAGCTTATGGGAAGTTTTATTGAAGAGATTCTGAAGAATGCCACATCGGGCAAGTCTGACAACGGAGGGTTGGGCAGCATCATCGAGATGGCTACAGGTAAGAAAGGCGGCCTAGGCGAGGTGCTTGGCCAGGTGACGGAAGGCAAGTTGCCCGGTGGTCTCGGCGAGGTGCTGGGTCAGGTAACAGGTGCACAGGAGAAGCCTGCCAAGAGCAAGGCACCGAAGCCTACCCAGAAGGACATTGCGCCGGAGGAGGCTCCAGCCGACATGGGCGGCTTGGGCAGCATCCTGGGGCAGCTGGGCTTGGGCGGCGGCAAGCTTGATCTGAGTAACATTGGCGACGTGGCCAAGAGTGTGATTAGCGTCATCGGTCTGGCACAGGGTGCCTTGGGCGGCAAAAAGTAGAAGGAAAGGAGGAAAGTATGGAAAAGATTGTAAATGTAGTAAAGTTGATGGCTAAGACAGGCCTGTTCTTTGCCAATTGCGACGGTAATTATGACCAGCGCGAGCGTGATTTCATTGAGAACTTCATCTCGGGCATCGAGAAGGTGGGTGACATTGAACCAGAATTGAAACAGAGCCTGAAGGATTCTCTCTGCCAGCAGTACACCTTTGACCAGATAGTCAGCGATACCAAGGAACTGACTGACGGTTTCAACGATGACGAACGCAAGGTCATTCTCATCACCATTGACCAGTTCATCAACGATGTGGTGAAACTCGATGGCGAGTTGTGCCAGAAGGAGAAATCCAACTACGAGAACTGGCAGAAGGAGTTCGGGTTGGCTTAAGAACCCGCTGTGGCCCCTGTACTGGCTGATTGCACTGGTGAAAGGCCAGTGTACAATCGGCAGTGTGGGAATCCGTTCCTTCTACGGGGATGATGTGAGGGAGAGGTAGCCGTCGCACTGTGCGATGGTTTCCTCTTCCATCATCAGCGTCAAGGCAGCATCTATCTGCTCCAAGGGCAGAGGGATGCTTCTCAGTTGTGTGACGTGATGGGGCTGGCCGTCGGACAGCAGCTGCCTGATCTGTTCTTCTGCCGACAGTCCCTCGGGGCATGTGTCTGCCAGTGCCTGACCATTCAGGCAGACATCGCACTGATGGCAGTCCTTGCTCTGCTCCTCGCCGAAATAGCGCAGCAGCTGACGGCTGCGGCACTGGTCGTCGGTCGAGGCATATCGGATCATGGCGTGTATACGGTCGGTATAGCGTTCCTTCAGCATTCCGTAGGTCTCTGGAGGAAAGATGAGGTGCTCTGAGTCCTCACGCCGCTGCATATAACGGATGTAGGGTGTCTGCTTCTGGGGAATGAAGCGGATGATGTGTTTTGCAGCCAGTCCCTTCAGCACCAGGTACAGCTGCGGACGTGTGATGGATACGTGCCTGGCAATGAAGGTCTCGTCAATGTAGGTGTAGTCCACGAACAGGCTGCCGTAGCCGCGCAACAGGGCGGTGATGACTCGTTCCTCCAACGGGTCGGTATGTTCCAGCCTGTAGAGATCGTCACGGCTCAGACAGAACATGACCCGTGCCTGTGCATCCTGCTCCTCTATGTACTCCAAGTAGTTTGCACGGTAGAGAATCTGCAGCGCTGACATGACCTGCACAGGGAAATGGTGGAACTTCTGGCAGAAATCGTCAATGTTGAACTCGAACATGCGGTTGTAGCCCGAACCCGTGGCCACCTGATAATAGTAGGCCAGGTGGTCATAGACCTTGCGCACGTAGTCTTTCTCAGGGAAGGTGTCGCTGATACGTTTCAGCAGCTTGCCGTGGTCGTTTTCGTTGTACAGCAGTATGGCGTACGACTTCTTGCCGTCGCGCCCTGCCCGCCCTGCTTCCTGGAAATAGGCTTCTATGCTGTCAGGGCAGTCTATGTGGATCACTAGCCGCACGTCGGGCTTGTCTATTCCCATGCCGAAGGCGTTGGTGGCTACCATGACACGTACCTGGTCGGCAACCCATGCTTTCTGACGCTCGTCCTTGACAACGGTTTCCAGTCCTGCATGATAGAAAGTGGCGCTGATGCCGCTGGCATTGAGCAGGTCTGACACTTCCTTGGTGCGGCGGCGGCTGCGTGCGTAGACTATGGCGCAGCCCTCTACGTGGCTCAGCAGGTGTACCAGCTCCTCGTTCTTGTCGTTGGTGCGTCGCACGATGTAGGCCAGGTTCTTGCGCTCGAACGACATGCGGAATACGTTGAATTCATGTGGCTTGTGGCCTGTGGACTGTGGTGTGAGTTTTTCCTGTATATCGTCTACCACCGTGGGTGTGGCGGTGGCAGTCAGAGCCAGTACGGGCACGTTGGGCAGCATGTGCCTGATGTCGGCAATATGGAGGTAGGAGGGACGGAAGTCATATCCCCATTGCGAGATACAGTGGGCTTCATCCACGGTGATGAAACTCACCCGCATGTGACTCAGTTTGGTACGGAAGAATTCGGAGGCAAGCCGTTCTGGCGATATATACAGCAGCTTCACCTGTCCGAAGATGGCATTCTCGAGGGTGGTAAGGATGTCGTCATGTTTCATGCCGCTGTATATGGCGGCAGCCTTGATGCCTCTGCGACGCAGGTTGAACACCTGGTCCTTCATCAGGGCTATCAGCGGCGTAATGACGATACACGTGCCCTCCATGGCCAGTGCCGGCACCTGGAAGGTGATGCTCTTGCCGCCGCCCGTGGGCATCAGCCCTAACGTGTCGTGCCCGCTGCTGATGCTTTCGATGATTTCCTGTTGAATGCCCCGGAAACCATCATAGCCCCAATAGCGCTTCAGAATTGACAGGTAATCGGCAATTGACAATTGCTGATGATCTGTAGTATCCGATGTGACTGTCTTTCTGCTTTCCATGAGGCCGATTTACCTGCTGAGTCTGCTGTGACTGTCATTTCTGCTTTCCATAAGGCCGATTGCCTATGATCTGCTGCCAGTTTTCAGTTCTCGTTTGCCGACGGCTTGATGTCCTCTATCTGAAGCTGCACCTCATTGCGCTTGTAGGAGTTCTCCTCAATGGTGTAGACGATGTCGAACGAACGTTTCGACTTGATGTATCGTGCTGCCTGGCTTTGTCCGAAGGCAATGCCGTTCATGACGTTCGACGAGCGCGAGTCTACCAGCTCCAGCTTGATGTGCTCCTGCTGGCGGCCCACCACTTTCGATGTGCCGTAGTCGTAGACGTTGCGGGTGCAGAACAGGGGTTTGGGATTGTCGGGTCCGTGGGGTGCGAACTTCTTCAGGTCGTTCATCAGCTTCTTCGTGATGTCCTTGAAGTCCACCATTTCCTCTATTTCGAGTGTGGCTTCGGTCTGCTCGGGCTGTATATGGGTGTTTACGTATTCCTGGAAACGGCGCCTGAATTCCGGTATGTTCTCTATCTTCAGTGTCAGTCCTACGGCATAGGTGTGGCCACCGAAGTTCTCCAGGATGTCACGGCACGACTTCACTGCGTCGTATATGTCGTAGCCTGCCACGCTGCGTGCAGATCCTGTAGCATGTTCGCCGCTGCGTGTAAGCACCACCGTGGGGCGGTAGTACATTTCAGTCATCCTCGATGCCACAATGCCCACCACGCCTTTCTTCCAGTTCTCGTCGTAAAGCACTATGCTGGCTTGGTGCTTCTGGCTCTCCAGCTTCTCAATGATCTGGTTGGCCTCCTCCGTCATCTGCTTGTCCACATCCTTGCGGCGCTCGTTCTGCTCGTTGATGTGGGCTGCTGCCGTCAGTGCTTTCTGAAGGTCACGCTCCACCAGCAGGTCTACGGCATCTGTGCCGTTCTGCATGCGCCCAGAGGCATTGATACGCGGGCCTATCTTGAAGATGATGTCGCTCATGGTGAGCTCGCGGCCTGTCAGTCCGCAGATGTCGATGATGGCCTTCAGGCCTGTGCTGGGATTCTGGTTCAGCTGCTTCAGTCCGTGGAAGGCCAGGATGCGGTTCTCGCCGGTCACCGGCACTATGTCGGCGGCTATCGACACCGCACAGAACTCCAGTAGCGGTATCAGACGTGAGAAGGGAATGCCGTTGTTCTTGGCAAATGCCTGCATGAACTTGAAACCTACACCGCAGCCGCAGAGGTGCTTGAAGGGGTAAGTGGAGTCCTCGCGCTTGGGGTTGAGGATGGCCACTGCCTCAGGCAGCTCGTCATCGGGCACGTGATGGTCGCACACAATGAAGTCTATGCCCAGTTGGCGGGCATAGTCAATTTCGCCGATTGCTTTGATGCCGCAATCGAGCACGATAATCAGTTTCACACCTTGTTCCGCAGCATAATCCAGAGCCTTGCGGCTGATGCCGTAGCCCTCCTCGTAGCGGTCGGGAATATAGTACTCCATGTTGGAGTAGAACTGCTGCAGGAACTTATACACCAAAGCCACCGCCGTACATCCGTCTACATCGTAGTCGCCGTATACCATGATACGCTCCTTGCGCCCCATAGCATCGTTCAGCCTGTCGACAGCCACGTCCATGTCGTTCATCAGGAACGGGTCTATCAGTTCGTTTAGCATCGGGCGGAAGAACCGTTTGGCAGCGCTCTCCGTCTTGATGCCGCGCTGAATGAGCAGGTCGGCCAGGATTGGACTCATGCCAATCTTGTCTGCCAGCTCCTTAGCTGCCGCGTGTCTGTCGGATGTAGGTGGTTCGTAATTCCATTTGAAATGCATTTATATTTATTTTTGTTCTTATCGCTTTGGTGGCGGCTGTAGCATATTCTGTTACAAAATACAGCTACGGAAAGGCCCAGGTGCAAGAATTTCTCGTTGCCTCAAGGCTACAATATAGCGCCCAAAAGTAATACTTTTTTGGGGAAAATACAATAATGGTTTATTTTTTTTAACAAAACACTTCGGCTATTCACTTTTTTTCGTACCTTTGAGACTGGAAATGGTTGCTTATTTCTCTCAAAAACTGGGTAATTTTAAGGTCGATGGTGTCATACGAAAGAATCTTTGGTATCATACTAAAGGGTCGATAGTATCATACTAAAGGGCCGATAGTATGATACTAAAGAGTCTATAGTATGATACTAAAGAGTCTATAGTATGATACTAAAGGGTTGATAGTATCATACTATAGGACCGGCTGTGTCTTACTAACCGTACGGAAACTTCAATCTACCTTTAGTTCTTGATCACCTTTACTGTGCGCACCTGACCTTCGGAGTCGGTGGTTTTCATCAGGTATACCTCGTGCGGCTGCATCTGTGTTACACGACGGCCGTCCACGGTGAAGAACTCGCGGCTGACCACCGGTGCGCTTTCATCGCTGCTGACTGCGGGAATGCCTGTGGGGTTGCTGGTGATGGCCACTCCGATGGTCTGGGTAAAGGAGGTCTCGCCGTCGCTGCAGCTGACTTTGAAGTGGAAGATGCCTGTGGCATCGGGCTTTACGGTGTGAACATAGAGCAGCGAGCCGCTGACTTCGGCCTTGTAGATGCCGTTAGGAAGCATCTCTACACGATAGACGGGTACTGTGCTCTTGCCGTTCTGCCCGTAGAAACCCTGGAAGTGGGCACTCAGGTCGATGGCGGCTTCACTGTTGGGCTGCACCACCAGATAGGGATGTGACATGAATTCCAGGTAGTCCTCCAACAGCGTCCATCCGTCCTGATCGGGGTCATCGTTCTGGTTGGCCTCTTGCGGGTCGCTGTCTACAAGGTCTTCCCACCAGTTGGGCATACCGTCCTGGTCGGTGTCCCAGTCGGCAGAGCGGTGCTCCTCGGGCCATTCCTCCCATCCTTTGCCGTTTTCGTGCTCAGTGATGTCGGCCTCAGAGTCAATCTCGCCCTTGATCTTCGACTTCGAGCCAACGTAGGTGTAGCTGCCCTCGAGGGTCTCACGTACGTTGCGCACGTGCTGCTCGTCGCGCATGGGCATGGTGGCACCGCTGTAGCTGGTGACGATCTTCAGCGCATCCTTCGCCGTGTGTATCTCGGCATGGCTGGGGAAGAACGGCTCGTTGACGAAGGTGTTGTACTGGTACTGGTCAGTGCGGGTATTGGGGTCAGTGGCACCGTTGGAGAGTGTGTACTGATAGGTGTCCTTGTACTTGTCCTGAGAGAGCGAGTGGTTCTTGTTCTCGCGTATGTTGCCGCTGACGTATGCCTGCCATTTGCTCTCTATGGAGCCTACGTTCTCGTAGTCCTGGCTGAAGAGCTGGGTGCGGCGTGTGTCGGGTCCCATCTTGTAGTAGTTGTTCACGAAGTTCACCTCGTGGCATCCGCCGTCGGTGGTGCGGTTGTGCCAGTTGTACACTACGTTGTTGAAGATGTCCATCTGTCCGATAGCGGTGTTGGTGCCGTCCATGCCGCCGCCGAGGCTCCAGTTACGGCCTTCGCAGTTCACCAGCAGGTTGTGGTGCCACGAGCCTATCTTTCCGTCAATGGTGGCGGCATAGCCGTGGTTGGTGCCGTCGGCATAGTTCTTGTGGCCCGTGATGCCCAGTGCCTCTGTAATCATGCTGTACTGGAACGAGATGTTCTTGGCGCCACGTCCGCTGACGGTCTCATCGGTACCCCATGCGGCAGTGCAGTGGTCGACAATGGCGTGGTCGGCTCCCGTCATGCCCATGGCGTTGCCTGTGTTCTCACCATAGACACCCAGACCGCGTTTGAAGCGGATGAAGCGGCATATGTCGTCAGAGCCTATGTTCACGTTCGATGCTCTCAGGCAGATGCCCTTGCCTGGTGCCGTCTGTCCGGCAATGGTGATGTTGGGCTTGGTGAACTGTGCAGCGAACTGCATGTCGATGATGCCGCTCACGTCGAATACAATGGTGTGGGGCTCTTCGATGCTGACCAGCCCGTATAGCAACGAGCCAGGGATGTTGTCGCTGCTGAGGTTGGTCACATGATACACGCTGCCACCGCGTCCTCCCTGGGCAAAGCGTCCATAACCCTCAGCACCAGGGAAGGCCAGCTGGCGGGGCTTGAACTTCCATACCTGTCCTTCGTTGACCTTGCCCGAGGCGTCCACCTCGTCCACACGCCAATAGTAGGTGTTCATGGAGTAGAGGTTATCCAGTGGATAGCTGGTCTGGTTGGCAGGCAGGGTGATGGGCATGTTCTTATTTGAAAGGTCGTCCTCGCTGGTGGCAATGATGAGACGGTGCTCCTTTACATTGGCATTGGCAGCCGTCCAGCGCAGTGTGACAGTACCTCCGTCGCAGTCGGCATGCAGGTCGTTGTTGGCAGGATAGGGCTCCTTGGCCTGTACGGTCACATCAGCGGTGTTCAGTTCGAAGCCGTTCAGCAAGGGTGTCTTGAACTCGTTCACCTGTGCCGCATCGGCAGGTGTGCCAGGATGGTCGGCAGAGGTGGAGAACTCTATCTCCACGGCATCGCCCTCCTTTTCTACGCTAAACACTGTGAACACGATGGTGGCGTTGGCGGCAACGGGCTGCAGGAACGAGGGTACGACGTTCTCGTGGGCCACCACGCCGTTCACCTTGATGGTCATGGGCGAGGCATACCACGCCGAGGGATTCTCCCAGCAGTTGTGGTAGGTGGTGAGCGAGTGAGTGCCGGCAGGCAGCCCCTCGATTTTCAGGGTAAAGGCACCGTTGAATCCGTAGGCCTTGACAGAGTTGTCATTGGGGTCGAGGGTGACGCCGTCAAAGGTCAGACGGCCGTTCTGTGACTTGTACTCTGCCTTCTGGATATAGCTCTTGCTCCAGCCTGTGCGCACCTCGTAGTCAGGGTCTACGCCCTCAGGTGCCTGGAGCACGCACTTGATGCCGTCGACGGTCAAGGTGTCGCTCTTCTTGCCCTGTACGGGCTTCCACCAGGTGTAGCCTGGCTCCAGTGTCTCGTCAGGATTGTTACGGTTGGTGATGCTGATGTCAACCTTCAGCTGGGGCTTTTCTTGGGCTGTTCCTTTCATGGGGGCCAGCAAGGCTGGCAAGGAAAGGAGCCATAGCAGATTCTTCTTCTTCATTTTTGTGTGTAGTGGTCTTTAAGTATTTTGCTTTCTGCGTGTTATGCTGCGGTTAGGCGAGAGCCATGATGCCCGCATCAATGGCCAAACGTAAGCAGTCTCACACGCTTCTGCGTGCAAAGGTAGCAATAATTTCTGATTCCGCCAAATATTTTTGCAGGCACTTTCCCATCCAGGTAGTGTACGCCCCGTCCATCAGAAGTCCAGCCGATAGAAAATGTTAGGCAGCGAGATGCCGCTCTTGTCGTAGCGTAGCTCCTTCAGTGCAAAATCGTAGCGTTGGGTGTAGGGTGTCTCGTTCATCAGGATGTTCACTCCCTCGAAGGCCAGTGTGTGGCTGAAGCGGCGTCCGTTCCACTTGTAGCTGATGGTGAGGTCGACGATGCTCGTGGGGTCGAACTGCTCGCTCATGGCCTGCGACTGTATGAACACAGGTTCGTCGGCATTGAGGCCGTTGGCAATGGTGGCAGGCAGGTCGATGGGTGTGTGGCGCAGTCCGCCCTGAAGGGTGTACTTGGCTGAGATGTTGAATACGTTCTGCTTGCGCTTTCCTACCATCCACTCCTTACCGCCCAGCAGTTTCAGCATGTAGCCCCTGTCGTACATCTGTTGGCGCCATACTTTGTCGAGCGCGCGGTATTCAGAACGGAAGAGTGATAGGTTCACCTGTCCGAAGTATCCGTCCTTCATGTAGTGCTCCAGGGTTACATCGGCGCCGTAGTTGCGAGTGTTGCCTTTGTTCACCAGTGGCTCGTCCACGAAGATGTTCTCGCGGTTCACCACGCAGTAGGTACGTGTGGGGTCGGCACTGACGGGTGTGTCGAATCCATATTGATAGAAGGCATTCAGACGTAGGTTCAGGTTGTCTGTGAACTGGTGGGTGTAGCTGGCCAGGAAGTGGTGGGTCTTTGCCATCTTCAGGTTGTTGTTCACCAGGTTGCCGGCATCGTCGCGCAGGAAATAGGTGTCGGTCTTCTCGATGGCTGAGTGCAGTCCGTAACCCAGTGCGAAGGAGTTCTTGGTGTCGGGTTCCCATTTCATGCTGATGCGCGGCTCAATGGAGAGTTCCTTGGAGAGCACGAAGTAGTTGGCTGCGACGCCGATGTTGAACGAGAGCTGTTTGATGGGTGTGATGACGTTCGACCAGTGCAGATTGCCCAGTCCTGTGTTGTCGCTCACGTCGTAGAGAGGGGTGGCGGGCACGGGGGAATAAGGTGCATCGGCCTGGCGGAAGGAGATACTGAAGAAGCGCTGTGAATATTCACCACCCACCTGTGTGAGCCATTTCGGCGCGACCTGCTTCGACAGTTCTGTGTTGAGGACGAGGCGGTCTTCGTTCTGCTTCAGATAGTAGTAGGGCTCTTCCTTTCCTGTGAAGCTGGTGATGGCGCCGCTGGCATCGGCGTTGAAGTAGCGGTAATAGGTGTCCAGCTTGTCGTGCTGCATGTTATAGGCCAGTGTGGTGCGCCATGTCCATTTGTTGCCCAGGTGAATCTTGTGCGAGGCTCCTGCCACGAAGTTCCACATCTTGAAGTGGTCGTCGCTTACATCGTAGATGGAGTGTACTTCATCAAGTTCGGGCAGCTGGTCTTTAGCCTTGTCATAAAAGCCGAGTGCGAAGACAGAGAAGGTGCCGGCAGTCTTCGTGGGGAAGTTGAGCTTCATCGAGAAGTCCATGAAGTCGAAGTCTGTTCCAGCCACGTCGAGGATACCCATTTTGTGGGCCAGGGAGGTGAAGCCGTAACGGAAGTTGAAGATATAGCTGCTGTTGTTCTTACGTGAGATGGGACCTTCAAGCGTCAGTTCTTCCGACACGGTACCCACCTGCAGTATGTTCTCGTGCTTGGAGTTGTTGCCAGCCCTCATGCGCATGTCGAAGACCCCGCTCAAGGAGTTGGAGTAGTTGGCATTGAAGGCAGAGGTGAAGAAGTCACTGTTTCCTATGGTGTTCGAGTTCAGGGCGCTCACCATGCCGAATCCGCCTCCGTAGAGGTCGCTGAAGTGGTTCGGTGCAAAGATCTCAATACCCTCCAGGCGATACTGCATATTCTGCGGCGCATTACCATAGACCGAGATGCCGTTGCCGTCGCTCTGTCCTGATACGCCTGCGTAGGCTGTCACCAGTCGGGATGGGTCATTGCCGCCGCCGGCAAAGCGGCTGGCCTCTTCCATTGAGAGCATCACGCCGCCAACAAGGGCAGTAGGATTGACCGTTGCCATCTTGTTCACACGTGGCTTCACGATGACTTCTTTCAACTCGTTGGCGTTCTCGCGCAGTGCAATGTCAAGAACAACCTCTTTCACACCCACCACCTGCACTTCTTTCTGCATGTTGGACTCATAGCCTATGTACGAGGTCTCAACAGAGTATCGGCCGCCTTTTCCCACGTTGATGAGGAACTTGCCGTCAAGGTCGGTGACGGAAGCCTTGTTTTCCATCTCTATGATCTTTACTGTCGCACCAATGAGGGGTTCACCGCTGATGGCGTCGGTCACTGTGCCACGCAAGGTCTGAGATGAGGCGGCACTGCAGTATATGGCCAGTATGGCGGCAAGCATCCAGTTCTTGCCGTACAGGAAACCAAAGGTTGAGCGAATCATCTTGTCCATTTTCAATAGTTTTATGGGTTATTGGAGTCTTATTCTGTTCGTTGTATTCGTCTTCTGAGGACTTTCCGGTGCAAATGTACAAAAAAAACTTGAATTATGAGCCGGTTCAATAAATAATTTATTCAACTATCTCAAGTTTCGCAAGTGCGCCCTGAAGGGGCAGCAGCTGTAAGCCCAGGGCGACGCTCTGAGTAAACAGACGTGGAAACCATCGCCCTGAGTAAACAGACGTGGAAACCATCGCCCTGCAAACTATGTTGACGATGAAAGAAAAAGCCGCAGTCCTTGTCGGACTACGGCTTTTTTAATTTCTTGCTTTGCCTTGAGCATTCAGCTCAAAGGTAGGCTTGTGATCAGAAGACCAAAACGGTATTCGTAATACCTCTTCCTTACTTCACCTTTTCAACAATGGCGGCAAAAGCCTGCGGATTGTTCATGGCGAGGTCGGCAAGCACCTTGCGGTTGATTTCGATACCAGCCTTGCTGAGTGCACCCATAAACTGAGAGTAGCTCATGCCGTTGAGGCGTGCGGCAGCGTTGATACGCTGGATCCACAGTGCGCGGAAGTTGCGCTTCTTGGTGCGACGGTCACGGTAGGCGTAGGTCAGACCCTTCTCCCAGGTGTTCTTTGCTACTGTCCAGACATTCTTGCGAGCTCCAAAGTAGCCACGGGTGAGCTTCAAAATTCTCTTACGCTTTGCTCTTGATGCAACGTGATTTACTGATCTTGGCATAATTTTTCTACTTTAAATGTTCGACAATAGGTTTAACGGAGACACAACAGGTCACGAACCTGCTTCATGTTGCTGGGATCGACGATAGCCTGATGCACCAGATTACGCTTCTGTTTCTTGGTCTTCTTTGTGAGAATGTGGCTGTGGTAAGCGTGATGTCTCTTAACCTTACCTGTTCCGGTGAACGTGAATCTCTTCTTCGCGCCGGAGTTTGTCTTTACTTTTGGCATTGTTTTTTGAAATTTTAAATTGTTATTAATAACCGACGGCTACGCATATACCGGGCGCGCCGTCTTCTTTTGCTAATCTTCGTTTTCAGTGAGCTTCTTCAGGGCGTCGGCACTGATCTTGGCATTGGCCAAAAGCCCACCGTTTGAGGGTGTGTCTATGTCGCTGTCGTCAGCGTTTATGGCCTTAGTCTGCTGTTTGACGTTGCCCTTGGCATCGGTCTGTTCGCCTGCCTTCAGCTTCTCGCGGTCGCGGGCCTGCTGGCTCTTCTTCGTTGAACTGCCTGTCTTCTTGGGTGCCAGGTAGAGGAACATCTTCTTGCCTTCGAGCGATGGCATGGACTCCACTTTTCCCCATTCCTCCAGGTCGTTGGCAAACCTGAGCAGCAGCACTTCTCCCTGTTCCTTGAACAGGATGCTTCGTCCGCGGAAGAACACGTAGGCACGCACCTTGTTGCCTTCTTCGAGGAACTCCTTGGCGTGCTTCAGCTTGAACTGATAGTCGTGCTCATCGGTCTGCGGTCCGAATCTGATTTCCTTCACCTCAACCTTCACTTGCTTGGCCTTCATTTCCTTCTGGCGCTTCTTCTGCTGGTAGAGGAACTTTGAATAGTCGATGATGCGGCACACAGGCGGGTTGGCATTGGGTGAGATCTCCACGAGATCGGCATCCTGTTCGCGTGCCATTTCAAGTGCCTGACGGGTGGGCATTACTGTCGATCCGCCATCACTGACGATGCGGACTTCGCGTACGCGTATTTGTTCGTTAATACGGTACTGATTCTTTATTTTGTCATTTTTCATCAACTATTTTGAGTTTGATTTTTCGAAAATCGGCTGCAAAATTACTAAAAATTAGTGAAATGCAATAGGTTAGCAATGGGAAGTATCATGCGTTTTACGTTTTTTTAACAGAATCGTTTCTGCCTGTCCTGTCCTCAGAAGAACAGGAAGGGATTCTTGCTGCCTTTTGGGAAACGCTGGAAGCTGTAGGTGAGTTTGATCAGGGCATACTGTGAGATGACGTTGGTATAGGTCTCCGTGCGTCCCTGTTCGTTGATGGTGCAGTTGCGGTTGGAGAGCTGGCCCAGTATGTCGAATCCCTCGAGGGTGAGCAGCAGCGACCCTTTCAGGAATCGGCGTGTGAGTCGTGCGCCCCAGATGAGTTCGTTGGTGTTCATCTGCGGGTCGCTGTATCCGCGCCGGCTATAGTTGGTTAGCGTGGTGTTGAGTTCGAAGTCCCACGGCAGTTGCAGCAGCAGTGAGCCTCCGTAGCTGAAGTTTCCGGCATTGATGCGCTGGAAGTCCTGACGGTCGCCGTTGACGTGGTTGTAGGAACCGCCTACGTTGAGGCTGAACTCGCTGTTCTGCGGAGCAGAGAACTCGTTCTCACTCTTTTTCGATGCAAACCGCCATGTGAAGCTGAGTCGTTCAGTGAGGTTGGTATTGTTGACGGTGCTGCGCTGGCTGCCCAGTGTGAAGTCGGCATCGCCCACGCCTGCTATTCCTCCGGCTCCTGCTACGCTGTTCAGGTCGACGCTGTGGCTGTAGTTTCCGCTGAGATCGTTCTGGAACGAGAGGGTGCGTTTCTCATCGAGGCTCTGTCCCCAGGCGATGTTGCCTGATAGGTTCCAGTTGCCATTGACGTTCTCGGGTTTGGTGACGGTGCGGCCTGTGGCCTTGTCGTAGACCATGCTGGTGGCCACGGCGTCGAAGGTACGGCTATAGTTGAGGCTGCTCCATATATTCTTCTGCCTGGAGCCGCCATGTATCGAGAAGTCGGCACCAACGTTCAGTGTTCTGGTCTTCTTCAGGTCGGGATTGGAGTAGGTGGTGAGCAGCGGGTCACTGTCGTCACGGTAGCTGACAAGGCTCATGATGTCTGGTGCGCTGGTGTCGAGCGAACCCCTGACCGAGGCACGTATCAATGGATGGCTCTTGGTATCGCTGATGATCATCACGTCATGGCCCTGCACTTTTGTCTTCTGTTTGTCGTTGCGCTTGGGTGCATACTCTATGCGCAGCGAGGGGTTGAAGGTCCAGTAGCCTTGCGTCAGGTGCTGGGAGGTCTGACGGAAGTAGTCGAGTGTGTTGTGATAGTAGACCACGGGCAGTTCGAGGTTGATGGCACCGTCGCCCAGGAAACGAGGTACGAGACGCAGCTGGGCGGTGAGTCGGTTCTGAATATCGTGGCGGGTAGAGGTGTTGGAGTTCATCTGGTCGAGCACGCTCAGCAGGGCTTCCTCAGTGGAGGGCAGTGTGCCCAGTGAAGTGAGGGTAGAGTCGAGGCGGTCGAGACGATAGAGTGAGTTCTCGCCGTCGTTATAGTTATGGGAATAACGGTAACGGAAACGCAGGTTGTGCTGGCCCATGCCATAGTTGTAGTCTGCAGTGAATGCTGTGTTCCAGTGGGTGTTGGGCGCATAGGTGTACTGATTGCGGAAGTCACGGAGTTCGCCACTGCTACTGCCCATACTGCCGCCTGTACCCATACTGCCGCCGCTGCCAAAGCCACCACCTTTCATATAATAGACGTCAGACAGCTGGTAGGTGTTACGGCGGCTGGTGCCGTAGTTTGCATCTGCGCTCAGCGATACCACGTCGGCCATGATCTTGATGTCGGCACTGAACTGTCCGCCTAGGTTGAAGCTGCGGTTGTCGCCCTGTGACTGCTGCGCGCGTCGGTTCATGGTGATGGTGCGGTACTTGTCGGGGTGCAGGAAGAGGTCGTCCAGCAGGTCTCCGTACTCGGCAGGATCGGCATCGAACTGTGCGGAACGGTTGTTGCTATGGTTCTTACCGTCACTGTAGTTGAAATTGATGCTGCCGTAGCTGACCAGCCCTTTGGGTGAGAGGCTGATGCGGGCCATGCCTCCCAAAGAACGGCTGCGGTTGCGTGCATAGTTGGCCTGCCGGCTGTAGGTGTCGCCGCCGGTGAGGTAGGTCTGCGAGGAGGTCCATGTGTCAGTATGGCTATCGTTGTGGGAGCCGTTGATGCTCAGTCCCCCCGACAGTTTGTCCTCCCAGTCGCCGAAGCTATATCCCACGTCGGCTGTACGGTAGGTGTTGACACCCTGGGCCGACTGCGGCTGGTAGCCCATGACACTGATACCCCCTCCGCCGAACATGATGTAGGAATTGCTCTGGTCGTTGAGGTTGTTCACGTTGGCAGCCACTGACAGCTGGTGTTTGCCAGAACGGCGGTTGGCCATGCCCTTCAGCCCCCACCGGTGGTCTGTGCCGGCACCGCCCTCTATGTTGCCGAAAGTGCTGGTGGCATACTGCTTTTTCAGCCTGACGTCCATGACGTAGCTTTTATCGTCCATGTCGCGTCCCATCATCTGGGTGAGCTTACCTTTGCGGTCGAACACCTTGATTTTGTTCACCGTATATGCGGGTAGGTTCTCCAGTGCCGCCTTGGGGTCGCCCTCGAAGAAGTCGCGTCCGTCGACCAGCAGGTTGTCAATCTTCTTGCCGTTGACCTTGATTTCACCGTCCTTGCTGAGCTCGGCACCAGGCAGCTGGCGGATGAGGGCATCGAGCATGGAGCCTTCTGCCAGGTTGAATGCATCGGCATTGTAGACCACCGTGTCGCCTCGCAGCACCATCTTGATCTTTGTGCCGGTCACTGTCACCTCGTTCAGCACACGCGACTCGCGCTGCATGTCAATGCGCTTCAGCCATATGTCGCCCTCGCGCTTGTACTTCACCTCGAAGGGTGTGTAGACGGTCTTGTAGCCTATGCAGGAGGTGCGTATCAGGTACTTTCCCTTGTCCTTGACGGGAAAGGAGAACATGCCGAAGTGGCGGTACATGAGAGTGTCGTCGCCAACGGGCTGATAGGTGGCTAATAGGGAGCTGTCGGCAGCAGCCAGCAGGCAGATGGAGACGCCCTCTACGGGCTCGTGGGAAAAACTGTCGGCTACGCGTCCGCTGACCTTGCGTACTTCTTCCATCTGCTGTGCAACAGC
>JAEEGG010000698.1_pt1 | contig 100148 bp, 69 predicted proteins | sample 9134161 | NCBI WGS metagenome assembly JAEEGG01 (sample SAMN16246543, study PRJNA631951) | gut metagenome | biome: gut microbiome; feature: rumen; material: CR-attached | host: Bos | place: Iran: Karaj | collected 2018-10
CAGCCAAGCGTACAGGCAGAAGGAGATTGAGTGTCACGTGCACCGTTACCGTAGCAGTACAAGCCACAGGAATTTCCCTCAACAAGACAACGCTGAATTTCTCTGCGCTCAATACCACCCAGACGCTGACTGCCACCGTCAGTCCCAGCAACGCTGCCAATAATACTCTGACATGGGCAAGCAGCAACACTGACGTTGCCACGGTTAGCAGCGGCGGTGTGGTAACCGCCAAGGGTAATGGTACTGCCACCATCACAGCCAAGACAACAGACGGGAGTAACAAGAGCGCCACATGCACAGTTACAGTAACTGTACAAGCTACAGGCGTAACCCTCAACAAGACAACGCTGAATTTCTCTGCACTCAACACCACCCAGACATTAACTGCTACAGTCAGTCCCGACAACGCTGCCAACAAGACACTGACATGGGCAAGCAGCAACACTGACGTTGCCACGGTTAGCAGCAGCGGTGTGGTAACCGCCACGGGCTACGGCACCGCCACCATCACAGCCAAGACAACAGACGGGAGTAACAAGAGCGCCACATGCACTGTTACAGTAGTTATACCCGTCACTGGCGTAACCCTTAACCAAACCTTTATAAAATGTGACAGTCCTGGTCAAACAATAACCTTAACAGCAACCATAAGTCCTGCCAATGCAAATAAGACCGTTAAGTGGTCCAGCAGTAACACAAAAGTAGCAACGGTGGATGCTAACGGCAAGGTAAGTGTTGTTGGTGAAGGATCAGCCAACATTATCGCCCAATCGGCTGCTGAACCAGGTATAAAGGCTATATGCACTGTTGTCTGCTCCACACTGGAATATATATATGTAGGTGGTATCTACTACCTGCCATACGCTGACGGTCACGCAGAAGTGACAAACATGGCCCTCGGCTATGACCCGGGAGAGGAAGAACGCACCGACTATGCCGGAACTATAAATATTCCGACGACAGTAAACTGGAACGGAAAGAACTACAATGTTACAGGAATCCACGAATACGCCTTTAAGCGTATGAAAGATTTGCAGAGCGTAGTTATTCCCGCATCAGTAACAGATATTGGTCAATGTGCTTTCTTCTATTCTGAGAAACTGGCTCGAGTGCTGTTTATGAATCCCAACGACAGCAAACTGACGCGAATAAGGGGCAGTGTCTTCAATCATTGTTCTTCACTGGACAATGTCTCGCTGCCCAATTCTGTCAATACGATTCACAGCAATGCTTTCCGTGATTGCATATCGTTGAAGAAACTGCAACTGTCTTCTTCACTTACTACTATTGGTGCGAATGCATTTGAAAACTGCACGGCTTTGCCGACCCTGAATATGCCGGACAAACTCTCGACTGTTGACGACTATGCGTTTAATAACTGCACGAGCCTGACAACAATTGTATTTTCTCCGGCATTGTATAAGATAAACAAATATACTTTTGCCAACTGCACATCATTACCAAAGATTCAGCTGCCGGAGAAACTGTCGTTTATCGATGAGTTTGCCTTTACCAACTGCACTTCACTTGCATCAGCATATCTGCCAGAAAGCTTAGGTTCCATTCAGAACTACGCCTTCTCTAATGACGAGACACTGAAAGAGATTACCTTCCCTTCGCAGTTGCAGGGTATCGGCGCAGGCTGTTTCCTCAATTGCACCGAATTGCAGACTGTGACATTTAACACTACCATTGCCACAATGACTGTGGGTGCCGATGCCTTTGACGGATGTACAAAGCTTAGCAGGGTGAACGTGAAAGACCTCGGCAGTCTGGCTCACACCAACTTCAACACCGAGAAGTCCAACCCACTTTCGCTGGCTCACCATCTGTATCAGAACAATAGGGAGTTGACCACAGCCTTAGTTCCCGAAAGCACCATGTACGTCAATAACTACGCTTTCAGCGGTTGCACTTCTCTAAAGGAGATAAACCTGCCATCTACCATACAATATGTTAACGACAACATCTTCTACAACTGCACCGCCCTAACCACGGTGCGTTGCAAGGCAGAGATGGTACCGCCATTCATCGGCACTGACGATCCCGCTAAGATGAACAATGTCTTCAACAAGGCAACGTTGTATGTGCCCAAGGATGCAATCGAAGACTATAAGTATGATGATTGGTGGAAGCGCTTCAAGAGTGTGAAAGAGGACGACAGTACTCCAAGCAATCTCGGTGACGTCAACGGCGACGGCGACGTTAACACCTCCGACGTAGTGGCCGTTTACAACTTCATCATCGACGGCACCGGCGTGACTAAGGAGGCAGCTGACGTCAACGGCGACGGCGACGTTAACTCCACCGACGTTGTGGCTATCTACAACCTCATCATCTCCGGCAACATCAGCGGTGAGTCCGCAGGCAGCAAGTCCCTCTATCCTATGGCTGACGGCGACGACACCGAGGTTACCGTCCTCGTGGGCAGCACCGACAACCTGGCTGAGATTCCCGTGACTGTCTACCTCACCAACCCCACCGTTGACATCACCGCCGTTGAGGCCAACCTCGAGGCTCCCGTTAGTGTAGACAAGTTCGTCTATGACGAGGAGGAGGAAGATTACAAGACAGCCGACACTGACCGCTGGGGCAAGAAGCATACAGTTAAGTATGCTGCCGGTACCGCAGCTCACGGCGCCAACGTATTCTTCATCTCCATCACCAACCCCGACAACAAGGCCTTCAAGGAGAAGGAGGGTGCCGTCGTTACCGTTTACTTCGACGGCAGCGAGCTGGCTGACGGCGACTACGTAGTTAAGATGACCTCTTCACTGGCCGTAGGCACCGACGCCAAGTCCTACAAGGCAGCCGACATGGATGCCAAGTTCAGCATCAAGGACGGTAAGGTAACCGCCGTAGCAGCCCTCACCGCTGAGGCCGCTGCCGCCGGCAAGGCTGTCTACACCGTTGACGGCAAGAAGGTAGCTGCTCCTGCAAAGGGTCAGATCCTCATTGTTGACGGTAAGGCTGTGAAGTTCTAAAAAGCGAGACCCCCTCTTATCCCCCTAAAGGGGGAGGATGGGACACTCCCATACGATTTCGGGAGGCGCAAGCAGTTGCGCCTCCCGATTGTTTGCTATAATTATCTTTTCTCTGTTATATATTCTCCTTTCTCTGTTCCCTTTTCCCTATTTGTGCCGCCGACGGCACTCCTTCTATCCTAGAGGAGGATAAGGATTTTCTCTCTTTTAATCGGGAAAACCGCCAGGCAAAAAGCCCGTTTCGTACAGTCAAAATCTAATCGCGTATGGATTTTTTTACTATTGTGTAAGAATATTCTTTTATCGCGAAGAAAAGAAATTTAATCGCGCCGAGCCGAAATCTAATCGCGCCGAAATCAAATCTAATCGCGCCGAAACTGACCACTTCCTCGCGATTCTTTTTTTCCTTCTCGCAATAAAAAAAATTCTCTTCGCGAAAAATTCTTCTATCCTCGCGAAAATTTTTCTTAAGCCCACATTCCCTGGCTTTATGTCCACGTTAAACATCTTAAAGTAAACGGCAAGAAGAAGGCACAAATGACTTTGGCCATTAAAAATTGCCTACTTATTAGTGTTCCGCCTTTACCACACAATACTATGCCACAACGGTATAGGCGATATAGAATATATATATGGACAAGAGGACGGCGCCCTCCCAGCGCTCAAGGATGCGACGAGTGAACATAAAGAACCATAGCAGGGCTGCCAGTCCGCCCATGAGAAGATAGTCGCAGAAGAAGCCTACATCGGCATTGTGGATAGGACAGATGACTGCGGGCAGTCCGATGCCAAACAGAACATTGAAGGTGACGGAACCTACGATATTGCCGATAGCCATGTCCTGCTGACCCTTGCGGGCAGCTATGACGGAAGCAAAAAGCTCAGGGAAACTAGTGCCGACGGCTACGATGGTAAGTCCTATTATTCTCTCCATATCCTTGGGGTCAGCTCCAACAGCTTCGCCTATCTCGCGAGCTATGCCGGAAGCGCCATGAACGAGCAGATTGGAGCCGCCTACCAACAGACCAAGTGCGAAGAGTGCAAGGAGAATGGCTTTCCACAGAGCCATAACGGGCTCTGATTTCTCTTCGTTGGATTCGGCTTTTTTGGTAAGTCGACGCGAACGACGCACCTCCCACGAAACGAACAGAATGAGGATGGTCACGCCGATGGTGCCTGCCAAGCGACCAATGGTACCTGTCATACCCACGCCAACCAACAGCCAGCAGGCTGCAATCATCATGGGAAGGTCAACCTTGAGGGTAAAGGCCTTGGAAACGCACGGTATAATGAGGGCTGTGACGCCGAGAATCATGCCGATATTGGCTATGTTGGAACCCACAACATTGCCTACGCTGATGCCGGGACTGTCAGCAAGGGCAGCCTGCAGGCTGACGAATAGCTCGGGGGCACTGGTGCCGAACCCAATAACGGTAAGGCCGATTACCATCGGACTAAGTTTGGCCTTCTTGGCAATGGCCACAGAACCGTCAACGAGCCAGTCGCCACCCTTAATGAGCAGCACAAAACCTAGGAGAACGAATAGGATGTTGAGTAACATCTTGTGTTATTTAAACTTTATTGCCAGATCCAATTGTGGATACTGTTGGAAATTGGAGGTGCAAAGATACTCTGTCTGAAGAATTGGTGCAAGGACCAAGGCATTACAATATTATTACAGATAAAGGCAAAAGACTTCCATGGATTAGCCGAAGAAAAGATAGCAGACAAAGATGGCGGCTACTATTCCGATAAGGTCGGCAAGAAGGCCGCAGACGACGGCGTGGCGCGTCTTGCTGATGCCGACGGCGCCGAAATAGACGGCCAGGATGTAGAAAGTGGTGTCGGTGCTGCCCTGAAAGATACAACTGAGGCGGCCGATGAAGGAATCGGCGCCGAAGGTGTTCATGGCATCGACCATCATGCCCCGGGCTCCGCTGCCGGAGAGAGGCTTCATGAGTGCGGTGGGCAGGGCACCTACCCAGTCGGTAGCCATACCTATAAACTCAAAGGCCTTCTGCAGGCCGAGAATAAGCCAGTCCATAGCACCGGAGGCACGGAATACGCCGATTGCCACGAGCATCGCTACAAGGTAGGGAATTATTCGCACAGCGGTCTGAAATCCCTCCTTGGCTCCCTCTACGAAGGCATCATATACATTGATTTTCTTTCTTACGCCGGAGAAAAGGAAAATCATAATGATGAGCATGAGCAGGAGGTTGGCGCCCATAGTGGTGACAGAGTTAAGAGAATCCTTATCCATCTGGGTGAAAGCCCACACGATGGCCGCCACAGCCACGCAAGCTCCGCCGAGGGTTAGCAGCAGAGTGCGGTTGAAGAGGTTGATCTTCTGATAGATGGAAGTAATAATAACTCCACCAAGAGTGGCTGCGAAAGTGGCTATGAGAATGGGTAGGAAGACATCAGTAGGCTGAGCAGCCCCCATCTGGGCACGATAGACGAGAATGGAGATAGGCACGATGGTGAGACCGCTGGTGTTGAGCACAAGAAACATGATCATAGGATTGGTGGCGGTATCCTTCTTAGGGTTAAGGCTTTGCAGGCCTTCCATTGTCTTGAGGCCCAAAGGGGTGGCAGCATTGTCAAGACCGAGCATATTAGCCGAGATATTCATGAACATGTTTCCGAAAACGGGATGATTCTTGGGAATGTCGGGGAAGAGCTTAACCATGACAGGACTGAGAACACGGGCCAAGGCATTGATGAGGCCGCCACGCTCGCCAATCTTCATGATGCCGAGCCAGAGCGACAGCACACCGGTAAGACCAAGACTGAGCTCGAAGGCCGTCTTGGCGGTATCAAAGGTAGAGTCCATGATGGCGGGGAAGACCTCCATGTCGCCCATGAAGAGCAGTTTGACCAGTCCAATCAGAAAAGCTATTGCAAAGAATGCAATCCAAATGTAATTAAGTACCATCCTTTATGTTTAAGATTTGATTTTATTGCCACGCCCGGCAATCTCTCGATGACTGCGGCATGGCTGATTCCGATGTATACAAAATGCAAAAGTACGAATTAATTAACAATTAAAGTAGTGTTGTCGGAATTTTTGGCCACCTTGCGGCATTTTATCAACAGATGGGAGCCGTCGACTGCAGTAGTGGCAAAGAGGTAGAGGTCGCCACCCTCACGCAGTTTGAGCCGCTTGCGGAGTTCGGCTACAGAGGCAGGGAAATTGCGCACGGTGATATTAGCCTGTTGCACGTCTGAAAGCATTCGGCGAATATCAGACTTGCCGAAGCCGCCCCACTCTATTATCCTAAAGATGCGACCGGGGAAAGTTGGGCAAAGCTGAGTGGTGGTGAAGAGATTGCTGGAGGGATGAAGTTTAAGGAGTCCGCAGCGAGCAGCTACAGCATCTTGCACCCCGGCCTTAAGCAACGAAGCATTAGGCTCATAGAGAAAAGCGCCCATTTCATCGAGATATTTGGGTTGGGTGGTCCATGCCTCATGAGCCAGGCAGGAGACAGGGATTTCGTCAGTGTCAAGATTGACGCAAAAGATATGCAACGGACTATCGACAGCAGAGAGCACAAGTAGTAGTTCGCGGCACTCGCCCTTGACACTTACGACATGAACCTCGTTGACATGATTCAGCCGGCGCAAAGCCATGTGGATATCAAGCATAGGTGACAGCTTGAGCAGCACGAGAGACGAATAGGCAAGGAGATCAGACTGCATGGCGGACACATCGGGCACACAGTGCTCAATGGCCACAGTCTTGCGCCCCACACCATCGCGACGGGCGGGATCTAGGAAAAGCAAAGAATAGCGGCGAAAGAGCCACGCACCGTCGGAGGCGGAATCAGCATTGATAACCTCGGCATGAGGGATTCCCAGAAGAGGAAGATTGTGAGTGACTATGCGACAGAGATCAGGCTGCTGCTCAAAATAGTATGAATGAGTAAAGAGAGGCGCCAGGTAAGAAAAATCTACACCAAAGCCACCGGTGAGGTCGGCCATCGACACCCTTTCGGCAGCAGCAGGCAAGAGACGCTCCACAAGCTGGCGCTTATAGAGAGCTGTGGCCTGGCTGGAACACTGCTCCATAGAGAGGCGCGGCGGATAGAACAGTCCCTCAATCTGTGCCCATAAGGGCAGCTTGCGCTTGGCAAGTTGACGACCCTCTATCTGCTGCAAACACCATCGTGCATCAACGCCCTCAGGCATTGGAGCCAGTGCCAGTCGACTCACATCATCATCCAAGTGGGCGGCTATATATTCTTCGTTGGTCATGAGACTCTTTGTATTTGAAACGTGAAAATAAAATCACTTCCTACGATAAAAAAACACACGCTGCACATTGGCTACTATCTTAACAGTCTGCACTCGAACGCAAATTTACCTGTTTTTAAGCGAATATTCAAAGGCTCGATTTATTTCTGCTGAAAAAAGGGGATTTATTTGCATTTCTATTACAAAATAGACTATTTTTGCATACAAATTTAATTCATAATGATTACAACGATTCTCCTTACACTGGCCGGCCTTGCCATCGGGGCAGTGATAGCCGCCATGGCATGCAACAACAGAATTTCGCAACTGAAATACCAGAACGGGGTGCTTAAGACAAAACTTGACAATGCCTATCAGCGCACCGACGAACTCAACGCCCTGCATGCCACTGAACTAGAACGTCTGAGAAAAGACCAAAAGGAACAACTAGAGCAGCAGCTGGCCTTGATGAAGGAGCAGATCAACAGCTCATCAGAAGAGATTCTGCACAAGCGGCAGCAGCAGCTGGAGACCACAAGCCGGCAGGCTCTTCTGAAAATTGTGGACCCTCTGCAGACGGAACTAAAGCGAATGCAGGAGATAGTGGACAAGGCCACCCTGGAACATTCCAACAGTATGTCACGCCTTGACTCGGCTATTAAGTCGAACATTATGCAGGTCAAAGACGTTGGCGAGAAAGCAGACCGACTGGCTCAGGCCCTGTCTGGTGAGAGCAAGACCCAAGGTGATTTTGGCGAACTGCGCTTGAAGCAGCTACTAGACGACATGGGATTTGAGGAAGGGCTGCAATATGAGCAGCAGGTAACGCTGCGTGATGAACGTGACCATGCAATTACCGACAGCGACGGCCACCGCCTACAGCCCGACGTGATACTACACTTCCCCGAAAAGCGCGACATAATCATTGATTCAAAGGTATCGCTGACAGCCTTCAGAGACTACTACGCCGCTGACGACGAACAGCAACGCAAGGAAGCCATGAAGCGACACGTGGGATCGGTGCGCAAACACATAGACGAGCTGGCACGCAAGGATTATTCTAAATACCTATGCGGCAACAAACTAGACTTCGTGATTATGTACGTTTTTAGTGAAAGCGCATTACAGTTAGCTCTATCGGCAGAGCCTCAGCTATACAAGGAAGCATATGAGAAACACGTGATTCTCTGCGGAAGCAATAATCTCTACGCCTTGCTGCGAGTGCTGGAAACGAGCTGGAAGCAAATGCAGCAAGTAGAAAATCATCAGAAGATCTTTGATGCCGCCAACATCATAGTAGAAAGAGTGCAGACTTTTGCGGAGCGATTTCAGCGAGTGGAAGACTGCCTCGCTTCCACCCAAAAGGCCATTGACGAAGTAAAGCGCAGCACGTCTGATAGCGGACAAAGCATAGTAGTAGCCGCCAATAAACTGGTGAAGATCGGCGCTTCGGAAAGCAAGCGCCACAAAGCCCTACCTAAAGACTCAGTTGCACAATAGAGAGCCGTCTATTTCCTGCCAAAGAGGCGAGAGATCCACTTTATATTGTCAATCCACTGAATGATAGGGCCAATGACTGGCACCACCCGGAGGCCGCCATATTTGAGTTGGCGCACCTCGTCGGGCAAAGCCTGCATGGCTGCGGTATTAAGTTCGCGCTTAACCATCGACTCCATGTGGTCTTGTGCTGCACTTTGGGCTGCTGCTGCCTGAAGGTCCTCTACCTGCTCGTCGGTGGTCTTGCCGTTAGTCATGAAATATTTGGCATAACGGGCCAGCAAATCATTGTACTGCTGGGTTAGCGGACTGGCAGCAAGCTGCTGCTCGAAGGTACCCTGGTCGGCACATCCTGAGGCCAGCTGCTCCAACTGGGCAAACAGGGCATCGGCCTCAGCCACCCCCTCGGCGGGGAGACGATAATTGTCTAACACTTGCTTGCGAGCAACAAGCCACGGATGTGTTTCCATATATGTATTCTTTTTAGGGTGATTATTTTAATGGCTGCTCTGGCCGCCATGGTGCATATTACGTGGGTGGTGGAGAAGTATCTCCTCACGCAGTCGTGACCGGTCGATGTGGGTATAGATCTCAGTGGTGGCTATGCTCTCATGGCCAAGCATGGCCTGAATGGCACGCAGGTTAGCCCCGCCCTCCAACAGATGGGTAGCAAAGGAGTGACGCAGAGTGTGAGGGGATATCTTTTTTTTGATGCCAGCCTTGGCAGCCAACCCCTTGATGAGGTGGAAAACCATAATACGCCCTATATTGCGCGTGCCGCGCCTGACAGTGATAAAGACAAAGTCCTGATACTCGGGCGGTATCTGCCACTGGTTACGGTCGAGAAAATAGAGATGCAGCTCCTTGATGGCCCTTGGTGAGATAGGCACCAGTCGCTCCTTGGAGCCCTTGCCCTTAACCTTAATGAAGCCCTCCTCCAGATAGAGATCAGAAATCTTAAGGTTGCAGAGTTCACTGACACGCAGGCCGCAACTATAGAGCACCTCTATCATTGCCCTGTTGCGCTGGCCTTCCTTGGTATCGAGGCGTATGGCTGCGATGAGAGCGTCTATCTCCTCCACGCTGAGCACCTCGGGCAAATGGATACCTAGTTTGGGCGAGACTAGCAGTTCGCTGGGGTCAGAGTCGATGCGCCCTGTCATGAGGAGAAACCTGCAGAAAGCCCTGACCCCAGAGAGAATCCTGCTCTGTGAACGGGCATCGAGGCCTATGTCGAAAAGGCCAGCTGCAAAGGCATGGAGTTGCTCAATTGTCATTTGCAGAGGCTCCACATCCTCAGCGGCAAGGAAGGAAAGGAGTTTGTCAAGGTCTCGCATATAGGCATCGAGAGTGTTGGGCGAGAGGCCGCGCTCCAGCCGCAAATATATGTAATAAGGACGCACTAACTCTCGCTGCCATCGCTGCCATCTAGCGCTGCGTTGGAGCAGTGAAACATCAATATTTTGCTCCTCAATGAGGTCCATGTGATTTTTTCTTCCTAATTTCGCCACGAAATTACTAAGAATTTAGGAATAAGGAATTATTTGATATTTGAAAATTGACTTTTGATATTTAAAAATTATTGCTACTATCTTATGAGAATACAGATTATCAACGGCCCCAACCTCAACCTGCTAGGAGTGAGAGAACCCGATGTGTACGGAAGCACTGGATTTGAAACCTATCTTGCCGACCTGCGCAAGCAGTATCCGCAAACAGAGATAGAATACTTTCAAAGCAACGTGGAAGGAACTTTGGTAGATAAGATACACGAAGTGGGCTTTTCCTTCGATGGAATCGTACTAAACGCTGGAGCTTACACCCATACCTCGGTGGCTCTGCTGGATGCCATCAAGGCCGTAAGTACACCGGTGATAGAAGTGCATATCTCCAATGTGCACCAAAGAGAGGTGTTTCGCCACCACTCGATGATCTCCGCCGGCTGCAAGGGAGTGATATGCGGATTTGGGATGGATTCCTACCGGCTAGCCATTGAGGCCTTCCTCCACTCGTGATGCAAGATCTGACCAACTACATAGAGCAGCACATAGACAGGGAGCACCCCTATCTGCACCGGCTGTGGCGCGCCACCAACCTTTATCAAGTAAGGGGGCACATGGCCTCGGGCCATCTGCAGGGAATACTGCTGAGGATGCTGGTGGAGATGATCCAACCCCGCCGAGTGCTAGAGATAGGCACTTTCACAGGATACTCGGCGCTGAGCATAGCCTCGGGATTGAAAGAAGGAGCCATCATCGATACCTATGAGATAAACGACGAGCTAGAGAACTTTACTCGCCGCAATATTGAAGAGTCACCCTGGGCCGACAAGGTGAGGCTGCACATTGGCGATGTGCTACAAAAGCTGAAAGGGCAGGCACCAACCTATGACCTTATTTTTATAGACGGCAACAAGCGCCAATACTGCGAATACTATGCTTTGGCACTTAATCTACTCTACCCTCGTGGATACATACTGGCCGACAACACTCTGTGGGATGGGCACATCACCGACCCCGCTTATGATCGCGATGAGCAAACACAAGGAATTCGCCTTTTCAACGAAGAGATTGCCCATGACGAAAAGGTAGAGAAAGTTATCATCCCTCTGCGCGATGGTCTGACATTAATAAGGAAGAAATAACGGTGTGCTTTTTTGCCCAAGAATCATAGATTGAACGATTTTGTGCCGCAAAATGCGACATAATCATATTTATTTATTACCTTTGTCCGTTAAATAGCGAACAAAGGCTCTTTTTTTGTAAAAACAAAACAGACTATACTGATGGACTACAATTTTCAGGAGATTGAAAAGAAATGGCAACAGCGGTGGAGAGAACGCAAGACTTACCGCGTTGTGGAGGACAAGAACAAGAAGAAGTTCTATGTGTTAAACATGTTTCCCTACCCCAGCGGCGCAGGTCTGCACGTGGGGCATCCGCTAGGCTACATAGCAAGCGACATATATGCCCGCTACAAGCGCCAAAAAGGATATAATGTGCTGAACCCCATGGGCTACGATGCCTACGGTCTGCCCGCAGAGCAGTATGCCATACAGACCGGCCAGCACCCCGAAAAAACAACATTCCAAAATATAGACCGCTACCGCGAACAGCTAGACAAAATAGGATTCTGCTTCGACTGGGACCGCGAAGTGCGCACCTGCACCCCCGACTACTACCACTGGACACAGTGGGCTTTCCAGAAGATGTATAACTCCTTCTTCTGCCTGAAAAGTCAGAAGGCACAGCCTATAGAGGAACTTATTAAACATCTAAACGCCCACGGCACCGAAGGATTGGAGGTCGCCCAGACCGAGCAACTAGACCTAACCGCCGCCCAGTGGCAGCAAATGTCGGAGAAAGAGCAGAGCGATGTACTGATGAACTACCGTCTGGCCTTCCTTGGCGAAACAATGGTCAACTGGTGCCCCAAACTGGGCACTGTGCTGGCTAACGACGAAGTGGTTGACGGAGTGAGCGTAAGAGGCGGCTACCCCGTAGAGCAGAAGAAGATGCGCCAATGGTGTCTCAGAGTAAGCGCCTATGCCCAGCGACTGCTAGACGGCCTTGACACCATAGACTGGAGCGACTCCATCAAGGAAACCCAACGCAATTGGATAGGCCGCTCTGAAGGAGCTGAGGTAAATTTCAAAATAGCAGATTCCAACGAAGAGTTTACCATCTTCACCACCCGCGCCGACACAATGTTTGGCGTGACATTCATGGTGCTAGCCCCCGAGAGCGAACTTGTAGAGAAGGTGACTACAGCCGAGCAGAAAGATGAAGTGGAGAAATATCTTACCTACGTAAAAGGCCGTACCGAGCGCGAACGCCAAATAGACCACAAGGTAACGGGCGTATTCTCCGGCTCCTATGCCATCAACCCCTTTACCGGTGAAAAGAACCCCATCTGGATAAGCGAATATGTGCTAGCCGGCTATGGCACCGGTGCCATTATGGCAGTGCCTGCCCATGACAGCCGCGACTACGCCTTTGCCAAACACTTCGGCCTTCCCATCGTACCCTTGATTGAGGGTGCAGATGTGAGCGAGGAGAGCTACGATGCCAAAGAGGGCATTGTATGTAACTCACCGGCAGCCGGCAAGGAACCCTACTGCGACCTCATACTCAACGGCATGACCGTGAAGGAAGCCATACAGGCCACCAAGATGTATGTGGAAGAACACGGTTTGGGCCGCGTGAAAGTCAACTATCGCCTGCGAGACGCCATCTTCAGCCGCCAGCGATACTGGGGCGAACCATTCCCCGTATACTATAAAAACGGCATACCGAAAATGGTGCCCGAAGAGTGCTTACCCGTAGAGTTGCCCGAGGTGGAGAACTTCCTGCCCACTGAGACAGGCGAACCGCCACTGGGCAACGCACAGATATGGGCATGGGATGAAACACAACACAAAATTGTGGATAAAGCCCTCATTGACGAGAAAACCGTTTTCCCGCTAGAACTGTACACCATGCCCGGCTTTGCCGGTTCCTCCGCCTATTACTTGCGCTATATGGACCCACACAACGACAAGGCACTGGTAAGCAAAGAAGCCGATGAATACTGGCAGAACGTTGACCTCTATGTAGGAGGCTCAGAGCATGCCACCGGCCACCTGATTTACAGTCGATACTGGAACAAGTTCCTCTTCGACTACGGCTACAGCTGCAAGGAAGAACCTTTCCAAAAACTTATCAACCAAGGCATGATACAGGGACGCAGCAACTTTGTTTATCGCATAAAGGACAGCAATACCTTTGTGTCAAACGGTCTGAAGGATAAATACGAAACCACTCCCATCCACGTGGATGTGAATATTGTGAGCAATGACCAGCTGGACCTTGAGGCCTTCAAGGCATGGAGACCCGAATACAATGACGCAGAATTTGTGCTAGAGGATGGTAAATACATCTGCGGATGGGCGATAGAAAAGATGTCGAAGAGCATGTTTAACGTTGTGAACCCCGACTATATAGTAGAGCGATACGGCGCCGACACATTAAGACTCTACGAAATGTTTCTCGGTCCCATCAACCAATCGAAACCTTGGGACAGCAACGGCATTGACGGCTGCTTCCGATTCCTGCGTAAGGCATGGGGGCTATTTTACAGCCGCGACGGCCAACTGTTGGTTAGCGACAGCGAACCCAGCAAGGAAAGTCTCAAGAGCATCAACAAACTTATCCAGAAGGTAAGCCAAGACATAGAGAGTTTCTCCTACAATACCGCCATCAGTGCCTTTATGATTTGCGTGGGCGAGCTTGCCCAGCAGAAATGCTGCGCCAAGGCTGTGCTGGAGCCGCTAGTAGAACTGCTGGCACCGTTTGCTCCGCATCTGTGCGAGGAACTGTGGGAAGTGCTGGGCCACCAAACCACCGTATGTGACTCACCGTGGCCAGAAGTGGACGAGCAGCACCTGAAAGAGGATACTGAGACACTGAGCATTTCCTTCAATGGCAAGACACGCTTTACCCTTGACTTTGCACCCGACGCTAGCAAGGAAGACATTGAGAAGGCTGCCCTCGAAGCTAAGGCAACTGCCCGCTATACCGAGGGCAAACAGATTATCAAGGTGATAGTAGTGCCCCACCGAATTGTGAATATCGTGCTGAAGTAATCCCCTTTACTCCTTACTCCTAATACCTCACCGTCATGGACCTAATGAAACCTCAATTCCGCCACATTGCCCACGACATCAGTCTGATGTCAATAGGTATAATAATGTACGCCATCGGATTCACGCTCTTCCAACTGCCGTACCATATCACTCCTGGTGCAACGACGGGTTTGGCTGCAATCGTCTTCTACATCTGCGGCCTGCCTGTAACCGTCACCTATTTCCTTATCAACATCGTATTGCTGATTGTGGCCCTCAAGATTCTGGGCTTCAAGTTTATGACCAACACCATCTACGGTATCGCCTTCATGACCTTTGTGTTGTGGGCCATCCCCGCATGGTTTGGCGATGAGAGCGGAATGCTGCCTCAGGTGCTGGGCGAACAAGACATGTTTATGGCATGCATCATCGGCGCCATCATTGAGGGCATCGGCCTCGGGCTGGTGTTTATGGGCAACGGCAGCACCGGCGGCACTGACATCGTGGGAGCAGTGGTCAATCACTATCGCGACATTAGCATCGGGCAGGGCATTATGATTGCCGACCTGCTGATTATCTCCAGCAGCTTCCTGGTATTCCATGAAGTAAGACTGCTCATCTACGGCTACTGCACGCTGTTCATAGAAGTTATGATGATTGACTATGTGATGAACCGCGACCGTCAGTCGGTGCAGTTCTTCATCTTCTCTGAGAAATATGATGAAATAGCTGCCGAGATAGCCAAGACAGGGCGCGGCGTTACGGTGCTCGACGGTCAGGGTTGGTACACCAAGCAGCATCATAAGGTGCTCGTGGTGCTGGCTCGCCGCAGGGAGAGTCCGTTTATCTTCCGCGTCATCAAGACTATCGACCCCAACGCCTTCGTTTCGCAGAGTAAGGTAGTGGGAGTTTTCGGCAACGGATTCGACCGCATCAAAGGAAAGTAAAATAAATAAGCGCTTCGCGCGTTATTATAATGTACGGAAAGAAATGGACAAAATCGTCTTCGCCACTAACAACGAGCATAAACTACGTGAGATTCGCGCCATTATCCACGATGGAACCGAGGTTTTAAGCCTCGCCGACATAGGCTGCCATGCAGATATCCCCGAGACGGCCAACACCCTTGAGGGCAATGCCCTGATAAAGGCTCACTTCGTTTATGACAACTACGGCTACGACTGCTTTGCCGATGACACGGGACTGGAGGTGGAAGCTCTCGACGGAGCTCCCGGTGTACACACCGCACGCTATGCAGGCGATGACCAGGACTCGCAGGCCAACATGCGTAAACTGCTGCAGGAAATGAAGGGCAAAGACAATCGACATGCACGATTCCGCACAGCCATCGCCCTGATACAGGATGGCGAAGAACACCTCTTCAGCGGTGAAGTACGCGGCACCATAACCACAGAGCCGCTGGGCAACAAAGGCTTCGGCTATGACCCTGTATTCATTCCAGAAGATACCGGCCTGACTTTCGCACAACTGGGCGAAGATGTCAAGAATCATATCAGCCACCGTGCACGTGCAGTAGCCAAACTGACAGAATTTCTGAACAAATAACACATAGCCATGAGAAAGAAGATAACATATCTGGCCCTGGCCATAATGCTACCGCTGGCAACCATAGCTCGCGACTGGAATTCCTATATCTCCTATCACGATGTGACCAAGACGCTGCCTGTCAACGGCAAAGTTTATGCTCTAGGCAGCAACGGACTGTTCTCTTATGTCTTTGGCGATGACAAAGTGCAGACTTACTCCAAGTCAACCGGACTGAGCAGCACCACCATCATCCATATGGCCTACTGCGAAGATCTGGAGGAACTGGTGCTCGTCTATGACGACTACAACATCGACATCCTCGACATCCACGACAGCATAATCAACCTGCCTGAGTACAAAAACTCATCCTACACGGATAAGACCATCAATGACCTCACCATTTCTGGGGAGAAGGCCTTCCTCTCCACCAACTTCGGCATAGTGGAAATCAACCTGCGCAAAGCCGAGTTTACCAATACATACGAGATAGGCATGACTGTGCGCTGCGCCCTGAGCGACGGCGACTATATCTACGCTCTTGGTCCCGATGGCATCTATGCCGGTGATTACTCCAAGAATCTGTTGGAGAAAAGCAACTGGAGCCGCAAGACCAACACCTACATGCATAAGCTTATTCCCTACAACAATAAGATTTATGCCCTCAACACCCGCACTGGTTTGTTTTCTCTTAACACAGACAATTTCCAGACCAACAAATTGATTGACGGTCCCTTGAGTTTCTGCTCCACTTGCGGCACCGCCCTCGTGCTATGCAACCCCACCACCATCAACATAATGGGCAGCGACGAAAAAGTCCACTCTTTCGAGAAGAATAACGATTTTGCCGACCTAGCCCTCGACGGCACCCACCTGTGGGCAGCACGCCGCGAGCTTGGTCTGCAGGCCCTGAGCATAGCAGCTGACAGCCTCGGCAATGATTCACTGGTGGCAGCCAGCGGCTCAATAGTGCCCAACAGCCCGGTGCGCAACCTCTTCGACAATATACGCCTCACCAACAACAACCGCCTGCTGGTGGCCGGCGGAGCCCTCAACTATAGCGGCCAGACCTCTTTCCCTGGCACCGTCATGACGTTTGAGAACGGAAAATGGACCAACTTCAGCGAAGACAGCATCGCCATAAAGACAGGGGTTGTCTATCGCAACATCACCTCGATGGCAGAAGACCCCAAAGACTCTACCCACCACTTCGCCTCCTCCTCAGTTGGCGGACTCTATGAATATCGCAACGGGCAGTTCGTCAACCTCTACAACAACGACAATTCGCCCATCACCAGCATCTATCCCTCACGTTCCTCCTATAAGGAGTACAATCGTCTTACTGGCGCAACCTACGACCCCAAAGGCAACTTGTGGGTATTTAACAACCAGGTGGACACCATCATCCGCGTAATGAAGCCCGACCACACCTGGGAGAGTTTCTACTATGAGAAACTCAAGGGAAGCCCCACCTTCGACCACTACCTCTTTGATGACCGCGGATGGGTATGGATGACCCATCGACGCTGGGCTGGCACCTATCAGGCTGGTATTGCCTGCCTCAACTACAATGGCACCCTAAGCAACAAGGCAGATGATCAATTTAACCTCTGCACCACTTTCACCGACCAAAACGGCACCACTACCCAGCTGAGCCTGCTCTATCACTTTGCTCTCGACCACGACGGCAAACTATGGATAGGCACAGACCAGGGAGTGTTTGTGCTGGAAGACCCCACCACAATCTTCAATACGAAACAGACTTTCCGCCGACCCCTCATTCCGCGCAACGACGGCACCAACTATGCCGACTACCTGCTTGACGGAGTGCCGGTAAAGTGCATTGTGGTGGATGGTGCCAACCGCAAATGGATGGGCACAACCAACAACGGACTCTATCTGGTGTCGGAAGACGGACTGGAAATTCTTGAACATTTCACTGCCGAAAACTCACCCCTGCTATCCAACACCATCCTGTCGCTGGCACTGCGTCCTGACAACGGACTTCTGATGATAGGCACCGACAAAGGCCTCAACTCATATCGCGGCGATGCCACTGAGCCTGCCGAAAAACTCAAGGAGAGCAATATCAAGGTCTTTCCAAACCCTGTAAGGCCTGACTTTGACGGCAAGATACGCATCACAGGATTTACTGCCGATAGCGATATCAAGATTACCACCACCACCGGCTTGCTCGTGGCCCAAGGCACCTCGCTAGGCGGCACATTCATCTGGGATGGCCGCAACAAGGCTGGCGACAGAGTGGCCACAGGCATCTATCTGGTCATTGCCAGCAATGCCGATGCCAAGGACGGAGTAGTCGCAAAGATTCTGATGGTCAAATAAAAATAGCATTTATAAAAAACTAATTATTCGATGAACTTTGTAGAAGAACTTAAATGGAGAGGTATGCTCCACCAGATTATGCCGGGCACTGAAGAACAGCTTGCCAAGGAAGTAACCACAGCATACGTGGGCATAGACCCAACTGCCGATAGCCTGCATATCGGTCACCTTTGCGGTGTTATGATGTTGCGCCACTTCCAGCGCTGCGGCCATAAGCCGCTGGCCCTGATCGGTGGTGCCACTGGCATGATTGGCGACCCTTCAGGCAAGAGCCAGGAGCGCAACCTGCTAGACGAGGCCACCCTGCGCCACAATGTGGAGTGCATCAAGAAACAGCTGGGCCGCTTCCTCGACTTTGAGAGCGATGCGCCCAACCGCGCCGAGCTGGTTAACAACTATGATTGGATGAAGGATTATACCTTCCTCGACTTCGCCCGCGAAGTGGGTAAGCATATTACCGTCAACTATATGATGGCCAAGGATTCCGTGCAGCGTCGGCTCAACGGCGAAGCCAGCGACGGATTGAGTTTCACTGAGTTTACTTACCAGCTGCTGCAAGGCTACGACTTCCTATATCTTAATACCCACCGCAACTGCAAATTGCAAATGGGCGGTTCCGACCAATGGGGCAACATCACCACCGGCACCGAGCTCATTCGTCGCACCACCGGTGGCGAGGCCTACGCCCTGACATGCCCGCTCATCACCAAGAGCGACGGTCGCAAGTTTGGCAAGACAGAAAGTGGCAATGTCTGGCTCGATGCCAACCGCACTACCCCCTACAAATTCTATCAGTTCTGGCTTAACGTAACCGACGAGGATGCCGAGCGCTACATCAAAATATTCACCTCGCTCGACAAGGAGGAGATAGACGCCCTTATCACCGAGCATCGCGCCGACCCAGGTCGCCGCATACTGCAGAAGCGGTTGGGCGAAGAGGTTACCACCATGGTGCATGGCCGCGAAGCCTACGACACCGCAGTGGAAGCCAGCAACCTACTCTTCGGCAAGGCAACCAAGGAAAGCCTACTCCACCTGGATGAGGCTACGCTGCTGAGCGTGTTTGAAGGAGTGCCTAAATATGAACTGGACAAGGCCGTCATTCTCAGCACCAAAGCTCCTGACCTGCTGGCTGAAACCACCGACTGTTTCCCCTCCAAGGGCGAATTCCGCAAGATGGTCAAGGGCGGAGGCGTAAGCGTAAATAAGGAAAAGATTGCCGACACGGAGTATGCCTTCAGCGAGACCGACCTCATCGGCGGCAAATATATTCTCGTACAAAAGGGCAAGAAGAATTACTACCTTATTATTGCCAAATAAATCACTCCGCTCACAGAGCCACAATAAAATCCCCCAGGCGCTTTTGCTTGGGGGATTTTCTATTATTGCTGTCCTCCTATGCAAAGAGAACTATCTGACCATAACCTTGCGCATCCTGCCATCAGCGTAGCGCACGATGTTTATGCCTTTCTGCAAAGCATTGAGGCGCTGACCATTGAGGGAATAAATCTGTACTCCTTCATTGCGAACTACAAATCCGGCAACACCCGTTACATAGGCATTGACCTCTACGTCGTGGGCAGGCATAGTGGCAGGAATGTCCTCCCAAGCATAGAAGAAGTCATCGTCCTCAGGGTCTTCTTCGGGAGTAATTGTAGCACCATAGTCTAAGGTAACGGTCTTGTAAACCCTGCCATCAAGCATGTAGGTAAGGGTGTACTGATTGACTGTAAAATAAGCCTCATATTCCACGTCGGCATCGGGCATCGTGGCAGCCACACCGGTCCAACCGCTGAAAGTGTAGCCTTCCTTGGTCGGTGCCTCAGGCACAACGATGGCTGCACCATAGCTCAATATGGCGGTGCTGAAAACATTGCCGTCAACCTTGAAGGTAACAGTATGCGGATTGTCAGCAAACGTGCCGGTAACAGTCACATCGTGAGCTGGCATAGTGGCAGGAATGGTACTCCAGCCGCTAAAGACAAAGCCGGTCTTTGTCGGAGCCTCTGCAGGAGTGATGGCAGCGCCGTAGTCAAGAGTCTCTGTCTTATATTCTGCCCCGTCAACCAAGTATTTCAGCGTATATTGATTAACCTTATACTGCGCAGTGTACTCCACATTCCTGGCCGGCACCGTGGCATCTACCTCGCCCCAGCCTTGGAAAGTATAACCCTCCTTAGCAGGACCTGCCGGCGCAATGATGGCAGAGCCGTAGTCCTGCTTCTGTTCGCTAACCACATTACCGTCAGCAACAAACCTGACTGTGTACTGATTGATATTGAACAGCGCCGTACATACCAGGTCATGGGCCGGCATTGTCTCTTCATAACCATCCCATCCCGCAAAGGTGTAACCTTCCTTGCTCGGCGATTTAGGGTTTAGGATGATGGAGCCATAGTCGGTATCCATCTCAAGGGTAACCTTACCGTCCACCACGAAGGAGAGATGATAGCTGTTTGCCTTATATTGCGCAGTGTATTCCACATCCCTGGCAGGCACCGTGGCATCTACCTCGCCCCAGCCTTGAAAGGTGTAACCTTCCCTTACGGGACCTGCCGGCGCCGTGATGGCAGAGCCGTAGTTCAGCCTCGTTTCGCTGACCACCTCATCGTTGGCAACAAATCTGACCACATACTGATTGATGGTATAATTACCTGTAATGTCAATATTGTTGATTGGCATCACGTCCGGCACACCATCCCAGCCGCTGAAGGTATATCCCTCCTTCTCTGGGGCTTCTGGCTCTTCTATGCGGTCGCCTACCACTATGTCCTTCTGGCTCACCACTGCTCCATCGACAAAGAAGGTCGCCTTTGAATACACCGGATCCAAAGAAACGATGTTGTCCTTCAGCCATATGCGCGTGGAGCCGTCAGGATCAAAGCCTGTGATATAACCGCCTTCAAGGATGTACTTCTTCACCTTACCCCACTGTTCGTAGCCGCTCTGCTGAGCGCCAAGCCAAATGCGATAGACTCCGTCAGCAATGCCGTCAGGCAGATTGCCAGAGAAATTGTCAGTACGCGAATAGTAGGAATACTGCCCAAGCCCTGAGACAGCCTTAGTAGAGCCAAAGGCTGCAATCCTGTTGTTCTTGTCGTCGGTAAGCAGCATTTGCAGGGTACCGGAGAACTCTCTTTCTGTCGTGTTCATCACGTCAGTGGCAGCAAGGCTTACAGAGCGAGTGCCAGACGATGTAACCGTGATTACGCTTGATGCAAGTGAGGGACTATAGGCCGTCGGATCGTTTTCGATGTATATATCTGGTGAACTGCCGGTAACAATCGCCACATCAACACTGGCACCGCTGGCACGGGCATAGCATTTCAGTGTATATATGCCAGTGGTCATGCCTTCGGGAAAATTGCAGTCGGCAATAAAGCTATAGTTCATACCGCTCTTGAGCGTCAGGTCGGGAATGGTGCTGACGACATAGGCATTATTTGACTCATCTACCAAGGCCAGCCTGAGGGTTCCCACAAAATCATCAATATTGCCTACACATAGGTCTGTAACAGTAGCTGCCAGCGACTCTCCCTCGTGCACCCTCACACTGGTGGTACTTGGCTCGATGGCTTTAGCCTGTATTGTCAGCAGGCGGTCCTGTATCCCATTGTCGGGCTGTATGCCCACTATGGCACAGATGTCCTCCGACAGCGTATTGTCCGCTATGCCGTCATAGCATAAGTCGGGCATCATATAGTAGCCGTCGAATTCACCGCCCCATCCCCAGTTGACATAATAATAGGGGTCTTCACCGTCATTGACCGTGTATCCATGGATTATAAACATGTGACCGGCATTACCCTTGGTGTGGGCTGACATAATCATCGGGCGCCTGGCCTTAAGCTCTTTGGTGAGAGCTTTGTGCCAGTCATCTGCTGTCATACTCTCGCGCTTGATGATGGCCATATCCTTGTCGTAGCCATAATACTTGTGCAGGCCTGCCATTACGTCCTTCTGGAAGGAGCCGCTCTCCACATCATAGTCCATATCAACCGCCACTCCGCAGCCGTAAAACAGTTCGGAAATTGCTGCCACCTCTTCGTCGGCATTGTCAATAGGCGAATAGGTGTCTTTCATGAGGTCCCACTGCAGGGGGTGGGTATCATAGTTCCAACTCTGGCTGAGCCCATGTGTCTCAGTCGTGTAGGAGTGGGAACCCTTGCCTTTGGCGGGGTTGCGGTAATAGTACATACACTGTGCCATGGCCGTGGCTCCGCATCCGGTAACGGCCTTTACGCCTGGCTTATACTCGGGGCACAGCTCGTTGTATGGCTTGCCCTGGCCCCATTGGGTGGTAAGGAATGGTGCCACGCTCTCTGTTGCACCCACCACGCCTTTGTCTTCTGCACCGGCATAGGTCCTGCTCCTCGCCCCGAGGGTGGAATATTCCTTCTCGTATAGGCTTAGCCATTCCCTTAAATTGTCAGGCATATTGTCTGCGTCAAAGTCGACGGCCGTACTGTAGGCCAGCACTGGAGTCATCCTCTCGTCACCCGACACAATAACAAAACCCTTGCCCGTACCAGAACTGAATATATAGTACGGCTCATTGCCCACGGCTGCCGGCACTTGGGTGCCGGCAAACATCTTGCTCTTAGCGCTGCCGACTATATTTCCCACGGGCGACTGTGCAACGATCTCCATCACTTGGTCCATGCTGCGCTGCTGCGCCATAGAGCCTTGCGGATAGGTCAAGAAAAAGACCATAGCCGCCAATGCTACTGTTAATCTCGCTCTTACCATAATTATATGTTTTTATGAGTGCGAAGATAGACAAATTTTACAACGCACCCAACAAAAAAAGATGATAAACATACAACTTGTAGCAAAAAACCGCTCCGCAGCAACGGATTTCACAAACAAACGTGCTACCTTTGCGCCAAATAAATAACTCTCCCCATGAAAGACTACATCTTTAAACTGCAACTAACCGTCAGAGACTACGAGTGCGATGTGGAGGGCATCGTCAATAATGCCAATTACCTGCATTACATGGAGCACACACGCCATCAATTTCTGCTGAGCAAGGGCATCAGCTTCATCGAGCTCCACAAGCGCGGCATCGATGCCGTGGTGGCCCGCGTTACCATGCAGCTCAAGGCATCACTCACCCCCGACACCGACTTCGTCAGCTGCCTCAATGTCTATAAGGAGGGACCCAAATATGTCTTCCTTCAGGACATCTATCGCCTGCCCGACGAGAAACTATGCGTCCGCGGCAAGATAGAGACCGTAGCCCGCATCGACGGCAAACTCGGCGACTCGCCTGAGCTGGAAGCGATGTTTGAATAGGGGAAAGGGGTAAATTCCGACTCTCTTTCCATTTCTTTCCCCAAATTTGCCAAATCAATAGAAAAATGTCAGCATGACTCCCAGTGAGCAGATAAGTTGCATAGCGCTGTCCATCATGTTTCGCACCCGCGGCCGCCAGCTGCTGGAGCTCTATCGCCATGCAGGCTCAGCCGCGGCCATAGTGAGCCATGCCGACAATCTGCAGGCCATTGTCCCCGACCTCAATCCCCAGGCTTTTCTTATCGATGAAACCGCGCTTTCTGAAGCCCTTCGACGCGCCGAAGGCGAGGTCGAGTTTGCCCAAAAGCACGATATCAGCATACTCACCCCCACCGATGCCGCCTACCCCACCCGCCTGCTCAACGTCTGCCCCGACGCGCCACTGGCCCTCTACTACCGAGGCAACGCCAACCTCAACGCCACCCACTCCCTGGCAGTGGTGGGCACGCGCCGCAGCACTCAGTACGGCCTCGACATGGTCAACGCCATCTGCAGCGACCTCGCTGCCTTCTTCCCCGACCTGCTGATAGTCAGCGGACTGGCCTACGGCACCGATATCAACGCCCATCGCGCCGCGCTGGACAACAATCTGCCCACCGTGGGAGTGCTAGCCCACGGCCTCGACACCATCTATCCGGCCCTACACCGCAACATCGCAGCCCGCATGGTCAACCGCGGGGGACTCATCACCGAATACCCCACCCAGACCCGGCCCGACGGCCTGAACTTCCTCCACCGCAACCGCATCATCGCCGGCACAGCCGAGGCAACCCTCGTCGTAGAGAGCCGCGAGCGTGGAGGTTCGCTTACCACAGCCCGACTGGCCAACGAGTACAGCCTCACCGTCATGGCATGCCCCGGCAGAGCCACCGACCAGACATCGGTGGGCTGCAACCGACTCATACAGACCAACAGCGCAGCCCTCGTCACCAGCGCTGCCGACGTAGTACGCACCGTGGGGTGGCAGGTGCCCAAGCAGACTGCAGCTCCCCTACCCTCAATGTTTGACGAAGAGCTCAATGCCGAAGAGCGAATAGTTTTCAACACCCTTACCGATGAGCCCCGCCACTTCAGCTACATCGTCAGCATCAGCGGCCTGCCCGTTCCCACCGTGCTCTCCGTCCTCTCCGAACTGGAGTTCCGCGGCCTCGCCCGCCAGCTCCCAGGCTCCAACTGGCGCAAACTCTGACACAATTACAGAATTAATTAACAAGTTAACAAGGAGTTAGCTTATACGGTTTCTTTGCAGATTTTTCATTACGAATTATTGATAATTCGCGAGCCATTCACGGGAATTCGTGTTTAAGAAACAGACATTCTTAACAAGACCCCACAATTCTTTTTCGACCTTTTCCTCTTATTCCTTGTTTTCGGAATCCCACCTTCTGAGCTCTGCATCCGTAAAGCCGTGCAGCCACCATTTCATCGCGTGCACCCACATTTTCATCGCGTGCTCCCATGCTTATATCGCGAGGTGCCGTAATCTTATCGCGAGCTCCCGCGAAAATTCTTTAGAAATTTTCAAAAATTCTTAAGGAATTTGAAATAATTCTTAAGGAATTTTTCATAATTCCTAAGGAGTTTTTATTTATTTCTAAGTAATCTTTAAAAATTCCTTAGAAACTTTTGAAAATTCTTTAGGAATTTTGCCATGAGCTCGCATTTATCTCACGGCTCCGCGCTACAAAACCATGCTTTCACGCGATTACGCCAGCTTTCCTCGCAGTTATTTCTGTTTCCCACGCGAATAAAAGCAACGCCCACGCCCAAAGCAAAATGATGCTGACAAATAAATAGCCCTGCCTCTCCGCACGGGAGAGGCAGGACAATTATCCTTTCGCCACTGCATGAATTGATTTAGACATCAGGAGTCCGCATGGACAATTGCCATTTTAATCATGTCGCTTGCCCAGCATTTTCTTTTGTACGTGCCGGGAACTTTTAAAACTTCTTTAGACAAGGTATTGACAAATCAAAATACTCCCCGTCCATCTTAACAATTCTTATTCGAGCATATCCCTGCCCGCTGCGCAACCATTCTGCAAACCGAAAAGCACCTTTTTTTACTTTTAACTTAGGCGATATCGGAAGACGAATTATCTTACACGAATCTGTTAATTCTATACGACTATCTTTATCATGCTTTTCAAGATTTCCTTGTGCATCATAGAAACCGAAATCAGCTATTCCCTCAATATTTTGTGCGCCAATTGCACCTACGTCTGAAGGCAATACCATCGTTCTTTGATCACTTCCATATCGTCTACCTGGCACCCTTATATAATTGTCTCGAGAATCTGGCAAAAAACGAGTATGTCCATCTGTAATTTTCAAATCATACCCATAACTCCAAATGGTCACAATAGTGTCACCATGTTGCCATGTATACCTCTCGCCTTCAGGATTACCTGCCATAGCATCTGCTTTGATGTGTTCTCTGGTCCATTTTTGTCCATAGGAAAACAAAGAAACGCCTAAAAACAATAAAACAAAAACCTTTTTCATCTTTTTTAAATATTTATTATCTATTTCCTTTAGCCCTGTTATGCGTCTTGCACAACATTTGGCAGTTTTCAATATCTGTTGAGCCGCCCTTGCTCCATGCAGTCACATGGTCGGCATCCATTTCGTTGAACTTGTAGATCTTGGTGCGCACGTTCTCATGTCCTTTGGCGCACTCTGGGCAATTGCTAACTCCTTGCTCTTTGGCCTCATTCGTCTGACGGGCATACACAGTTTTCTTCACGCTATCCTCAAAGATGCGAATATTTAGCAAACTCTGCTCTATTTCTCCACCGAGCACATATTCAAAGATACCGCGCTTGTTTGTTACATATTCGTCAGCATATAGTTCATTTACTCGCTGTTGCAACTTGGCAGGGTTGTAAGAATTGGAATGGTACTTCTCGTAAAAGGCTCCCCATTCCAAACCTCTCATTTCATCTTTTGTCTCGCCGAACAATGTTTTAGCCCATTCTATCACCGTATCAAAATAGGTCTGTAGTTCCTCAATACTATTTTCGTAGCGATGCTGGCTCATGTAACCGCCAATGTTTTCTTCACCTTTCGCCACCCATGCAAGTGCCGCATGAAGAATGTCCTGACGGTTGGCATTTCCTTTAATATAACTTCCCCACTTCTGCAATTGCGGGCTACGAGAGTTGCTATATACGCTTTTGGCTTTTGTAACGAATGGCCCAGAATACGTAGCATTAAGAAGTTCCTGCTTGTTCAATGGCACACCAGCAATGTTGATTGTTTCAAACCATTCTTTGATTTCCTTTTCTGTACCATTGCAAACATAGATAAGCAATCTATAGGAGAGAATCTTTTCTTGTTCCTCTCTGGTTAGCCCCGTAAAGTATTGCTCCATTCCGAATTTGTCCTTGATGGCAAACTTCCCTGTAACGAAACGTCCGATACTTGTTATACGCTGTTGTCCGTCCAGAATCTCATATTTTCCTTCTTCGGGTTCGTTGAAATAGATGAGGCCAATGGGATAACCTTTCAGCATGCTATCAATGACAGCCATTTCCTTCTTGCCTTCGTTTTCTGCATAGAGGTAATTACGCTGATACTCCGGCTGAATGGTCAGTTTGCCAGACCACCCAAACAGGCCTTTGCCTTCCAACTGATTGTAAACAAAGCCCTCACATATTTCTTTGACCGTAAGGTCGGTTAGTAATGTCGTTTGCATAGCTATTGTTTTTTGCGGATTATAATTCTTCCAAAGGGCTTTTGGGGCATACCATTCTCGTCAAAATAATATGGCTGTCCATCCCTAAGGCTTTTGTTTTGTTTTCTCAATTCACGGGGATAAGGTTTAAAACCAAGTTCTTTTCCCGCATCTCCTTCGGCATTCCCGACAATTTCAAACTGGTCAGGGCAATATTTGTCAAGGAAAGTTCGTGGAACTCCCATCAGACCATCGTAGTCAGAAGGGATTGCGTCGGAATAAGGAACATCTATTGCATCGTAGTTTTCGTAATGCACATATCCTTTCCCTTTTATTTCCTTATGTTTTGAATAAAGGATGTTATCTTCCATTGTCATCAGTGGTAATGGCTCATGACGACGACCATGATCAATGTTGGTGAACCAAACTACCCCCATTATGTTCTGTATAATATTCCCTTCCTTATCAGTATGATACTTCTTGAGTTTGTTTGCATCAAATATTTCCTTAGGCATAATCATATCCATTCCCCCTCCAAAGTTTTTGTTTCCAGCCCAAATTCTATTTTCTTTAATATGCGGAAAAACCTCTTTGTAAGCAATGGCATTAAAGTTTCCAAGGATTAAAAACTTCTTGTTTGCCTCCATAATCCAAGTAAAGAATTCTCGGAAGAGCGAGAAAGGCGGATTAGTAATGATGATGTCGGCCTCGTCGCGTAAAGCTTTCACCTCATCACTACGGAAGTCGCCGTCACCATTGAGATATGACCACTGCAAATCGTTGATGTTGAAACGCCCATCGCCGTTTATATCCTCATCAAGTACGAATATCTTTCCATGTGTACGGCTCTTGTCTGCATCGTAATAAGGGCTTTCTGTTTCAAACAATGTTGGCTGCCAGTCTTTTATTTTCTTTGACTCAACAGCATAGCTGGTACTTATCAACTTTTTCAATCCAAAGGCTTCAAAGTTCTGCGCAAAGAACTTCGTAAAGTTACTCCATTCCGGGTCATCACAAGGCAGCAACACCGTCTTGCCACGAAACACATTCGGGTCATATTCCAGATAGGCGTTTATCTCCTTCTGAATATCGGGATATTGCGTATAGAACTCATCGTTCTTCGCCGTCTTCGCATTTGCTAAGTTCGTATTTGCCATGCGCTATGCTTTTGTGCGTCGCTTATCTTCGAAGTTGGCAGGCTTTGCATAGAGCACAAAAGAGGCATGGACGGTGTTCTCATCCATGTCCTAAAGGCTCTCGCATGCCTGCAAAACCAGATAAGTCACGTCCATGCTTAACGCACAGACGTTTGCGACTTATTCATCGGTTTTGCGTGTTGAATTTGCGAGATTCTTAGGACAATTCCGAATAAAAGCAAACGCTTGTTAATATTCCAATAAAGGGTTGTCGTCTCTTCGCTAAGAGCACAGCAACTCACGGCAAAAATAGCAATTTCTTCCGAAAGAAACTATATTCCGCACCATTATTTCAATTTCCCATACTTTCTCTTTACACAATTAAGCCCTTTTTTCCTTCTTTTTTCAAGAAAAGCGTGCACCCGGGGGACTGCTGTCTTGGGGGTGCACGCTATATATATAATAATGTGGGGAGAGATTGTCTTTGCTTGCCGAGGCGCCGTCAGTTTGTGCGTTCGCTTACGAAGTCGATGTAGAGGCTGAGTGCCTGCTTTATCTCGGGGTTGCGGAAGTTGGCGATGAGGGTCTTGGCCTCGAGGGAGAGGCGCTCCATCTGGTCGTTGGCATAGCTGATGCCGCCCTGCTCTTTGGTGGCGCGGACGAGGGTGGCTATCTCGTCGGCGGTGGCGGTGCCGGCGCGCACCTTGGCAGCGATGGCCAGGAGGGCCTCGTCGTTGGTGCTGTTGAGGGTATAGAGTGCCGGCAGGGTTAGCTTGCCCTCGAGCATGTCATTGCCGGAGGGCTTGCCGGTGTCATTGTCGTAATAGTCGAAGATGTCGTCGCGTATCTGGAAGCAGAGACCAATGATGTCGCCAAGGCGGTCCATCTGACTCACGGCATCGTCGTCAGCGCCGGAGGAGATGGCTCCGATGCGGGTGGCAGCGGAGAAGAGCGAGGCTGTCTTGAGGCGTATGATATGGTAGTATTTCTCCTCGCTGAAATCGGTGTTTTGCGTGTTGAAGAGCTGGAGGAGCTCGCCCTCGCTGAGCTGCTTGCCGAGCAGTGAGACATTGTTGACGATCTTGATGTCGCCACTGAGGGCTGCACTGTCGAGCGCCGAGGAGAGCAGATAGTCGCCGGCGAGCACGGCGGTCTTGTTGCCATAGATGGAGCGCACGGAGGGACGGCCGCGGCGCATGTCGCTCTCATCGACGATGTCGTCATGCACGAGGGATGCATTGTGCAGCAGCTCCAGGGTGAGGGCGGCGCGGTAGGCGGCCATGCTAACCTCGCCCCACTCCCTGGCCACGAGCATGAGGAGGATGGGGCGCATGAGCTTGCCCTTGCGCTCGGCTATGCTCTGGCAGATGCGGCCCAGCAGACCGTCGGCCTCGTTCATGGTCTGGTCGAAAAGCTGGCCGAATCGCTCCAGCTCGGCCTCAATAGGTTGGCGTATAATTGAAAGTTTGTCCACAGCTGAATGCTTTTGTGAGCAAATTTAGCAATAAATCGGCGGTTGAAGTCGCAATAATTGCGTAATTTTACCGACAAAATTTGCAAGCGATATGGAAAAACTTTTTCTCTTGGATGCTTACGCGCTGATTTATAGGGCTTACTACGCACTGATTAGCAATCCGCGCATAAACTCAAAAAAACAGAACACCTCCGCCATCTTCGGCTTCGTCAACACGCTGGAGGAGATACTGCACAAGGAGCAGCCCACCCACATAGCCGTGGCCTTCGACCCCAAGGGCGGCACCTTCCGCCATGAGGTCTATCCCGAGTATAAGGCGCAGCGCGAGGAGACGCCCGAGGACATACGCTTCAGCGTGCCGGTGATAAAGGATATCCTGCGCGCGTACAATATTCCAATACTGGAGGTGCCCGGCTATGAGGCCGACGACGTAATCGGCACCATAGCCCTGCAGGCCGGCCAGCGCGGCATACTGACCTACATGATGACGCCCGACAAGGACTACGGCCAGCTGGTGAGAGACAATGTGCTGATATATAAGCCCGGCCACGGCAACAAGCCCGCCGAGAAGATGGGGCCCGCCGAGGTGTGCGCCAAGTATGGCATCAAGAGTCCCAGCCAGGTAATCGACATACTCGGACTGATGGGCGACGCCGTCGACAATGTGCCGGGCTGCCCGGGCGTGGGCGAGAAGACAGCCTGCACCCTAATGCAGTCCTACGACTCGATAGAGGAAATCTACGAAGACCCCTCCAGGGTGAAGGGCAAGCTGCGCGAGAAGATTGAGGCCAATAAGGAGCAGGTGCTCTTCTCCAAGTTCCTGGTCAAGATAAAGACCGACGTGCCCATCGACTTCGACAGCGAAGCGCTGCGCCGCAAGAAACCCGACAAGGAGAAACTGCGCGAGATTTTCAAGGACCTGGAGTTCTACTCGCTCATCAAAAAGGTGGTGGACGACTCCCCCACTCCTTCACAAAATAATAAAGCCCAAACGTCAAATCTCAAGGCTCAATCCTCCAAACCCAAGAGAGGCGAGCCAATTCAACTCGATTTGTTTGCCTCAGATTCGGACGACTGGTCAGCTGAGCCCGTAGAAGCGCAGAATTTTGCGCCGCAAACGTCAAATATCGACTGCCAAGTGATTGAAGATGAGGGCAAACAGGCAAAAAAACTGGCCGAAATTTTTTGCAGGGAAAAGTTCGCTTTTAGCGTCGCAAGCACCTCCGCCAGCGCTATTGAGTCAAAAATGTGCGGCCTGGCCCTGCGACTGGACAACGGCGAACAAATCTACCTCAACCTGGGCGAAAACTTCAGGGAGCACGGACAGGTGTATGCCTGGGTCAAGGCTTTGTTTGAAAATGAGAGCACCGAGAAACTGTGCCACGACCTCAAACCGCAGGCACAGATGCTCCGCAAGGCCGGCATCGGAATAAAGGGCAAGATCTTCGACACGATGCTCGCCCACTATGTGCTGCAGCCCGAACTGCAGCACGGCCTCTTCCAACTGGCCGAGCATTACCTCGGCATGCCGCTGATGGACATAGCCCAGGTGTTTGGCGAAAACTGGAAGACCAACCAAGACTGCCGCAAAGTAAATAGTGCGGTTTTATCGGAGTATTTCGCCCGTCAGCTGGAGGCCGTCTACCAGCTCGCTCCCCTACTCCACCGCAAGCTGGAGGACGACAATGTGCTACCCTTCTACACCCAGACAGAGGTGCCGCTGGCCCTCGTGCTAGGCGATATGGAGCTGACCGGCGTAAGGATAAACATCGACTCGCTGCAAGAGACCTCCCAGCTCTTCACCGCGCGAATGAATGAATATGAGGCGCAGGCGCACGAGCTGAGCGGAGTAAATTTCAACATTTCATCGCCGAAACAGGTGGGCGAGGTGCTCTTTGAACGACTGCAGCTCAGCGACAAGGCAAAGAAGACCAAGACCGGCCAGTATGTAACCAGCGAAGAGGTGCTGGAAACCCTGCGCCAGGACAGCCCCGTGGTGGACAATATCCTCAAGTACCGCGCCATGAAGAAGCTGCTCGGCACCTATGTGGACGCGCTGCCCAAGCTGATCAACCCCCAAACCGGACATATCCATTCGTCCTTCAACCAGGCAGTTACCGCCACGGGGCGTCTCTCATCGAGCGACCCCAACCTGCAGAATATCCCAGTGCGCGGTGACGATGGCAAGGAGATACGCAAGGCCTTCATACCGGAAGAAGGCCAACTCTTTTTCTCCGCCGACTATTCGCAGATAGAGCTGCGAGTGATGGCCCATCTCTCCGGCGACGAGCACATGATTGATGCCTTCATGCAGGGTAACGATGTGCATGCCGCCACAGCAGCCAAGATCTTCCACAAGCAGCTGGAGGAGGTGACCTCCGACGAGCGCCGCAAGGCCAAGACCGCCAACTTCGGCATTATGTACGGCATCTCGGCCTTCGGCCTGGCACAGCGCATGGGCGTTAGCCGCACCGAGGCCAAGGAACTCATTGAAGGCTACTTCAGCACCTACACTGGCATCCGCGATTTCATTGAGAACACAAAGGAACAGGCAAAAAACAGCGGTTTCATCGAGACGATTTTCCATCGCCGACGCTATATCCCCGACATCAACTCTCACAACGCCGTGGTGCGCGGCTACGCCGAGCGCAATGCCGTGAATGCACCCATACAGGGCTCCGCCTCCGACATCATCAAGATTGCCATGGTCAACATCTTCCGCCGATTTGAGGAAGAAAACATAAGGTCGAAAATGATTCTGCAAGTGCACGACGAACTCAACTTCAGCGTTTTCCCCGATGAAAAGGCGAAAGTTGAACAAATTGTGAAACACGAGATGGAGCATGCCTGCAAACTCAAGGTGCCGCTGCTGGCCGACTGCGGATGGGGCAACAACTGGCTCGAGGCCCACTGATTACACCTTGTTTATATATACACCAACAGCCGCAAAGCATTCTTTGCGGCTGTTGTGTTTACGCAGAAGCCCCTACCCTATCGCCGAATTATGACCTGGCACTATTAGAAAACCTGAACTTTCTTCCCGATGATTTCTGACAAAATATTATTAGCAAGACCGCTGGCGCCAATGCGAAAGAGGCGGGTGTTGAGCCACTCGTCGCCCAGCACCTCCTTGACAATGGTGTAATACTTAACGGCATCCTCGCAGGAGCGCACGCCACCGGCTATCTTAATGCCAATAGCGGTGCCAGTCTGCTCGTAGTACTCCTTGATTGTCTTGCACATAGTATAAACCGCGGCAGGTGTGGCTCCGGGCTCAATCTTACCGGTGCTGGTCTTGATATAGTCTGCTCCGCTGAAGATGGCAAGGATGGCCGCTTTCTTAATGTTTACCGCCGTCTGCAGCGCACCTGTCTCAAGGATAATCTTGAGCGGCACATCCTGACCGCAGGCCAGTTTAATCTCGTCAATCTCATTATATATGGTGTCGTAATCCTCGGCAAGGAAGAATCCAACGGGCAGAACAGCGTCTATCTCGGTGGCACCGTCCTTTACGGCAAGCGCCGTCTCCACTGTCTTGAGCTCAGGGAAAGTCTGGCTGGAGGGAAAACCACCGCAAACGGTGCTGACTTCCATATCCTCAACCTCCAGACTATTGCTAACGATGCTAACAAAGCGCGGATAGACGCATATGCCGGCAGGGTGGGGCAGGGCGGGGTTATCGTTGACAAAACTATTGACGCGCTCCATCATTTGGAGGATATTATCCTCATTATCAGTTACCTTAAGCGACGTCAACTCAATAGTGCCAAGCAGGAAACGCAGCACTTCGCTGGTATTGTTCTCTGCCTGATGACGGGCAAAGAGCGTCTTCACCTCTTCTTGAACAATCTCGTCATGGAGATGGAGGTCAAACCTGCTGAAAGCCTGCTCATAGCGCGATTTCAGCTGCTCATGGCTACCGTGGTCGTGGTCAAGATGGTCATGACTGTGATGACAGTGCTCATGGTGATGATTACTATGATCTGTGTTCATATCTATATTGTGTTTAGGATGCAAAGGTAAGCTATTTTTGCGAATTCTGCAACCTTATTCCTTATTATGAGTGTCCATGCAGATGGTGACGGGACCATCGTTGACCAGCGCCACCTGCATATCTGCGCCAAATTCGCCGGTTCCAACGGGGTGGCCAAGCTCGTGCGACATGGCAGCGCAGAAACTATCGTAGAGCGGAATGGAGATATCGTGCTTTGCAGCCCTGATATACGACGGGCGATTTCCCTTCTTGTAGGAAGCCATGAGAGTAAACTGACTTACAACAATGATGTCGCCGCCCACGTCAAGCACAGAGCGATTCATTACGCCGTCGGCGTCATCAAAAACACGTAGCAGCGCTATCTTCTTAACAAGCCACTCAACATCCTCCTGACTATCAGCCTCCTCGATGCCAAGGAGCACCAAGAGTCCGGCACCTATGCGCGATTTGACTGCTCCGTCAATCGTTACGCTCGCTTCTTTCACCCTCTGAATGACAACTCTCATTGATATAAAGATTAATTTTCTGATTTTTAGATGTTTAATTCTCCTTTTGGTGCAACTCGCGCCATATCTTCTCGCCTTTCTTGGCCCCAAGGAGGCTCTGGAGTTCGAAAAGGTCGGCGTCCTTGATGCGCTTAAGAGTCTTGAATGTCTTGATTAGCAATTCCTTAGTCGTCTTTCCCACGCCTGGAATATCATCAAGCTCCGACTTGGTCTGCCGCTTTGTGCGCTTAGCCTTGTGGAACGAGATTGCATAGCGGTGAACCTCGTCCTGCATGGCAGTGAGCACCTTGAAGAGCTCCGAGCTTTGCTTTAGTCCTATAACGATAGGGGGAAAACCGAAGAGGAGTTCGTTAGTCCGGTGGTGATTGTCCTTAGCCAGTCCGGCGACAGGAATCTGCAAGCGGAGCTCATCTTCCACCACCTTTCGCACACACTCCATCTGGCCTCGGCCTCCATCAGTGATAATCAGGTCGGGTAGGGGAGTGTTCTCTTCGATGAAACGGCTGTATCTGCGTCTCACCACTTCCTGCATGGAGGCATAATCATCGGGGCCGTCAACGGTCTTGATATTATATTTGCGATAATCCTGCCGCGAAGGACGCATTTTCTTATAGACAACACAGCCAGCCACCGCGTCCTGACCCTGGAGGTTGGAATTATCAAAAAGTTCGATAGTAACGGGCAGTTTGGTCAAGTGAAGGGCATCCTTCAGCTCGCTCATGAGACGAGTCTGTCGCTGTTCGGGGTTAAGATATTCGCTACGCTTGAGCTTATCAACCTTATACTGCTGCACATTACGAAGCGAAAGATCAAGCAGGATACGTTTGTCTCCCTTTTGCGGCACCGTTACAGCAATGCCCTCAATCGGGACTTCCAAGGCAAAAGGCACGACAATTTCCTTGAATTCAACGCCGAATCTGCGTCCCATCTCCATAATGCCAAAGCGGAGCAAGTCTTCGTCGGCCTCCTCTATCTTCTTCTCTATCTCAAAAGTGTAGGCAATAGTTGTAGCGCCGTCAACTATATGCAGATAGTTAATAATTCCCTTTTTTTCGTCAGAAAGGATGTTGAAGACATCGATGTTGCCAATAGTGTTGCTTACCACTTCGCTCTTGGCTTGGAACTTTGTGAGGAGATCATAACGCACCTTCAGTTCCTGCGCCTCCTCAAACCGCTGCTCGGCAGCAAGGTCCATCATCCTGGCCTTTAAGCGCTCCTTTACCTCGCGGGTATGCCCCTTGAGCAGCAAGCGACATTCGGCTATGTTTTGCTGATAGTCTTCCTTTGTCTGCCTGCCAACGCAGCATCCGCGACATTTCTTGATATGGTAGCTCAAGCAGAGCTTATATTTGTTGTGCCTTACCCCGTCCTCTGTCATCACGGTGCGGCAACTCCTTATCTTATATATGTCGCGGATAAGCTCAAGGATGTTGTACATCGTCGCCGTGTGGCTATAAGGCCCGAAATACTCAGCCCCTTTCGCCTGCTTATTGCGTGTGCTGAAGATACGGGGGTAATCCTCCTTGGTGAGGCAAATATAGGGATAGCTTTTGTCATCCTTAAGCAGAATGTTGTAATGCGGCTGAAATCGCTTGATGAGAGAATTCTCCAGCAGCAACGCGTCTTGCTCAGTGGCAACATTGATATACTTTATATCCCTTATCTTGCTGACAAGGATAGCCGTCTTACGATTCTGCTCCTTGGTGAAATAGCTGCTAACGCGGCGCTTAAGATTCTTGGCCTTCCCCACATAAATTATCTCCCCGTGCTCATCATAGTATTGATAGCTGCCAGGGCCTTCAGGCATATTGCTGATAATGTTCTTCAGCTTTGCGACCAAAATATCTTTCTCTTCCTTAGTCATTCGACTGTTTTTGGGGATGTGAAACACGCGAGATGTTCCACGTGAAACATCGGTTTTGTTTCATCGGTGCATCAGTACCAAAAGTACATTAATGTCGCTCGGACTTACTCCAGGAATTCGCGATGCCTGACCCAGAGTTTCGGGGTTAAACTTGACAAGCTTTTGCCTTCCCTCGGTGGAAATTTGGGTTATGCCGGCATAGTCAAAGCAACCCCTGATGCGGATAGCCTCGAGACGGTGCATCTTCTGCGCCTCTTGCTGCTCACGGCGGATATAGCCTTCGTACTTAATGGCTATCTCGGCAGACTCCAAGACCTCGTCTTTGGCAATCGAAACTTTGCTGATTGCTTCACTAAGAGGGGGAACCTCTGCAGCAACAGACGCAAGCGTTACGTCGGGGCGGCTGATGACAGTGCTAAGCTTGCATGCCGCAGAGACAGGATTGCTGCCAACGGAGGCAAGGCTGCTGTCCAGCTCACCAGGCTTAACGACATAATTGCTGCATAGATTAACGATGTGGGCAATGTCATCCTGCTTGCGACAAAAATCCGTATAACGCTGATTGTCTATCAGACCCAGACTGTGTCCGTAGGCTGTAAGACGGGCATCAGCATTGTCCTGCCGCAGCAAGATGCGATACTCTGCCCGTGAAGTAAACATACGGTAGGGCTCGTCAACGCCCTTGGTGGTAAGATCGTCAATCAGCACTCCGATATAACTCTCATCACGCTTCATGACGAAGGGTTCCTTGCCCTCCAGCTTGAGCGAAGCATTGATGCCTGCCACGAGACCCTGACCGGCAGCCTCCTCATAGCCGGTGGTGCCATTGACCTGTCCGGCCAAAAAGAGACCCTCTATCTTCTTAGACTCCAGCGTGTTTTCAAGTTCGGTAGGGTCGAAGAAATCATATTCTATGGCATACCCCGGACGGAAAATCTGAGCATTCTCAAAGCCGGGAATTCGTCTTACGCTCTCAAGCTGTATCTCCAAAGGCAAACTGGAAGAGAAGCCATTGAGATACAGCATATTGGTGTCAACGCCCTCCGGTTCGAGGAAGAGCGGATGATGGTCGCGGTCGGGGAAGGTGTGGAGCTTGGTCTCGATACTGGGACAATAGCGCGGACCTATACTCTGAATCTGCCCGTTATAGAGGGGTGAATCGCTGAGACCGCTACGCAATACAGCGTGGGCCGCCTCATTGGTATTGCAAATCCAGCAAGGAATCTGCGGCAACTGACGCGGCTTGCTGACGAAGGAAAAACGGTGCCAGCCGCTGTCGCCGTCCTGGCGTGTGAGTCGTGAGAAATCGATGGTGCGGGAATCAAGGCGCATCGGGGTGCCAGTCTTCATGCGTGCCACACTGATGCCGTGCTTGGCTATCGACTCGGAGAAATGCAAGCTGGCAGGCTCAGAGATGCGTCCGCCAGGCACCTTAACACGGCCTAAGTGCATCAATCCATTGAGGAATGTGCCGGCTGTGACAATAACGCATTTAGCACGAAACTCATTGCCCCACAGAGTCTTAACTCCTACAGCCTTGCCGTCCTCCACCAACAGCTCCACCGCCTGGTCTTGCCAGAGGGTGAGGTTGTCGGTATTCTCGAGGACGCGCCGCCACTCGGCACTGAAGCGTTGCCTGTCGCACTGGGCACGGGGGCTCCACATAGCTGGCCCTTTAGACAGATTAAGCATACGAAACTGGATGGCAGTGCGGTCAGTGATCTGTCCCGTCATTCCTCCTAGTGCGTCTATCTCCCTGACTATCTGCCCTTTGGCAATGCCCCCAATGGCAGGATTGCAACTCATCTGGGCTATCTTCTCCATATCCATAGTGATAAGGCATACTTGTGCGCCCCTCAAGGCAGCAGCGCGTGCAGCCTCGCAGCCCGCATGGCCTGCGCCAATCACAAGAATGTCGAAGGAGAAAAACATTGATTAGGAGTAAGGAGTAAGGAGATTAGGAGTAAAGAATTAGGAATTAGAAATTAGGAATTAGGAATGAGGAATTAGGAATGAGGAATTAGGAGAAAGAGTTAATTCTTCTCGCCCAAGCGCTTGCAGAGCTTCCCCTTGCACAGACAGTAAACGCCAATGGCAATCAAAGGCAGGCTCAGCAGCTGACCCATATTGAGCAGCATGGAGCTTTCGTAGGACTCTTGGTTTTCTTTTAGAAATTCTATAAGGAAACGGAAGGTGAAGATGGAGGTAAGGCAAAGGCCAAAGAAGAATCCTTTGCCGACCGCAGCCTTCATCTTCTTGTAAATCAAAATGGTAACCACGAATAACAGCGCATAGAAAAGCGCCTCGTAAAGCTGTGCCGGGTGGCGGGCAAAATTCTCGCCGTTCTTGGTAAAGATGAAGCCCCATGGCATGTCGGTGGGGTTGCCAACAATCTCTGAGTTCATCAGGTTGCCCAGTCTTACAAAGGCGGCACTGAGGGGCGCCAGCACTCCCATATTGTCCAGCACCCTCATGATATTAACCTTATACTTGCGGCTATAGAGCCATATGGCAGCCATCATGCCCAGCACCCCGCCATGGCTAGCCAGTCCTTCGTAGCCCACCAGGTGCCAGGAGCCCATGGCGTCGCGCTTGATAGGCAGCACCATCTCGATGGGGTGGGAGAGCCAGTAGGCCGGCTCGTAGAAAAGGCAGTGGCCCAGGCGTGCTCCGATGAGGACACCCAGGAAGATATAGAAGAACAGTGGGTCAAACTTATCCTTACCCAGCTTCTGATCCTTGTAGAGCCACGCCATTATCATGTAGCCGCTGAGGAAGGCCATTGCCCAGCACAGGCCATACCATCTGACGTCAAATCCGAAGAGCGAGAATGCCACGGGGTCGGGATTCCAGGAGATATATGCTAACATTATGAGGAATTAGGAGTGAGAAATTAGAAATTAGAAATTAGAAATTAGGAATGCCGCAGGCATCGCGAGCAGTTCGCCTGTGGTCGCGCCACGGCGCGGGCTGGCATAAAAGAGCTGCGAGAGCGAAGCGGCAATGAGAAGTTAAGAGTGAGGACTTAGGCTACACATTGAAGCGGAAGTGCATTATGTCGCCATCCTGCACCACATAGTCCTTGCCCTCAATGCCCAGCTTGCCAGCCTCGCGCACTGCTGCCTCGCTACCATATTTTATATAGTCGTCATACTTGATGACCTCAGCGCGTATGAAGCCTTTCTCGAAGTCGGTATGTATCACGCCGGCGCACTGCGGTGCCTTCCATCCCTTGCGGTAGGTCCACGCCTTCACCTCCATGGGCCCGGCGGTAATAAACGTCTCCAGGTTGAGCAGTCCATAGGCTGCCTTGATCAGGCGGTTGCATCCTGACTCCTGCAGCCCTGCGTCCTCCAGAAACATCTGCCGCTCCTCGGGCGTCTCCAATTCTGCAATGTCAGCTTCCGTCTTGGCAGCAACGACCAGCACCTCTGCGTTTTCGTCCTTCACGGCCTCTCTCACCCGCTCCACGTACTCATTGCCAGTGGCGGCATGAGCCTCATCCACGTTGCAGACGTAAAGGACGGGCTTCATGGTCAGCAGGAAAAGGTTCTTGGCAGCCAGCTGCTGCTCCTTGCTATCGAAGACCACGCTGCGTGCCGACCTGCCCTGGCCGAGAGCTTCCTTGTAGGCTGTCAGCACCTCGTATTCCACCTTGGCATTTTTGTCGTTGCCTACCTGTGCAATCTTCTCGACGCGGCGTATGCGGTTCTCTACCGTCTCCAGGTCTTTTATCTGTAGCTCGGCGTCGATAATCTCCTTGTCGCGCACGGGGTCAACGCTGCCGTCCACGTGCACCACATTGTCGTCATCAAAACAGCGCAGCACGTGCAGTATGGCGTCGGTCTCGCGGATGTTGGCCAGGAACTGGTTGCCCAATCCCTCTCCCTTGCTGGCGCCCTTCACCAGTCCCGCGATGTCGACAATCTCCACCGTAGCCGGCACCACTCGCCCCGGGTGGACAATCTCGGCCAGACGGTTGAGGCGCTCGTCGGGCACGGTTATCACGCCCACATTAGGCTCAATGGTGCAGAACGGGAAGTTGGCAGCCTGCGCCTTAGCGTTGCTCAGGCAGTTGAAAAGGGTCGATTTGCCCACATTGGGCAAGCCGACAATTCCGCATTGCAGACTCATAATTTTTATTTACAATTTAACAAATTACTATTTACAATTTCTTTGCGATTGATTTTCACTTCTCTTTTTGTTTGTCTGCAAAAATACTCTTTTATCGCGACATACTGCAATATTATCAGAGTTTTTTGTTCTCTTATCCGATAATTGGGCGTATCTTTGCTGCATAACAATAACAGCCATCAGCATGAAGACAGCCCATCGGGAGAGGCTGGAGGTAGGCTCATCAACGACCAACTGCTCCCCGGCATCTATATCCACCGCGGCAGGAAGGTCATAGTCAGATAGCAAGGACGCGACGGAATTGATGCTGAGTCCATCGAAACTTGTGCTGAGCCCGTCGAAGCAAAATCTAATCGCGCCGAAGTCAAATCTAATCGCGCCGAAGTCAAAACTAATCGCGCCGAAGTCAAAACTAATCGCGCCGAAACTGAACACCTCCGCGCGATTAAAAAAATTCTTCACGCAATTCTTTCAATTTTCCGCGCATTTCTTTCAATTGTCTTCGCGGTTGTTTCAATTATCCGCGAAATCTGCGTTGATTTCCGCGAACTCTGCATAACTTTATCGAAGTGAAAACCGTCCCCCTTCTTGCGTGCAATTATTTTGCACGCTTTTTCTTGGCCTTTCCCCTTGTTCGATTGCGCCAACTCGCAGAAAAAACAAAAGCGGAGGCTTCCTGGAAACCTCCGCTTTTTGCTTGAGAAAAAGGTATCTGATTATCTTGCTTCCTTACAGCAAGTCGCCGAAATCATCCACCGTCTCGTCTTCTTCTTCATCATAAATCTCTATCTCATCGGGTTGCGGCGAAGTGACAGTGAAGAGCGTACCCTGAGTGGGCAGTGCCACTGCACATAATTCTATTATGCGCGGGGCTTTTTCTTAGGGTTGGGTAGTAATTACTACTTCTTATTATTGTGATTGGCGCGGCGTGCCTCTGCCCACTTCTGGCGGGCGAGCACCTGCATGTCAATTACTTTGTCCTTCTCGTCCACGATCTCAAATCCCAGCATGGTCTCTATCACGTCCTCCATCGTAACGATGCCGCGCATGCAGCCATACTCATCAATAATAGCAGAGATGTGCTCCTTTTTCGCCAGCATCAACTCCCAGATATCCGATACACTGGTGCCCTCCTGGAATGTGAGGATGGGCCTTACAATCTGCTTCAAAGTAGTGGAAAACTTATCCTCAGCCAGTTTCTCCAGCACCGTCTGGCGCAGCACATAGCCTGTGATGTACTCCTCGTCTTCGCCATACACGGGTATGCGGCTATAAGTGCTGAACTCCTTGTCGGCATAGACCTCCTTGACAGTCATGTCTTCGCTGGCCTCGGCCACCACGCTACTGGGCGTCATGATCTCGTGGGCCGTAACATTAGAGAGCTTGATAAGGTGCTGAATCATTTTGTTCTCTTCCTTCTCAAACACTCCCTCCTCGGCACCCACCTTAACCATGGCACTTACTTCGTCGCGGCTTACAGACTGCTGTCCGCTACCATTGCCAAGGAAATGGGTGATTCCCTCCGCCAGCATTACCAGCGGGTAGGTGATAAATAGCATCGCCCTAATTATATGCGCCGCAGGCAGTGCCAGCGAGCGCCAGTAGCGAGTGCCTATGGTCTTGGGAATAATCTCAGAAAAAATCAGGATGCACAACGTGAGTACGCCGCTGAACACTCCTGCTGCCTCGCTGCCAAACACCACTCCGGCCTGCGCGCCCACCCCTGCAGCGCCCATAGTGTTGGCAATGGTATTAATGGTCAGTATCGCACTGATTGGGCGGCTCGACTGCTTCTTGAGACTCTTGAGCAGAGCTGCAGAATGAGTGTTCTTGCCCTCTGCAGAAGCCACAAATGTCATTGGGGTTGAAAGAAACACCGACTCCATCAGCGAACACAGTGCCGAGATGAAGAGGGCCAAGCAAAAGAATAGGATTAATAAACCCATAAAAAGTTTTGGCTGTAATTACGGCTGCAAAGTTAGTGCAAAGAGAGCGAATGACAAAAAATAAACTATTATTTTTATTCCGAGCTGCAGCCTAACTTGACTTACAGAACAAAACAAAGTTAGTGCAATGCGAGCGAAAAACCGAATTTATTTGAGTTTTTCCGAGTTAAAGCCTTGCTTGACTTGCAAAGCAAAGGTGTGCGCCGTTTTTCTCCTCTGTTTTTTGGGTAATCCGCATAGAACCATTATTTTTGCCAGCAAATGACAATTAAGCACATTATTTTTATATGTATCATGGCTGCGATGTCCTTGTCTGCTTCTGCACAAAGCGACGACTGGGATGATTTTGCCAATGAGTACATGGGTGAAATCCTTGATGAAGAGGAAGACAACGGCAGAGAGATCTATGAGGAACTACTGGAGATGCATCGCCAGCCTGTCAACATCAACAAGGCTACGCGCGACGACCTGTTGCGGATGCCCTTCCTGAGCGATGCGCAGGCTGACTCGGTGCTAAGCCTGGTCAGCCGTTCCCATGGCCTGCTGTCAATGGGCGAACTTATGTTTGTTAGAAATCTGGAATATAAGCAGCGACGGTATCTTGCTCTCTTTTTCTTCTGTCCCGACGACCAAAGCTACTACGATAGGGGCTTCCCTCCCGACTCATCAGTACACCGTGGCACTCACACCTCGCCCAAGCAAGAGGGTAGGGGGCTGCGCACCCTGCTGTCGTCCACCTTTGGCTTCCCACTCTACAAAAGGGAAGGCTTCCGTTCCCACTCGCGCAAGGAGCTGGAGCAGTATCCCAACCGCCAATACCTTGGCAACAGCCTCGCCACCACCTTGCGCTATCGCTCCTCACTCAACGGCAGCCTCTCATGGGGGCTCACCGCCCAAAAAGACGAGGGCGAACCCTTTGCCGAGGGAAAGAACTGGCTCTACGACTCTTACTCGCTCTTCCTGATGGGCAAGGGCAAGGGTGCCGTAAGAAAATGGATTGTCGGTGACTTCACCGCCCACTTCGGCCTCGGACTGACGATGGCCTCGTCGGGCTGCGACCCGATGAACGTCGTTTCCTCCATGCGCCCCCGGCAGGAAGGACTGACCGCCCACACCGCCACCGACGAGGCTCTGTTCCTGCGCGGAGGCGCTCTCGCCCTGAGCCTCGGCAAGATTAGCGTAATGGCCTTCGCCTCCTGGCGCAAGCTCGACGCCACGCTGAGCAGCGACAGCATCTCCACCATCATCACCAACGGCTACCACCGCACTCCCCTGGAGATGAGTAAACGCAACAATATCGCTGCACTGCAGGGCGGCCTCGCCGCCAGTATCTCGCTGGGGGCGCTGCGGCTAGGCGTCAATGCCGTGCATACCCACTATGACACCCCGTTCCGCTCTCCCACCGCCCTGTACCGAAAACACTATTTCACCGGCTCCAACTTCGGCAACTATAGCCTCAACTATTCGCTGCGGCGCGGTGCCATCAGCGCTTGGGGTGAGACTGCCACATCGGAGCAAGGCGGCATAGCCATGCTGCACCGCGTGCAGTATGCCCCTCATCACAAACTTATCCTTAACGTCCTGCACCGCTACTACTCCACCCACTATCTCGCGACCTCGGCACAGAGCTACAAGATAGGCTCGCGCATCCAAAACGAGCACGGCCTGATGCTCGGCATCACCGCCCAACCATGCAAACCACTGCTTATCAAAGCCTATGCCGACATTGCCCACTTCCCCTTTGCCGTCTATGCCAGCGCCAATCCCAAGAACGCCCTGACGGCCATGCTGCAAGCCGAATACTCCCCCTTCACCACCTCCTCATGGCTGCTGCGATACAAACTGCGCACCCGCCCCGACGACAACAGCCTGAAGGCTCCTGACCAAAGGGTACAGCATTCCTTCAAAGCCCAGTATCGCTATGCCGGTGACAGGATTGTGCTCACCTCCACAGCCGACCTCTCCCTCCTCTCTCTGCCCGACAAGGGAAGCAGCAGCGGATGGATGCTCTCGCAGAAAGCCTCACTGAAAATGGCCAAACACACAGGCATAAGCATGAGCGCAGCACTGTTTCATACCGACTCCTATGCCGAGGCGCTGCGCCTGTATGAGCCGATACTGCTCTATTCCAGCGGCTACCCAGTGCTTTATTACCACGGCTTGCGCTTCGCCGCCGCCGTCCAGCACAAGATTGGACCACTGCACCTGGCCGTTAAGTACGCCCTGACCCACTATACCGACCGCGACACAATCGGCACCGGACTGCGCCAATACAACGGCTCTACACTGCAAGACATCCTTATTCAGGTGGCACTGCGCCTCTGATTGAAGAAAAATCACTAACTTTGCACTGCGTGGCTTGGCCAAATAGTCAAATTGTGAAATCGTAAAATCGTGAAATAAAACATGTCCACTGTAATATATCCGTCCCCCATTTTCGGTCCGGTGCACAGCCGCAGGCTGGGCGTATCGCTGGGCATCAACCTGATGCCTGCCGACGGCAAGGTATGCACCTTTGACTGCATCTACTGCGAATGCGGGTTCAACGCTGACCGCAAGCCCACGCAAAAGCGCCCTACCCGCATGGAAGTAAGCACTGCACTGGAAAGTAAGCTCCTACAGATGAAGGACGAGGGAGTGCTGCCTGACGTGCTAACCTTTGCCGGCAACGGCGAACCGACGACGCACCCCGACTTCCTGAGCATCATCAAGGACACCATAGCGCTGCGCAACCGCTACTGCCCCGAGGCAAAGGTGAGCGTGCTCAGCAACGCCACCCTCATCATGAGGCCGCTGGTCTTTGATGCTCTCTTGCTAGTGGACAACAATATCCTGAAACTCGACACCGTCTGCCCCGAATACATTCGCGCCGTCAACCGGCCCACCGGCCACTACAACGTGAGCGAACTGATAGAGAAAATGAAGGAGTTTCACGGCCACTGCATCGTGCAGACTATGTTTATGCACGGCATCAGCAACGGCAAGGACGTAAGCAACCTGAAAGAAGAACTTATCGCCCCGTGGCTGGATGCCGTCAAGGAAATCCGTCCGCAGCAAGTGATGATATACACCATCGACCGCGAGACACCCGACCAAGACTTAAGCAAGGCTACCCACGAAGAGCTGGATAATATCGTCAGCAGAATAGAAACCCTCGGCATCAAGGCCAGTGCCTCGTATTAAAATTAGAAATTAGGAATTATGGCTTTGCAACTCTGAGGCTCTGCGACTAACTGAAGACTTTGCAACTAACTGATTTGAACACTATGATAAAGAAAGAATGGAAAGAACTTGGCTATATCAACGAGCCGATAGCAAAAGATATTGACCTGAAGACAGAGATACGCCGCATGTGTAAGGAAAAAAATGCGGTCATTCTTGCGCACTATTACACCGACGGCACCCTTCAAGAAATAGCCGACTTCGTTGGCGACAGCCTGGCTCTTGCGCGCAAAGCCGAAAAGACGGATGCCGACATCATTGTGATGTGCGGCGTTCATTTCATGGGCGAGACAAACAAGATTCTCTGCCCAGACAAGAAGGTGCTTATTCCCGACCTCAATGCCTCATGCTCTCTGGCGGAGAGCTGCCCTGCAGAGGAGTTCCGCAAATTCGTAGAGGCACATCCCGGACATAAGGTTATCTCCTACGTCAATACCACAGCTGCCACCAAAACTGTAACCGACGTGGTCGTTACCTCCGGCAATGCACGCCAGATAGTGGAATCCTTTCCAAAGGACCAGAAACTGATTTTTGGTCCCGACCGCAACCTGGGCGAATATATCAACAGCATCACCGGTAGGCAAATGATTCTGTGGAACGGGGCATGCCATGTACACGAGCGCTTCTCCGTGGAAGCAATAATAAACCTGAAGAAACAATACCCTGAGGCAAAGGTGCTTGTTCATCCTGAGTGCAAGGGCCCGGTAGTGAAGCTCGCTGACGTGGTAGGCTCTACTGCCAAGCTACTGAAATATGCCGTAGAGAGCGATGATAAAAAATTTATCGTTGCCACAGAAAGCGGAATTATTTTTGAGATGAAGCGCCAGGCTCCGGAAAAAGAGTTTATCCCCGTGCCGCCTGAGCAGCATGATGCCGAACCCGATACGGATGATCTGCCTTCATGCTCTTGCAACGAATGTGCCTACATGAAACTTAACACATTGGCAAAACTTTATAACACCCTGCGCTACGAATGGCCGGAAGTGAAAGTTGAGCCAGAAGTAATTGAAAAAGCACGTCGCCCCATCAACGAAATGCTCCGCATTAGCAAAGAACTGGAAATTTAATCAATGACTATACCACCTCTTGTTGCCCTAAAGGGAGGGAGGGGTTATTTAATGCGAAGCCTGCGGCATTCGTGAAAATAGTAGTAAAATATTTCTGATAATTTCTTTCTGGCGTGGCAGAAGTGACCAAGGAGTAAGCCATGCCTTAGGACCAGCCAGAGTCCTCTCATCTGAGAGAGTTAGAGGGGTATTCCTTTAAAGTTGTCCGCTCTCAACCTTGCGGACAATTTTTTCTATCTCTCGGTCTTCACCCTCGGGATCATAATGCTTGCGGAGATTGTTGCCAAAAAGCGTGCTGAGCACATTATACATATTAGCTTTGACAGGACCGAGAAATGCCTTTATCATTTCAAAGCTGGTCTGCCCACATTCACGATCAATCAATTTCACTAAAAGCTTGCCCTGAGTCTTAGTTATCTTACGCACCGTCGGCTCATACTGCTTACGGATACCCCTCTCAACGGCCTTGATATGACGCTTCTTTTCCTTCTCGTCTTCAATGGTCTCGAGATAATCGTGAGTTTCTATCAATATCTGACGTGTCAGCTTTGCATAGGGAAAAACATATCGCACATCCCTCACCAGCTTATCGTATTTCTGACGCTGCTTCTCGTTTTTGAATATCTTTGGAGCTGTCTTATAAAATTCATGCAATGTCATATTGGGTATGCTGTCACCCTGATAATAGGCACGGTCTATCTTGACATACATCGCTACCTGAATAGTGTCATTAGCATTGTCCTGAGCATTGCCGGCAATACTCCATGCTATTGCCGATACCCACATTATTATATATATAAATGTTCGCGCATACATAATTCGGCTGCAAAAATACACAATTTATAAGGAGTGAAGAATATGGAATTAGTTAAAAATACTAATTTTGCACACATAGATACATTTACCCGCTATTTATCTAAATATAATCTCATGCACAAACTAAGTATATTAGAGATGAATCGCCTTACCGCTGAAGAATTTCGCAAAGCAAAGAAGGTTCCCCTCATTGTTGTACTCGATAACGTCAGGAGTATGTATAATGTAGGATCTATATTGCGCACTGCTGACGGATTTCGCATTAAGCAAGTTTGCCTTTGCGGTATCACCGGTACTCCGCCGCACCAGGAAATTCATAAGACAGCTCTAGGCGCTGAAGACAGTGTTGATTGGAAATACTATAAATCAACACTTGAATGTATAGAAAAACTGCGTAAAGATAATTATACTATCGTTGCCGTTGAGCAAGTGGAAGGCAGTCAGAATATGATAGAATGGAGTGATGTCCGACCCCTGGCAGTTATTTTCGGTAACGAAGTTAAAGGAATAAACCAAGAGGTAGTAGATGCCGCAGACTATTGTTTAGAGATTCCGCAGATCGGCACTAAGCATTCCTTCAATGTCTCATGTACTGCAGCAATGGTTATGTGGCAATATTTTAAAAATGTGGAAAAGTATGTTAATAATCTGTGAACTCTGCTGTGGATTAATCATATGGCAGTGTCCTATGCATTTTTCCACATCAGTTCACATGTATAAGAGCACTTTCTTTAGAGTTATCAACATCTTATCACGCACCTTAAATTAGTATAAATAATTTCATATACACTTCTGTCCAATCTGTGGAAAATGAGCATAATTAATTATATAAATTAATGATATTTATGCAAGTTACATTACAAATTATTTGTTGATAATATGTGGACAAATATTCATTCTGCGTTGATAAAAAATATTTGCTTTTTATCATAAAAAAATATCAACAGTTTCAACCGCCACACATATAAAAATACAACAAAAATAATAATAAAACATATTAAATTAAATATTGAAAAATAAGTATTGTTTTTGGGTGTGGATAATTTGAAAATACAACTTTTTTACTTAAAAAATAAGATTTTCATATATTTTTGTTTGGATATTCAATTATAATTCATAATTTTGAAAACGAAATTTTAGAATCTATTAACCCTTTAAACATTTTAAGACTATGGCTTTTTGTTCAAAATGTGGTCAGCAAGTAGCTGACGGCGTGGCTGTATGCCCCGCATGTGGTGCACCCATGGAAGCAGCTCCCGCTGCAGCACCCCAGGCTCCTGCCTTCAACAATGGTCCCGAGCATTTGGATTACATTCCTAGCTCTAACTCTGCTAGTTTCCCGACTTTTGCCTATATAGGTATTGCCGGTGCTATCTTGGCTTTCATTATGTCTTTCTTCAACATTCTTGAAAACCCAAGACTTTACTATTTCTTCTATGCTATCTCCTCTGCCTGTGCTGCACTGGCAATGTTTAAGATTTTTGATAGCCTTAAGAAGGGTCTTGCCGGTCACAAGAAGCCGATGCCCGGACTGCTTACCACTACAGGTTGGTTATACGTTGCCTCAATGGCTCTGATTGTTATTGCTGGTCTTATAGTAGTATTGGCTGGCCTTGATGGTATAAGTGCTGCTGCAGGTATTGGAGTAGTAGGTGGAATTGTTTCCTTCGTTTATTTAATTCTGCTCCTCATTGTAGCTTTCACGCTCATTGGCAGCTATTCTGGCAATGTTAAGACTTTTGGTTGGCTGCTTGTAATTCCTGTATTAGTTGGAGTACTTGCTGCCATTGGCGGTGGTGCTGCTGCTCTGAGCGGTGGAAATGTTGGTGTCATCACCATCATCATTGCTGCTATCTCCAGCGCTATTAGCATATTTATCTACCTCTATGCTAAGAAAATCATTTGTGATGGTAAATAATTAATAGGTATTATATATATGAAAAAAATACTTGGATTTGCATTAGTAGCCTTAATGGGCGTGTTTATGCTTAGCTGTTCTAACGGTGGCGGCATCGAAAAGGCAAAAGAAATAGTTCAGGAGCTTAAGGATAAGGGAGCCAACATGAATGTTGACGAACTTAAGACTAAGCTTATGGATTTTGCCAATGCAATAAAGCCTGTAACTGAAAAGGTTGCAGAAATAGGCAAGAAGATTGAAGCAGACCCATCAAAGGCTCTTGATTATGCTAATGAGATGAAGGAAGCAGGTGCTGAGGAAATTGAAGGTTTGATGTCTGAAATGGAGGCTGCCTGCAATAAGATTCCTGCTTTCAAAGAGCTGGAGAAAGATCCCGATTTTCAGAAGAAAATGCTAGAGACAATGGGTGTTAATATGTAGTTTAACTTTTTTAAAAATAGAAAGATGAAAAAATTATTAGGATTTGCATTAGTAGCCCTTATGGGCGTGTTTATGGTAAGCTGCTCTGGTGGTGATGGCCCCGGTGCAAAGGCTAAGCAACTTTTTGAAAGTGTTAAGGATAAGCTGGCTACTATGCCTAAGGAAGAACTCAAGACAAAGGCCCTGGAACTGGCTGAGATTATCAAGCCCGTTATGCAGAAGTCTGTTGAGGTTGTAGCTAAGCTCTTCAATGACGAGAAGTTCAGCATGGAAGATGCTGCCAAGGCTTATCAGGATGCCGGCTTTACCGCTGATGATGTTCAGACCGTTCAGAAGGTTATTGAGGATTTCAATACTGAAGTAACGAAGAATCCGGCTTGGACCGAGTTGCAGACTGACGAAGACTTCAGCAAGCAGTGGGTTGCTGCTTTGGGCATGGGTGACATGTTCAACGAAGCAGAAGAGGCAGTTGAAGGTGCCGCTGATGAGGTTACTGATGCTGCAGAGGAAGTTACTGAGACAGTTGAAGAAGTAGCAGACGAAGTTACTGAGTAAAGAAAATATCTTATAAAATTTAATTAGGACCTCGATATTTCGGGGTCCTTTTTTGTTTGTTTTCTGTACTAATAGGGCAAGAAAAATAAAAAAGAATGTTAAATGAATAGATAAGTGGAAAAATGGTTATATTTTTGTAGCTTGAAAATAAAATAGACTAACTATGAACATTGCATTGATAGGCTATGGCAAGATGGGCCAGATGATAGAAAAACTAGCCATTCAGAGAGGTCACAATATTGTCTGTATAATTGATATTGATAATCAGGACGACTTTGACAGTGCTGCTTTTCAGTCGGCAGATGTGGCTATTGAGTTTACTACTCCTTTTACTGCTTACAATAATATTAAGAAGTGTTTTGACTGTGATATTAAGGTTGTCACCGGCAGTACAGGCTGGCAGAAAGATCATTGGCAGGAGATTAACGATATGTGCAGGTATGGATTGCATACACTCTTTTGGAGTAGCAATTTCAGCCTTGGGGTGTATCTTTTCAATAAATTGAATAAGCAGCTTGCCAAGTTAATGGCTCCCTATAGTAACTATGAGCCTTATGTTGAGGAAACCCATCATGTGCATAAATTAGATGCTCCTTCCGGCACAGCAATCACTCTTGCTGAAGGACTTATAGAAAACTATCCCACAAAAAAGTCTTGGATAAAAGGCGACTATGTCAAGCCGGATGGATCAGTGGAATATGGCGTTAGTCCCAAGCCAGAGGAATTGGTAATAAAATCAGTGAGGGAAGGAGAAGTGCCTGGCACTCATACTATTTGTTACCAGAGCGATTATGATGAGATAATCATAGAGCATCGTGCTAAGTCGCGTGGAGGCTTTGTGCTGGGTGCAGTGCTTGCCGCAGAGTATGCTTATACCCACGAAGGCTTGCTTACAATGGATGATTTATTTAAGTAAAGAGACAATATTATACTATATAAAGAGTAAAAAAATGGCGTTTTTCAAAAGTAAAAAGAACAAGGAGAACAAAGAGGAAAAGCCGCGCAGGGAGCTCAGCCTTAAGGAGAGAAGAGTGCGTTGCGCCATAGTTATAGTCCTATGGTTGTTATTTTGTTTATGGGTCGGCAGCTGGATGGGATTGATAGTTGTGCCATTTATTTTTGACGCATATATAACTAAGAAAATTCCCTGGAGCTGGTGGCGTAAGAGCAAGAATAGCACCGTGCGTAAGGTGATGAGTTGGGTAGATGCCATAGTGTTTGCATTAGTGGCTGTCTATTTTGTTAATCTCTTTCTTTTTCAGAATTATGTTATCCCCAGTTCTTCGCTTGAGAAAAGTCTTCTTACCGGCGACTATCTTTTTGTCAGCAAAGTGAGCTATGGACCGCGTAAACCTATGACACCGCTCCACATGCCGCTTACCAGTCATACAATCCCCTTGCTTAATATTAAGAGTTTTATTGAGTGGCCTAAGTGGGAGTATGACAGGGTTAAGGGCCTTGGTTCCGTCAAGCAGGGCGACATAGTAGTCTTCAATGTGCCGAGTGGTGATACAGTGGTGGCCAAATATGAAAGCCAGGATTATTATACCATTTGTTACGAGATAGGTAAGTCGATAGCAGCCCAGCAGGCAGGTATGGACTTTGAGGATTTTCTAAAAGCAGAAGCGCAGCTTCCGCCAAATGAGCAGATACAGAATAGTGCTGTTGAGTATTACTATGCCCAGCAGGCAATAAGGGATAACTTCCAGCAGATGGGAGAGAAGAAATATCGCCCAGTGGATATGCGCGAGCATTATGTGAAGCGCTGTGTAGGTCTCCCAGGTCAGGTGCTGCAGATTAAGAAAGGTCGCGTCTATACCAACGGCCATCAGATGTTTATGCCCCAGAAAGCCCAGCAGAGCTATAAGGTCACTCTCCTCCAGCCATTGCCCGAAGACTTATGTCGCGAACTTGGCATCAGCCGCGAGGATATCTCTGAGGTGCTGAGCGCCGAGGGCAATGTCATTCGCATGCCCATGACTGCCGAGGTGAAGAATGTGTTGCAGAATCGCAAGGACCTCGTTTCCAGCATAGTGAAATGTGATGAGCCGGAAAACTATAGGCTTTATCCCCACACTTTCAATACCGGTTGGACTGCAAATGACTATGGTCCCATATGGATTCCCAAGCGTGGTGCCACCATTAAGCTTACTCCCGAGAAACTGGCCATCTACGACCGATGCATCCGCGTCTATGAGGGCAACGAGGTGGAGCAGCGCGACGGCAAGATATTCATTAACGGCAAACCGGCTACCAGTTACACTTTCAAGATGGACTATTACTGGATGATGGGCGACAATCGCGACAACTCGCTTGACAGCCGCTTCTGGGGCTTCGTTCCCGAGGATCACATTGTGGGCAAACCTATCTTTATCTGGCTCTCACTTGATCCCGACCGCGGATGGTTTGATGGCAAGATACGTTGGAGTCGCCTCTTCCGAATGGTGGACAATATTAAATAATTGATAATTGAGAGTTGATAATTGATAGTATATTGTTATCAGTAAATAGCTAAATTGTACATATATAGTACATGTGGTAGAGAACAGAGAAAAGATAAGATATGAAAAGAGTGTTTTTACTGGCCTTGTTTATCCTTTTTGGTCTTGCTGGCTTTGCGCAGCAGACATTTAAGGTTAATCTGTGGGCCGATGGTGAGATTGCCGATGAGGATTATAAGGACGCTGTGCTCCATTGCTACCTGGCTGCTGAGCCAACGAGTCGTGCCGTTATTGCATGTCCTGGCGGAGCCTACGAGTTTTTGTGCATGAACTATGAGGGGTGGGACTTCGCTCCCATTCTCAACCCGGAGGGCATCAGTCTTTTCGTGCTGCAGTACCGCTTGCCCAGGGGCCGTCATGCCGTGCCTCTTGCCGATGCCCAGCAGGCAATGCGCTATGTGCGCAGCCATGCCGCTGAGTGGGGTATTCGCGAGGTGGGCATTATGGGCAGTAGTGCGGGAGGACATTTGGCCACAACTGTAGCTACTCATTTCACTGACAGTATCACACGTCCCGACTTCCAGGTGCTGCTCTATCCTGTGGTAAGCATGGAGCAAGGGGTTACCCATGCTGTCTCGCGCAGTGCACTATTGGGCAGTGAGCCCAGCCCTGATCTGGTTAGCAGCTATTCCAATGAGCTTCACGTTACCGCCAGGACTCCCCGCGCATTTATCGTACTACCCTCAGCCGACAAGGCGGTGGCTCCGCGCAATTCGCTCAGCTATGCCCAGGCACTGGTGGACAACGGAGTGCCAGTTGACCTACATATGTATGAGGGCGGTTATCACGGATTTGGCTGTCGCACCGACTACTCAGAGCAGCGCCAATGGATAGGCGAACTGCTCTATTGGCTGAAGAAAAAATAGAAGAAAAATCAAGAACTGTTAACCAATAACACCATGCAAGCAATAATCCTCGCCGCCGGAATGGGCAAGCGACTCAGAGAATACACCGCCTCATGTACTAAGTGCATGGTGCCAGTCAATGGTACACCGCTTATCGACCGCATGCTTGACCAGCTGGCTGAGCTCAATCTCAGCCGCGTGGTCGTAGTGGTAGGATATGAAGGTGACAAGCTCATCAGCCATATCAACAGCCGTCCTCGCGGGATCAGCATAGAGTATGTCCACAATCCCATTTACGATAGGACAAACAATATCTACTCCCTTGCTCTTGCCAAGCAGTATCTGCAGGACGACGACACGATCCTCCTGGAGAGCGACCTCATCTTTGAGTCGCGCCTTCTCCATATGCTCCTCGGCAATCCTTGTCCCAACCTTGCTCTCGTAGCCAAGTATGAGAGCTGGATGGACGGAACAATGGTGCGTCTTGACAAGGACAACAACATTGTCAATTTCATACCCAAGACTGACTTTAACTACAGCGACCGCAGCAGTTATTATAAGACCATCAATATCTATAAATTCTCGCGTCAGTTCTCGCAGGAGAAATATGTGCCTTTTCTTGAGGCCTATACCAAGGTAGTGGGCTGCAATGAGTACTACGAGAATGTGCTGCGCATCCTCACTCTTCTTGACACCAGCGACCTCAAGGCCCTCCCCGTGAGCAGCGAGAAATGGTATGAGATTGATGACAAGCAGGACCTCGACATAGCCGAGGCTCTCTTTGCCAGCGAGGATGACATTCTCCGCAAATACTATGGTCGCTATGGTGGCTTTTGGCGTTTTCCCAAGATGCTCGACTATTGCTATCTGGTCAATCCCTATTTCAATGAGTCGCGCATCATTGATGAGCTGGAAGCCTGCTTCCGCACTCTTGTTGCCGAGTATCCCTCCGGCATGAAAGTCAATACCTTGCTCGCCAGCAAGTGCTGGGGAGTCAGCGAGGACTATATCGTTCCCGGCAACGGAGCCGCCGAGCTGATAAAGATACTCATGGAGCAGCTGCCCGGCACCCTTGGCATCGTGCGCCCTACCTTTGAGGAGTACCCCAACCGCCGCGATCCTTCCAGCCTCGTCACTTTCACTCCCTCCAATCCTGACTACCGCTACACGGCAGAAGACCTGATGGACTTTTTCTCCGCCCATCATGCCGACAACCTGCTCATCATCAACCCCGACAATCCTTCCGGCAACTTCATCCCCATAGCTGATGTGCTGACTCTGGCCGCATGGTGCCGTCAGCAGGGTACCCGTCTCATCATCGACGAGAGTTTCGTTGATTTCACCGACGGCTATGAGCACAACAGCCTCCTCCATGACAATATCCTCAAGGCTTATCCCGACATGCTCGTGATGAAAAGCATTTCCAAGAGCTATGGAGTGCCCGGACTCCGCCTGGGCATCCTGTGTTCCGCCGACACCGATCTCATTGCGCGTATCAAGGGCGAGGTCAGCATTTGGAACATCAATTCTTTTGCAGAGTATTTCATGCAGATATTCAATAAGTATGAAGCCGACTACCATCGGGCATGTGCCCGCTTCATAGCCGAGCGTGCAGAGTTTGAGCAGCAGCTGAGGCGATTGCCACAGCTGCGTGTCATTCCCTCACAGGCAAATTATTTCCTCTGCGAGGTGCTGCCGCCCTTCACTGCCCGCGGTCTGGTGCTCACCATGCTTAAGAATCACGACATCCTGCTCCGCGACTGCTCCACCAAGGTAGGCCTCAACCCCAACAGCCAATACCTGCGTATTGCCGTGCGCAGCCATCAGGACAATGTCCGCCTCATCGAGGCAATGAAAGCCGTAAAACAATAAACCTCAAACCTCAAACGATGAACATCACCATCTGCGGCGGCGGCAATCTGGGCCATGTGGTGGCAGGCTACTTATCTTCGCAGTCCGCCAACGCGGTCTCACTGCTCACCTCAAGGCCTCGTGAGTGGTCACCCTCGCTGGAGGTGCGCGACGGTCATGGTATCACCTATCACGCGTCGCTGCATGCCATCTCTGCCAGCGCGGCAGACGTCATTCCCGGAGCGCAGATGGTCTTGCTGTGCCTGCCCGGCTACGCCATTCAGCCAATGCTCACGGCTATTGCGCCTTACCTAGACCCCTCCGCACGGGTGGGCAGCGTGGTGTCAAGCACCGGCTTTTTCTTCCAGGCCAAGGAGCATCTGCGCCCCGGCCAGCCGCTTTTCGGATTCCAGCGCGTGCCCTTCATCTCCAGGATAGTGGAGTATGGTCACCTTGCCGAGCTGAAAGGCTATAAGGACTCGCTCAGCGTGGCGACCCTCCCTCCAGAGGGGGAGGCGGGGGGAACTTCGATCTTTGGGGTATTAGAGAATCTTTTCCACGTCCCTGTCAGGCGTCTGGGCAGCATCTACGAGGCAAGCCTTAGCAACAGCAACCCCTTGCTCCATACCTCGCGCCTCTATACCATGTGGCATGACTGGCGGCCGGGCGTTTATTACCCAGCCAATCCTATGTTCTATTCTGACTGGACTATAGAGGCTTCCCGTCTGTATATCGCCATGGACAGCGAGCTGCAGCTCCTTGCCCGTGCCTTGGGCCTGCCGCCCGGCAGCATACCCACCGTGCTCGACTACTATGAGAGCACCGATGCCTCCAGTCTTACCGCCAAGCTGCGTTCCATCGAGGGTTTCCGCGGCATATCCTCACCTATGAGGCATACTTCCGCCGGATGGGAGCCCGACTTCCAGAGCCGCTACTTCCGCGAGGATTTCCCCTACGGGCTCAGATATCCCTGGCAGCTGGCCAAGGAGCATCAAATCTCCACTCCTAATATCGACAAAGTCTATCAGTGGGGCAGCAGCTGTTGCCAATAACCGTCAATCAATAACAGAAAGCAGTAAACACTACGCTGATGGAGCGCCTCCTTCACTATACATGGAAAAATCGCCTTATGCCTTCATCGGGCATCCATACCGTTGATGGCAAGGAAGTGAGGATTCTCTCCGTGGGCCTGCATAACAAGGATGCCGGCCCCGATTTTTTCAATGCCGACATCATCATCGACGGCGAGGATTGGATTGGCAATGTGGAGATTCACACCCGCAGCACTGACTGGTATCGCCACGGTCATGACCACGATCCCGCCTACGATAATGTCATTCTTCATGTGGTGGAGCAGGCCGACGGCGAGGTAGTCACCAGCTCGGGGCGCACGGTGCCGCAGATAGAGGTGCAGGTGCCCGACCGTGTGGTCTGCGGCTATGAGCAACTGCAGATTGCCGACAGCCATCCGCCATGCCTGAGCCATGCCGCCAGCATGGCACCTTTCCTGCTGAGCCAGTGGCTGGAGTGCCTCTGCCGCCAGCGGCTGGAGCGCAAGACTGCCGACATTGAGTCGCGGCTGCAGTATTGCGACCATGACTGGGAGCATGCCTTCTTCATCACCCTTGCCCGGGCTTTCGGCTTCGGCATCAATAGCGATGCCTTTGAGCAGTGGGCCCGCATCATTCCTTACAGAGGAGCTGCCAAGCACCGCGACAACACTCTTCAGATAGAGGCTCTCTTCCTTGGTCAGGCCGGATTTCTTGACTCCGGGGATAAGGCGCTGGATCTTGGCAAGGACAGCGCCGTTATGACACAGGAGTACCGATTTTTGAGCAACAAGTTCTCCCTCACTCCGCTCAATGTGCACAGCTGGCGTTTCCTTCGCACCCGTCCCTCCAATTTCCCCACCGTGCGCCTGAGGCAGCTGGCCCATCTGTATTGCGAGGGTAGGGTAACGCTCTCCGCCATCGTTGATGCTCCCAACGCCGATGCTGTTGCCCGTCTGTTTGAAGCCACCAAGCTTCCTCAGGCAAGTGTCAATCTGCTCTTGCTTAATGCTGTCGTTCCGATGCTATATGCCTACGGAGCCTACCGAGGCTCCAAGAAACTGAAGGACAAGGCTCAGCTGTGGCTTAGCCAGCTGCCTCCCGAAGCCAACCGCTACACGCGACTCTGGCAGCAGGCGGGACTGCCCCTCGGGAGTGCCGCCGATTCTCAGGCCGTGGTGCAGCAGTTCACCCGCTTGTGCGAGCGCCGCGACTGCCTCCGCTGCCAACTTGGTTACCAATACATGAAAAACCACTGAAAATCAGCCGCTTGCCACTGACATATTCTGCCAATAGCGAGCGGTCAAAAATTCTTTTTGTAAAGCCAAAATCTAATCGCGCCGAAACGAAATCTAATCGCGCCGAAACGAAATCTAATCGCGTCGAAGTCAAATCTAATCGCGCCGAAACTGACCACTTCTGCGCGATTATTTTTTTTCTTCGTGCGATTATTAAATTTCTCTGCGCAATAATAAAATTTCTCTGCGCAATAAAAACAACTTCCTTGCGTAATAAAATGATTTCCTTGCGCAACAAAATCTTCTTTTCTCTCAATAAAAACCTCTCTCCTCGCGGAGGAATTTCTCTAAGTCCGCATTTCCCAATTCGGTGTCCGCATTTCCCAATTCGATGTTGAAGCAGAGTCCGATGTCGGTCTTTTATTATTCCTCTTTTTCTTTGGTGGGCTGTGCGTAGGGCATGAGATCCTTCACCACTCGGTGGGTGAGGCGCATCTGGAGCATGGAGCGCTCGAAGTTGGGGTTGCGGCGGAAGGCGCTGAGGGCTCGCTTGGCGGCGAGCTGGTGGCATTCTTTCTTGCTATAGCCTGTGGCGGTGGCTATCTCGCGGCCTTCTACCATTACGGCGTAGCAGAACTTGGTGCCTCGGCTGCTGCTACGGTCCTCGCTCTTTAGGAAGAAGCGCACGTCGGCCTTGTATTTCTGTCCCCACTCAAGCAGTAGGCTCTTATGGTTCTCCTCCACCCGGGCGGTGCGTGCTATGTCGATATAGCCCTGGTCCATGAGGCGGCGGATGAAGCGGAAGCTGCCCCGGAAGCCTCGGTCGAGATAGATGGCACCCACGAGGGCCTCGAAGGCGTTGCCGCCGAGGTAGCTGTTGTGGGTGGCGGGGCGGCTGCCGTCCTTGAAGTCGGTGCGCAGCAGCGGGAGCAGGCCTATCTCCTTGGCTATGCGGCCCAGGTTTTTACGCTCAACGAGCTTGCTGCGCATAGTGCTGAGGAATCCTTCGTCGCGCTTGGGGTACTGATGGTAGAGGATGTCGCTGATGACGGTCTCTATCACGGCGTCGCCCAGATATTCCAGCCGCTCGTTGTCGGCTTTGTGCCCCTTGGCGTCGCGCATGGAGGCTGAGCGGTGGGTGAGGGCCTGCCGGTAATATTCTATGTGCCGTGGCGTGAAGCCGACGATCTTTTCTATGGACGCAAAAAATTCCCCTTTCTTGCGGAAGAGGAATTTTATGCGGTATAGAATGTTGTTCATTTTATAGGTACTATAGGAGCTATCGTTGCTATAGTATTACTCTGTGTATTTCTTGATGATGACGCAGGCGTTGTGGCCGCCGAATCCGAAGGTGTTGCTCAGGGCGGCGCGAACAGTGCGGTGCTGGGCGGTGTTGAAGGTGAAGTTGAGCTTGTAGTCAATCTCGGGATCTTCGTCGCCTTCGGCGTGGTTGATGGTTGGGGGCACAACGTCTTCCTTGACTGCCAGGAGGCTGAAGAGAGCCTCTGCTGCACCGGCTGCACCGAGCATGTGGCCGGTCATGGACTTGGTGGAGCTGATGTTGAGCTTGTAGGCATGGTCGCCGAAGAGCTCCTGGATAGCCTTGACCTCGGAGATGTCTCCCACATGGGTGGAGGTGCCGTGTACATTGATGTAGTCAATATCCTCGGGCTGCATGCCAGCATCCTTGAGTGCTGCCTGCATAACGAGCTTTGCGCCGAGTCCCTCGGGGTGGGAGGCGGTGATGTGGTAGGCGTCGGCGCTCATGCCGGAGCCAGCTATCTCACCGTAGATCTTAGCGCCGCGTGCCTTGGCATGCTCGAGCTCCTCGAGGAAGAGGCATGCTGAGCCTTCTGCCATGACGAATCCGTCGCGGCTGGCGCTGAAGGGGCGGCTTGCTCCTTCGGGATCGTCGTTGCGGGTGGAGAGGGCGTGCATGGCGTTGAAGCCGCCGAGGCCGGTGGGCCAGATGGCAGCCTCTGCTCCGCCGCTGACGATGGCATCGGCCTTGCCCAGGCGGATGAGGTCAACGGCAGTGGCTATGGCGTGGGTGGAGGAGGCACAGGCGGAGGTGGTGACGAAGTTGGGGCCGTGGAAGCCGTACTTCATGGAGACGTAGCCGGCAGCGATGTCGGCAATCATCTTGGGTATGAAGTAGGGGCTGTAGCGCGGGCCGAGCTCCTCGCCGGTGCGTGCATAGTCGCTCACTTCCTTCTCAAAGCTGTTGATGCCGCCGATGCCTACGCCCAGCACTACGCCGATGCGGTTCTTATCGGCCTGCTCAATGTTGAGGCCGGTGTCCTCAACAGCCTCGGTGGCGGCTACCATGGCATACTGTGTGTAGAGGTCCATCTTGTTGGCCTCCTTGCGGTCGATATACTGCTTGGGGTCGAAGTCTTTTACCTCACAAGCGAAGTGGGTCTTAAACTTCTCAGTGTTGAAGTGGGTGATGGGGGCTGCGCCGCTCTTGCCAGCCAATATGGCGGCCCATGTGTCGGCTACATTGTGGCCCAGGGGGGTGATGGCACCCACGCCTGTTACGACTACTCTCTTTAGTTCCATAGGAAATAGGATGTGTTTTGTATTGAGGTAGATAGCGGGAAGCTAACGGGTCATTTTCTTCCCCATTAACTCCCCGCAATTGTGTGTGTAGAGAAATCTATTGTGTAGAGGTTTACTTGGTGTTAGCCTCGATGTACTCAATGGCACCGCCAACAGTAGAAATCTTCTCAGCCTGATCGTCGGGGATAGAGATACCAAACTCTTTCTCAAACTCCATGATGAGCTCTACGGTGTCAAGGGAATCTGCACCGAGGTCGTTAGCGAAGGATGCTTCGTTCTTTACTTCGCTCTCGTCTACGCCAAGCTTATCAACGATAATGGCCTTTACTTTAGCTTCAATTTCTGACATAACTAAATTGTTTTAATTAATAATGTGTTCAAAACGTGCGGCAAAATTAGGACTTAATATTGTACCGACCAAAATTTTGCACGAAAAAATGCACACACGCCGCCTTAAAGTGCATTTTTGAAGGCTTTTTGTCTACTCGACAAGGCAAAAACCGACTCTTGACGGCTTTGGCGGCACGAATTTTAACCGAACATCCGTACGCGTACCTTAAAATTACTAACTTTGTACCGAGAATAAAACCATTATAAAACAATAAAGAACCATGGCAACATTAGATCTTACCAAGTATGGCATCACGGGTGCTACCGTGATTGCCCACAATCCCTCTTATGAATTTCTGTTTGAGGAGGAGACCAAGGCCGGACTGACCGGCTTCGACAAGGGCCAGCTAACTGAGCTCAATGCCGTTAACGTGATGACCGGCATCTTTACCGGCCGCTCACCTAAGGACAAGTATATCGTTGACGATGCCCAGAGCCACGACAAGGTATGGTGGACCTCCGAAGAGTATAAAAACGACAACCACCCCATGACTGAGGAGATTTGGGGCAAGGTAAAGGACATTGCCATCAAGGAGCTCTGCAATAAGCAGCTCTACGTGATGGACGCCTTCTGCGGTGCCAACGAGGCTACCCGCCTGGCAGTGCGCTTCATCGTGGAGGTGGCTTGGCAGGCACACTTCGTGAAGAATATGTTTATCCAGCCCACCGAGGAGGAGCTGAAGAGCTTTGAGCCCAACTTCGTTATCTACAATGCCTCCAAGGCTAAGGTGGACAACTACAAGGAGCTCGGTCTCAACAGCGAGACCTGCGTAGCCTTTAATACCACCAGCCGCGAGCAGGTGATCATCAACACCTGGTATGGCGGCGAGATGAAGAAGGGTATGTTCTCCATGCAGAACTACTATCTGCCCCTGCAGGGCATTGCTTCTATGCACTGCTCCGCCAACACCGACATGGAGGGCAAGAACACCGCCATCTTCTTCGGCCTCAGCGGCACCGGTAAGACCACCCTCTCCACCGACCCCAAGCGTCTTCTCATCGGCGATGACGAGCACGGATGGGACGACGAGGGCGTGTTTAACCTGGAAGGCGGCTGCTATGCCAAGGTCATCAACCTTGACAAGGAGAGCGAGCCTGACATCTATAACGCTATCCGCCGCGATGCCCTGCTGGAGAATGTGACCGTTGCCGACGACGGTAAGATTGACTTTGCCGACAAGAGCGTGACCGAGAACACCCGCGTAAGCTATCCTATCAACCACATCGAGAAGATCGTGAAGAAGGTGAATGGCAAGAGCGCCGGCCCCGATGCACAGAACGTGATCTTCCTCAGCGCCGATGCCTTCGGCGTACTGCCCCCTGTGAGCATCCTCACCCCTGAGCAGACCAAGTATTACTTCCTCAGCGGTTTCACCGCTAAGCTGGCTGGCACTGAGCGCGGCATCACTGAGCCCACTCCCACCTTCTCTGCCTGCTTCGGCCAGGCATTTCTGGAGCTCCATCCCACCAAGTATGCCGAGGAGCTCGTGAAGAAGATGGAGAAGAGCGGCGCCAAGGCTTACCTTGTAAACACCGGCTGGAACGGCACCGGCAAGCGCATCTCTATCCGCGATACCCGCGGCATTATCGATGCCATCCTGGGCGGTGCCATCCTCAAAGCTCCCACCAAGAAGATTCCTTACTTCGACTTTGAGGTTCCCACACAGCTGGAAGGCGTTGACACCGGCATCCTTGATCCGCGCGACACCTATGCAGATCCCTCACAGTGGGAGGAGAAGGCTAAGGACCTCGCTGCACGCTTCATCAAGAATTTCAAGAAGTATGAGGGCAACGAGGCCGGTAAGGCCCTCGTCGCTGCCGGTCCGCAGTTGTAAAAAAATAGACTGCGGCCAAGGCAACGAGATTTTTCCCTCGTCGCTGCCGGTCCGCAGTTGTAAAAAGGAATAGGCCATAACCATGGTGGCGGCTGTGCTTTTTTGCGCAGCCGCCATATTTTTTTTGCAAAAAATAATTGCGAGAGTGTATTTTTTTAGTGTCAATATATGCGGTGTTCTCTTTTTTTTGCTTAATTTAGCATCGTGAAAACGGACAGGCAGCCTGTTGTCGGCCTTAACAATGGCATCAACTCGCAGACTTGTCCAGCTTGCTAACCTGTCAACCAATCTAATATCGTGAATAGCAAAAACTACGCAATCATCCTGGCTGGCGGCATTGGCTCCAAGCTGTGGCCAATGAGCCAGGGTGCAAAGCCCAAACAGTTTATCGACTTGTTTGCCGCGGGGCGCACAATGCTGCAGCTTACCTATGACCGCTACAAGCATCTTGTGCCCAAGGAGAATATTTTTATCAGTACATATAAGGATTATCTCCCCATCGTAAAAGAGCAGCTTCCTGAGGTTGATGAAGGGCAGATTGTGGCAGAGCCGCTGCAACTTAGCACCGCTCCGGCCACAGCGCTTACGCTCATGCATATAGTAGCACGCAACCCCGACGCCAATGTAATCTGTGCGCCTGCCGACCAGCTTATCTTCGACCATGAGGTCTTTGAGAAGCAAATGCGCAAGGGGCTGGAATTTATCGATGAAACGGACTGTTTCCTAGCCATAGGCATCAAGCCTACGCGCCCTGCCACCAGCTACGGCTACCTGCAGGCCAGCGAAGAAACGCGCGACGGATTCTTCAAGCTTAAGAGCTTTACCGAGAAACCCAACATAGACTTTGCACGCCTCTTCTGTGAAAGCGGCGAGTTTTACTGGAACACCGGTATCTTCCTTTGGAACGTCAAGACCATGCTTCAAGCCTTGCGTCAGGACTACCCCGACATAGAGAAGATGGTGTCAATCATTGCCAGAGGGCAGGACCTGAGCAGGTTTTCCGCCATCGTCACCGAGCAGTATCCCCGCATACGCTTCCAGTCAATTGACATACTGATACTGGAGCACCATGCCAATGTATATATCGCCCCGTGCAATTTCGGCTGGGCCGACGTAGGCTCGTGGAAAAACTACTATGACCTCCAGCAGAAGGACGCCGACGGCAATGTTACCGGCGATGTGCGCAACCTGCTCTATGACTGCCATAACAATCTCCTCAATGTCAGCTCCGACAAGGTGGTCATCCTTCAGGACCTGGAGGGCTATATGGTGGTGGAGAATGACAAGGTGCTGATGGTTTGCCGCAAGGACGACCCGGCCTTTGTGCGCCGCATAATGAATGACGCCCAGATGAAGTTTGGTGACGAGGTGATGTAAGCCAGGAATGCCCCAGGGCAAGATAGCCAGGCAAGGATGCTGCTTGTCGCCAGTAAAAATATAAATTGAGAACAACTAAGTAAAAAAGGTGAAATCTCTGTATCCTCTTCTTTTTGAGCCCAACTTCCGTGAGGTGGTGTGGGGCGGCGGCCGGCTCTTGGAGTGGAAGGGTCTGCCCCCTGCCGATGTGCCAATAGGCGAGAGCTGGGAGGTTTGTTCTCTTCCTGAGCGGGAGAGCGTAATCAGCAATGGTCCCTACGCAGGCCGCAAACTCAACGATTTTACCGATGAAATGGGCGAAAAGGTGCTGGGTCGTGCCGTGGTGAAGCAATACGGGCGGCAGCTGCCTCTGCTGGTTAAGCTTATTGATGCGCATCAGGACCTCAGCATACAGGTGCACCCTAACGACGAGATGGCCATGCGCTACCATGGCAAGAAGGGTAAGACGGAGATGTGGTATGTAATCGATGCCGAGCCCGGCTCCAGCGTGCTGGTGGGATTCAAGAAGAAGATTACCCCCCTGGAGTATGGCCTCAGAGTGATGGACGGTACTATCTGCGATGTGCTGGCTCGCCATGAGGTGAAGCCGGGCGATGTATTCTATATCCCTTCCGGGCGAGTGCATGCCATCTGCGGCGGCATATTGCTGGCGGAGGTGCAGCAGAGCAGTGATATCACTTATCGTATCTTTGACTACGACCGCCCAGGCATCGACGGCCGTCCCCGTGAGCTGCACACCGAGATGGCTGCCAAGGCCATTGACTATGAGGTGCTGGATGACTATCGTACCCACTATCTTGAGGCTATCGGTAAGGCGGTGCCCGTGATAAACAGTCCTTACTTCAGCATCCGCGTGACGGATATCGTCCGTCCCTTACATCGTGACCTGAGAAAGTACGACTCGTTTGTCATCAGCATCTGTCTGCAGGGCAGTTGTCGCATAGAGCCGCGTACTGCAGTAGGAATGGCGCCCACCGCCCCGGTAACTATCAGAAGTGGCTTCAGCACCCTCATTCCCGCAGCCATAGCAGACTATGATATCATGCCCCTTACTTCTGAAACCCGCATACTTGAGACATTCATCGACAATTGCGATGACAGCCTGGCGGCTCGGGCAGCACGCTTCTTCCATCTCTCAATCGAGTGATGGCGGCACGCACCATTATATATAAGAATAAAGCTGCGAGGTCCTGCTTTAGAGTCAGGCCTCGCAGCTTTGCTGTTATGTGAAGTAGCAGCTTCTGCTATCAGAACATCTTCTCGGGGTATTGTCCTTCTTCACCGAGCTTGGCAAACTTCTCCACCACGGCGGGGCGGTCTTCGGGATAGGTTACGCCAAACCACTTGGAGGTAGTGTCCAGCACTTCGCAGGTGGCCTGTCCTGTCTTGATGAGGTGGTCCACCATGAGGGGGATAAAGAACTCGCTCTTGAGGTTGGCCTGGTTCTTCGGGTCGCTGAGGAAGGTCTTGAAGTATTCCTCGCTATGTGCGAAGTAGTCGGGGGTGAAGCCCCAGAAGTTCATGCTCACGGGGGTGGTATCGGGAATGGTCACCCACTTGTCGTCGTCGTCAAGGTACTGCACCTTGCCGTCGCGGCGTTCTACCTTGGTGCGCTCCACCACTGAGGTGAGCAGGTGGGTCTTGTCGTCATTCTCGCAGATGCCGCGGCTCACGGTGCCGCTGTCGCTCAGGGTGTTGCTTACTCTGAATCCCACCATGGCGTACTTGCCCTTGCTGCCCTCGGGCAGTGAGCTGAGGAACTTGGCCATCACCATAAAGGAGTCGCGGTCATAGAAGTCGTCGCAGTTGAGCACGGCAAAGGGCTCCTTGATGACATCTTTGCCCATCATCACGGCGTGGTTGGTGCCCCAGGGCTTCTCGCGGCCTGCTGGCACGGTAAAGCCTTCGGGCAGTGCGTCGAGGCTCTGGAAGCACAGCTCGCAGGGAACGTGGCCCTCATACTTGGCCAGTATCTGGGTGCGGAACTGCTCCTCAAAGTCTCTGCGGATTACCCAAACGATCTTGCCGAAGCCTGCCTTGATGGCATCGTAGATGGAGTAGTCCATGATTGTCTCGCCGTGGGGGCCGAGGGTGTCGAGCTGCTTGAGGCCGCCATAGCGGCTGCCCATGCCTGCTGCGAGCAGAAAGAGTGTCGGTTTCATGTTTGTGTAAAGGTTATGGGTTAATGATAATTATGTTAACTAGCAATGCGAATATACGCAATTTCTTTTGACTGAGGCGCAAAACAGAGGCTTTTTCTGTAATTTTAGCCCTGTAATGTAATTTTTTTGATATTTTATGTTGTTTTTTCGGCAAGATGAGGTAATTTTGTACACTGATGAGTTTTTGGGTATATCTTATAATCATCATTCTTGTCCTGATGTTTCTCCATGGAGAGTCATCGTCGGGACCATTGGGCGATGATGCAGGCACCAGAGGTTGTATACCGGGAGGATGTTTCATGCGTCTTGGTCTCCTGTTTATTGTCCTCTTCATGTTAGTCCTGATAATACAGTTCCTCAAGAGTATGGGGTAGGGAAGAAGAAGGGAAACAGAGGCATCGGCTCCACGATGGTGGGGAAGCCGTCACAGAATAATCAGTCATAGTTTATATAAAGAAGGATTTATATTAAGAAGGGCAAAAGAGAAAGTCATTGTGATTCTCTTTTGCCCTTGCCTTTTGTTCTTAAGCACTACGATTAAACAATAAACTGCGCCGAATCAACTGTTTCGACGCGGTTTTTTGTCGTGCAGACGCGTTTTTTTCAGGTCTTGACGCGGTTTTTGCTGCTTTCGACGCGGAAAAATGGAATGCTGACGCGGTTCCTACTGCTTTCGGCGTGGAAAAACGGTTTCCGGTAGGTTTTTCTTCGTACGGGCAACGGCACAGATGCCAGGATAGCCTGGCAGGGGGGATTACAGAAGATTTATGCCCTGCTTGCGGCATTTTTCGCGCATATCCTGCGGCCAGATGGATGCCTGTATCTCGCCGATGTGCGCCTTCTTGAGATAGAGCATGCAGAGGCGCGACTGGCCTATGCCGCCGCCAATGCTGAGGGGCAGCTGTCCGCTGAGCAGTCGCTTGTGGAAATAGAGGTCTTTGCGCTCTTCCTTGCCGCTGAGTTTGAGTTGGCGCAGCAGCGACTCCTTGTCCACGCGGATGCCCATGGAGGAGATTTCCACGGCGCGCCCCAGCACCTCGTTCCAAATAAGAATGTCGCCGTTGAGGCCGGGCAGGCCCAGCGACGATACGGTGGAGTAGTCGTCGTAGTCGGGTGCGCGGCCGTCATGGGGCTTGCCGTCGCCCAGCTCACAGCCGATGCCTATGATGAACACCGCGCCCTTGGCCTCGGTGATGGCATTTTCGCGCTCCTTGGGGGTGAGGTCGGGGTACATCTTGCGGAGCTCCTCGGCATGGATGAAGTAAATGTCGGAGGGCAGGAACGGCTGTATCTGCGGATAGGCCTCACACACCATAAACTCGGTTCTCAGCATTGCGGCATAGATGTCGCGTACTATGGCCTTGAGGTAGTCCACTGTACGCTGCTCGGCGGTAATCACTCGCTCCCAGTCCCACTGGTCCACGTAGAGGGAGTGGAGGTTGTCCAGCTCCTCGTCGGCGCGGATGGCGTTCATGTCGGTGTAGATGCCGTAGCCGGGCTGTATGTGGTACTCGGCCAGCGTGAGCCTCTTCCACTTGGCCAGCGAGTGCACCACCTCAGCCTGCTGGTCGCCCAGGTCCTTGATGGGGAAGGTCACGGGGCGCTCCACTCCGTTGAGGTCGTCGTTGATGCCCGTGCCCCGCAGCACAAACAGGGGGCCGGTGACTCTGCGCAGCTTGAGGCCGGTGGCAAGGTTCTGCTGGAAGAAGTCTTTAATCTTCTTGATGCCCTGCTCCGTCTCCTGCGGGTTGAGCAGCGGCTTGTAGTCTGTAATTTTATAGACTTTGCTCATGGTTTACTTGTTTGGGGTGACAAAATTACATAATTTCCGCAAGAAAACAAGCATTTTGTCATGTTTTCTTGCGGAAATATTAAAATTTGTGTTGAATCTTCTGTAGAATTACTCCTCTGTAGGCTTTGCGCCCTTCTTCTTGGCCATCGAGTTGAACTTATAGACCACGTGGAGCAGTGCATAGCGCGGCACGGAGTTGTGCCATGTCTCAGTGCGACCCTGCGAGTTGATGTTGTTTTGCACGTTGCTGCGCTGGCCGAGCAGGTCCACCACCTCCAGGCGCAGGGTGAGGGGCTTGCCCTTGAGCAGCGACTTGGAGATGGAGGCGTTCCAGATAAGATAGTCGTCGTTCATCGAGGCGTCGTTGTAGCCGCGGCGGCTATACATCTTTATCTCCGTGTCATACTCCAGCCCCCAGACGATGGGGCCGTTGGCCTTGATGCCGTAGTTGAAGTCCACGGCACTCACGCGCTGGAAATTCTGGCGATGGCTGCGCTGCACACGCCAGTTGGCGCTGCCTTCTGCCATCACGTTGGTCTTCTTGAACATATACTTGAGGTGCGCATAGGTCGAGGTATTGTAGTTGTGTACCACGCTGCGTTGTATCTGGGCTATGTCGCTCTGGGTGTCGCTGATGTAGTCGGCGCTGTGGTTGTAGCCGAGGCTGAGTCGTGTGGCCAGCTCCCAGTGGTCGTTCTTGTCGATGTTGCGTGAGAATCGTCCGTTGAGGTTTGCGCTCCAGTTGCCGCTGATATTGAGTGGGCGGTAGGTAGTTATGCCAGTGTTGCGGTCGTAGAGTGTCGCGGTGGCCACGGAGTTGCTGTTTACGTCCCAGCTGCCGCCGAAGCCATAGTTTTGCGTGTGGACCATGTTGCCGTAGCCCCAGCCGAATTCTATATGATGGTTGCGCGGGTTGCGGAGGTTGGTATTCGGCTCGCGTATGAACAGCGGATTGGTGTCGTCGTAGATGTCAAGGAGCTGGCTGGCGTCGCGCATGTTATGGTTGAAATTGTAGTTGAAGTTCATCCAGCTGACCTTGCCGTTCTCCCCCTGTTTGTTGTACCAGAGGTGTAGTGTCGGGTCGAGGCTGGTCAGGTTGGCGGTCTTGCGCTGGGAAATGTTGTTGCGGTTGTCCCACGCCTTGGAGTTGCGCATACGCAGGGGCAGGGCAATCCATCCGCTGAGCTTCTCGGCTATGCTGAACCAGGAGCCGATCCTTACCTCGTTTTGGCGGAATTGCTTGCTGGTGTGGTAGGAGTTGCGCACATCCATCGCCATAAGCATGGAGTCGCGCGATGAGGGCGTCATGCCGAGTCCGTGGGTAGTGCCCTCGCCCCAGCCGCTGAGGGAGTCGAGGCGATAGCGTGAGGATTTGTTCTTGTCGTAGCTCTGGTTGTAGCCATAATTGATGTTGAGGCTCCAATTCTTCATCAACTCTATGTCGTAGCTGACATTGAAGTTGTAGTCGTAGCGATGAGCCGGGGCAAAGGTGGCGATATTGCGGTAGTCTTTGTTGTCGGCGGCGCGGTTGTCGAGCAGGTAGTGCTGATAGCTGTCGTTGCCGAAGCGGCCTGCATTGAATCCGTAGTCAAAATGCATATCGTTGCCGAACAGCGGGTCATGGAATCGGAAGCTGGCGTTGCTGCTGACAGAGGTGTTGTGCGTCTCTGTCATGGTCTGGTCGAGCACCGTGTTGGTCAGTATCTGCTCCAGGCGCGTGCTGCCCACGGGCATGAATACGCTGTCGAGAGCCGCACCGCGATAGCTGTCCATGGGGTCGTCGTTGAAGGTGGCGCTGGAGGAAGTATGGTTGCCGCGGTTGCGGCTGTAGCTTATGTTTAGCGGTCGCGACCAGAGGAAACTGCTCCTGGCGCGATTGCGCAGACGGCTGTAGAAGTTGAGCTGCGTCGATTTGGTCAGGCCGTGCCAGCGGCTGCGGTTGTAGGTGTCGCCGCCGGTGAGGTAGGTGGTCGAGGAGTTCACGGTCTCGTTGTCGTCGTCGGCGTGGGTGAAGTCAAATCCTGCCGCCAGGCGTAGTTTGTCCTCGTGCTCGTAGGTGAAGCCGCTCTGCACCTTCTTGATATTGTGCAGGCCCATGGGCGACACCTGGCTGTTCATCTCTCCGCGGTCATTGGTGAGGCCGCGGTCGTTGAGGTTGTTGAGTCCGCCGGCGGCAATAAACTTGAAAGCATCGGTGAAATACATGCCCACCAGCTTGGTATTGTAGCGGCCCTTGGTGCCGCCGGCAAGGTCGGCGTTGACCATCCAGCCCTTGTTGTATTCTTTTTTCAGCTTCACGTCCACCACCAGCTTCTTCATCTCGTCGCGCTTGACGGAGTCCTTGATTAGGTAGCCGGCCTCGTCGTCGCGGCGATATACCTGCACCTTTTTCACCGTGTAGGCGGGCAGGTTCTCGAGCGCCAGTTTTGGGTCGCCGTCAAAGAAGTCCTTGCCGTTGACCAGCAGGCTCTCAACCTTCTTGCCATTGTGGGTTATCACTCCGTCGTCGCCCAGCTCCATGCCGGGCATGGCCTCGATGAGTTTGTCGAGCATCGAGCCCTCCGCCAGGTTGAAGGCGTCGGCGTTATACTCCACCGTGTCGCCCTTCACCACCATCTTAATACGCGTAGCCCTGACGGTCACGCCGTCGATGGTATATTCTTTGGGGAGTTTCTTGAGCTTGAAGTTCTGCATCCACTCCTTGGTGTACTTATGGTACTGCTTGTCGGGGATATGCAGGTCCTGGGGCTCGCTGCTGTAGCCTTCCACGTCGAAGCGCACCCTGTACTGCCCGCCCTTGGGCAGCTTGAGCTTGTAGCCCGACTGCTCCTTATATTTCCATGTGCCCCAGTAGGCGTCCTTCGAGGGGTGGATGGTGTCGATCACCACTATGGAGTCCTGCTCGTCGTAGATGGTGAGCGAGCCTTTCTCTATCTCCTCGCCGGTGAAGAGGTCGATTACCTTGCCCCACACATTGATGGAGTCTCTGCGTTCGGCCCTACTGCCGAGGCAGACGGTGATTATTGTCAGAAGCAATAGTAAGTATCTCATCTTATATATATTAACACTCTCACGGGCGTTTTGTTACAGCAGGGTATGCAGATTTATATGTTTTTGACAGAAAAAGTTTTTCTTTCTTCGGAGGTCTATTGCGTCAGCGAGAGGATGTAGCCCAGGGCGAGATAGCGCAGGAATTTGCCTATGGCTATGGTGCACAGCGACTTGGCGAAGTTAACTCGCAGGATTCCGAGGGCAATGGTAATGACGGTGCCCAGTATAGGCAGCCATGCCAGCAGGCCCATCCATGCGCCGTGGGTGCGTATCTGCTTCTTGCTGCGGTCCAGTTTCTCCTCCTTCACGCGGAAGAGGCGATAAACCCATCCCTCGTTGCACATCCGCCCGATGCTATAGTTGAACAAGCCCCCCAGCACATTGCCGACGGTGGCAGCCACTATCAGCGGCCACAGGTGCAGGCCGCTGGCAAAGAGCCCCGTGAGTATCACCTCCGAGCTGAACGGTATGAAGCTGCCGGCCAGAAAGGCGGCCACTCCCATGCCCGTGTAGCCGTACTGCACAAGAAATTCAGTAATGCTCAGAAATAACATGGATTCATTTACAGTTGGACAAGGACTACGGAATTATTTTTATCAAGAATTAGAAAACAATTTTATTTCACGATTTGACGATTTAGCCAAGTTCGGATTGACTCACAACTCCTAACTCCTAATTGCCGCTTCGCTCTCAGACTTTCCTTGTATGTTGGCACCGTTGCCTTGCAACGAGATTTTTTTTTATTTCCCCAAAGGGGACCCCGGCACGACAGCCAACGAAAGTCTTCGCGATGCCTTAGGCATTCAATTATCAACTATCAATTATCAATTATCAACTATCAATTATCATCGCCGTCATTGCCGCAACCGTCAGCCAGAAGGTCACCGCTGCTATCCAGCCGCGGGAGAACACCGCCCAGCGCGCCACCAGCGGTGCGCTGCACAGCGCAAGGGCTGGCACCAGGCTGTCCGTATCCGGGCAGAGCAGCGAGAGCGCCAGCAGCACGGGCCATTGCAGGAGCAGGGTGATATAGCGCATGCGGGTGCTGATCTTGTCGTCGAGGCTGGTGCGCATAAAGTGGATGATGCTCACCAATGTGACAACAACCAATAAACAATAACCAATAACCGTTAGCCATTGACCATTGACCATTGACCATTGACCATTGGCCACCGACCATTGGCCGTTGATATCTAATTGTGGAATGGCGAAATGGTAGAATTGTGAAAAGGCAAAGTCGCCGAGGGTGCTGTGGAGGTAGCTCCACGCCGCCCATACCTCCAGCGGGAGGAGCAGTCCCAGCAGCAGTGCCGCCAGCGTGCGCCCAGCCCATACGCGCAGGGCCAGCATCATAGCCAGCACGCCCATCGGCAGCAGCCATACCGTCTGCGGCACCATCATCACCATGCCCGCCAGTCCCATGCTGCCCACGAAGATGCTCAGCTGGGGGCGTGCCGCCCAGGTGGAGAGCAGCAGCCCTCCTACAAAGGTCATGTAGAAGGCGCAGAGCCCCATGGCCTGCGGGCTCCACTCGTGGCAGCGGCCCGTGGCAGCTATCAGCAGCGCAAAGACCGACGATACCGCCCAGCTTCTCACCCTGATAAGCTGCACCGCATTGCTCACCCAGCGCAGTACCAGCGTGACAAATAGCGCGATGCCCAGCCCGGCGGCAGTCATAGCGGTCAGTGGAGCCTGTAGCAGCCAGGCTCCTACCATCACTGCCATGCTAATGGGCAGCAAGGCAGTGGACGTTGTTATCTGATATTTGAGGCTCGACATTTAGGGGACCAGCTCCGGCTTGTCGGCCGTCAGCTCAAAGTAGGGGTTGCCCAGGTCGATATGGTCGCCCCAGTTGGAGCCGTCGGGGTCAAGCACAATCTGCATCATCTGTGCCCCGTGGGTGTTGATGTCCAGATGCACAGCCTGCTTGTCGAGGATGGTGATGCGACCTGCCGCCACCTCCTTGCCGTCCAGCAGCACCTTGTAGAGGGCGTTGCCGTGGTTGTTGGTCGTGCGGGTGAGGATCTCGTCGTCGATGCCCAGGTCGCATACGAAGCGCATGGCGCCGTTGAGCTTGACGTTAAACTGCGAGGGCGCGTGGGTGGCGATGGCCGACTCATAGGTGTTGTTCTTAATCTTGATTTTGTGGCCGTCCACCGACTTGTCGATGAGAATCTCCTTGATATAGCCGTCGTGAGTGGCATTGCTCAGGTCCATCTTAGCCATCGGCAGCAGGTTGCCCTCCGTGGGCAGTGCGAAGTACTGGTCGTGGCCGGGCTCTGGCTTCTGCGTCACGCTGATTACGCGGCTCACGTTCTCCTTCTTGGTAGTGAGGATGATGCGTGCCGTGCGGGGAACAAAGCCGTCGTTAGGTGTGGCGCTGACCACAATCTTGCCGTTCTGCTCCGAGGCCTTGAGCCACTGGCTGCGGCAGTAGAGCTCATAGGGTGAGCGTGCCGTTACGAACACCGTCTCCTCCGTCTGGTTGTAAGCCATCTGCACATTGTCAGTGCTTACTTGCACCAGCTCGCGCGGCTCATAGAATTTCTTGTTCTCTTGCGCCTCAGCCTGAGAGAACGCAACCATGCCCGCCGTCAGGGCGAGCAACAAAGTCTTGCTCATTCTTTTCATCGTAATAAAGAGATTTATATTTGTTTCCGCTGCGAAGATACAATCTTTTTTCCAATAAAGCAAACTTTGCTTCTCCTTTCGGCTTAATCGAAAAGTTAGTGTTGTTTCATAAACAGACTTTTCTACGCCTCAGGATAACCAAAGCGAGCTTTGCTTCTCCTTTCGGCTTAATTGAAATGTCCTGAAGAATCTCATGTGAAACCATCAGGCAGCTGGCGGTTTCTTTCTTTTTCCCTGCGCAAGGCAAAGAGTAGACGCTATCTCCGCAGAACACCCTGCGTAAGGCAAAGAGCAGACGCTATCTCTGTAGAACAAGCGCCAGACACTGCTCTCTCCTTCTCTAAGGGCGAGCCCGGCAGCTCCCGACGCGAGAGCTGCGAATTTTAGTGTGAGCAAAAAAAATGTCGTCGCGACAAGCCTGGCTTTCGTCGAGAGGAAATTGAAATTAGTCGCGTGAAGCCTGAATTTAGTCGCGAGGAAGTTGAATTTAGTCGCGAGGAAGTTGAAATTTAATCGCGAATGAATTAAAGTTTAGTCGCGAATAAATTAAAGTTTAATCGCGATTTGTTTTCAACGAGTTCGGAGAGAAACTCAGTCTTTGCGTGTTTTGGTGGGCTCTCCACGAGATTACGCCCGTGCTTCTCAGTGTTAAAATTTTTCTTTACGGAAAACGGGGAGCTGACAAGGCGTCTGCTCCCCGTGGGTATGGTCTGAAAAAATGTCTATTAGATAATCTTTTCCAGTTTGTCGATGTTGCGTGCCACATCCTCGTCGGTGACCTCGAAGTCCTGGAGGGAGCCGGCAAGGAACTGGTCGTAGGCGCTCATGTCGATGAGTCCGTGGCCGGAGAGGTTGAAGAGGATGACCTTCTGCTCGCCGGCCTCCTTGCAGCGGAGGGCCTCATTGACGGTGGCGGCAATGGCGTGGCATGACTCGGGGGCGGGGATGATGCCCTCGCTCTTGGCGAAGAGGAGGCCTGCCTTGAAGGACTCGCTCTGCCTGATGTCGACGGCCTCTATCAGTCCGTCCTTGAGGAGCTGCGAGATTATCATGCCTGCACCGTGGTAGCGCAGTCCGCCGGCGTGGATGTTGGCGGGCATGAAGTTGTGGCCCAGGGTGTACATGGGCAGCAGGGGTGTGAGGCCGCTGAGGTCGCCGAAGTCATACTGGAAGACGCCGCGCGTGAGCTTGGGGCAGCTGGCGGGCTCGGCGGCGATGAAGCGTGTGGCCTTGCCGTCCTTGATCTTATGGCGCATGAAGGGGAAAGCTACGCCGCCGAAGTTGCTGCCGCCGCCGAAGCAGGCGATGACGATGTCGGGGTATTCACCCGCCATCTCCATCTGCTTCTCAGCTTCGAGGCCGATGACCGTCTGGTGGAGGGCTACATGGTTGAGCACGGAGCCGAGGACGTAGCGGCAGTTGGGGGTGGTCATGGCGAGCTCGATGGCCTCGGAGATGGCGGTGCCCAGCGAGCCCTGGTTGTTGGGGTCAACGGTGAGCACGTCCTTGCCGGCACGGGTGGACATGGAGGGGGAGGGTGTCACCTGTGCGCCGTAGGCCTGCATGATGGAGCGGCGGTAGGGCTTCTGCTCGTAGGAGATTTTTACCTGATAGACGGCAGCCTCGAGGCCGAAGACCTTGGCGGCGTAGCTGAGGGCTGCGCCCCACTGGCCGGCGCCGGTCTCGGTGGTGACATTGGTGATGCCCTGCTCCTTGCAGTAGTAGGCCTGGGCAAGGGCTGAGTTGAGTTTGTGGGAGCCCACGGGGCTGACGCTCTCATTCTTGAAATAGATGTGGGCGGGTGTGTCGAGAGCCTGCTCCAGGCCGTAGGCTCTCACCAGCGGCGTGGAGCGGTAGTATTTGTATTTGTCTCTTACCGGCTCGGGGATGTGTATCCAGGGGTCGACGGTGTTGAGCTCCTGGCGGCAGAGCTCTTCGGCGAAGATGGGGAAGAGGTCCTCGGCCTTGAGGGGCTGGTGGGTGGCGGGGTGCAGCATGGGCATGGGCTTGTTGACCATGTCGGCCTGGATGTTATACCACTGCGTGGGTATCTCGCTCTCAGGCAGGAAATAGCGTTTTGTCTTGGTACTCATAATGTTTTTATTTGAAATTTGAAATTTGAAATTTGAAATTTGGAAGCCCCTCTAACTCCCCTAAGGGGAGGACTCTGGCGCCAGGGCTCCCTCCCTTAAGGGGAGGGCTGGGGAGAGGCTCGGTTTAGCGGTTATTGGGTGCTAAATTACGAAAAATCTCTGTTATGCAGCAAAGAAGTAAGCAAAATATCAAAAAAAGTGCGTTTTTGGTAACGAAATATATGCAAAACGCAAGGTTTTGCGTAAATTCGCAGCGTGTCGAAAGGGTGACTACGAACAGAAATCATTAAAACCTTATATATAAATATGAAGAGAACTGTACTGACTAATGTCTTGTCGGCAGCGACGGTTGTTGCGCTGCTGCTGGTGCCCTCCGGGCTGAGGGCCGAGTGGAAGATGGCCAAGGTGAGCATCCAGACTCCCTTTGCTGCCAAGGTGAGCCCCACCAATGCGTTGCCGGAGTATCCGCGCCCGCAGATGGTGCGCTCCGATTGGCAGAACCTCAACGGCCTGTGGGAGTTTACCTACCTGCCCAGCTATGACGAGGATATTCCCGCCACGGGGCTGGGAGAGATTCTGGTGCCCTACTGCGTGGAGAGCGCACTGAGCGGCATCAAGCAGCACTATGAGAGTATGGCCTACCGACGCACCTTCACGGTGCCCGCCGCATGGAGCGGCAAGAGGGTGCTGCTCAATTTTGAGGCCGTCGACTGGCGGTGCACGGTCTATGTCAACGGCCAGCTGATAGGCTCCCACGACGGCGGCTACGACCCCTTCAGCTTTGACATCACCGACAAGGTGCAGATGGGGCAGGACAACGTGGTGGCCCTCAAGGTCTTCGACCCCACCGACCGCTGGTCAGTGCCCCGCGGCAAGCAGGTGCGCAGCCCTGGAGGCATCTTCTACACGGCATGCTCCGGCATCTGGCAGACGGTATGGCTGGAGGCTGTTAACCCCACCTATATAAAAGACTTCCACATGGTGCCCGACATTGACGCCGAGACGCTGACCATCAACGCCACCGCCGGCGGCAACACCGACAATGTGGCCAAGCTGAAGGCAACGGCCTACCACGGCACGCAGAAGGTGGCAGAGGGCGAGGGACTGCCCGGACAGGACATCGTGCTGAGCATCGAGAATCCCGACCTGTGGAACCCCGATCACCCGTTCCTCTACGACCTCAAGCTGGAGCTGCTGGACAACGACGGCAAGAAGGACGAGGTGCAGAGCTACTTCGGCATGCGCAAGATAAGCCTGGGCCGCGATAAGGACGGCTACTACCGCATGATGCTCAACAATGAGTTTGTCTTCCAGACCGGACCGCTGGACCAGGGCTACTGGCCGGAGAGCAACCTTACGCCGCCCAGCGATGAGGCCATACAGTACGACATCGTGCAGATGAAGAAATACGGATTCAACATGGTGCGCAAGCACCTCAAGGTGGAGCCTCGCCGCTGGTACTACTGGACCGACAAGCTCGGCCTGCTGGTGTGGCAGGACATGCCGTCGATGAACTACGGAGGCTCCAAGGACGAGGGCGTGACCAACGACCCCAATATGTTTACCCCCGAGCTGACGGCAATGATTAATACCCACTACAACACCCCCTCCATCATCAACTGGGTGATATTCAATGAGGCCGGCGGACAGCACAACACCAAGAACTACGTTGACCTGGTGCGCGAGCTGGACAAGACGCGCCTCATCGACGAGGCCTCCGGCTGGACACACTACGGCTACGGCGACATCTACGATAACCATCCCTATCCCGCTCCATCGGCACCCTACACCACCAAGCCCCAGGCTACTGCTGACGGCGAGTACGGTGGCATCAAGTATGCTATTGACGGCCACCTCTGGCAGGGCAACGGATGGGGCTACGCCTCGGTAAGCAGTGCCGAGGAGTTTGACAGCACCGTGTGCAACTATTTCGGCAAGCTGGCATACTACAAGACCTACAAGGGACTCTCCGCCGCCGTCTATACCCAGCTCACCGACGTGGAGATAGAGGTGAACGGCATGATGACATACGACCGCATGGTCAAGACCGACCAGAGCAAGCTGTACCGAGCCAACCGCAAGCTTATAGAGCACGACGGAGTGGAGGAGCATTTCGTGCTGGCGCCTGCCAACATATCTCCCCAGAGCTGGCGCTACACCGAGACAGAGCCCGCTGCCGGATGGCAGAAGAGCGACTTTGACGACAGCGGATGGAAGATTGGCAACTCAGGCTTCGGAGCCAACGGACTCGCCAACATGACCTACGGCACGCGGTGGACCTCCACCAACATCTGGCTGCGCAAGACGGTGAGCCTCAACCTTACCGAGGAGGAGCTGGCCAAGCTGCGCATGATAATATATAATGATGAGGACGTGGAGATTTACTTCAACGGCACTCTCGTCTATTCCGCCACCGGCTACCTCACCGACTATAAGATGACCGACTTCACCTCCGGAGGCCGCAAGGCCGTCGTTGCCAACGGCGACAACGTGATAGCCATTCATGTGAAGCAGACCAGCGGAGGCCAGTTCATAGACTTCGGCCTGCAGCTGGCCAAGGATGCCGAGGAGCGCACCACCGACCGCGTGGTGCAGATCAATATGGACTATACCCACAGCTCGGAGCTCAGCTTCGCCGTGGGCTACAGCCTTGACCCCAACGCCACCGAGCCCGACACCCTCAAGTCCTTCACCCGACTCACACTGGCCGGCGGCGAGGCCAAATATATAGGCCTCAACGACGGTGCGCTGAAGACCCCCAAGACGGTGGAGCTGGATATCACCGACTTTGTTGACGACGTGCCCGACGGAGCGCAGGTTAAGTATTTTGTCTATGTCAAGCCCCAGGTTTCCGGCCAGGGCGAAGGCACTGTGCACAGCTGCTCGGTCATCGACTATACCCGCAACCCCGCCGGCGAGCAGACGCCCCTCACACTGGAGCCCGTAAGGGTAAGCCACGAAACGGGCACCGTGCTGCTCACGGCCGCCGCTGCCCCAGAGGTGTTTAGTGCACCGCGCAACGCCACCCTCACACCCGACGGCCTGCTGGAGTGGGACACTCCCGCCCTGACAACCGCCGAGCTGCAGGGCTACAAGATATATGCCGAGGATGCCGAGGAGGCCACAGTCTCCAAGAACACCGTCAGCTATAACGTACTCAATAAGGCGGCCACCTACAGCGTGGCCGCTGTCTATAGCTCCGGTACCTCCGAGCCCTCCAACAAGGTGAAAATATCCTCTGCCACCGAGAAGAAGACTAATGTGGCCCGTCATTTCGAGGACAACGGATTTGCAGTGCCCGATGTGTTCAACCAGCCTCTGACCAACGCCACGATAGAATATTGGTTTAAGCCTGACACCCTCACCCCCGCCAGCCATCAGGTGGGCCCCGGATGGGGCGCCTTTCTCATCCATTATGACCAGATGGGACGCGTAACGGCAGGATTTGAAAACATCAACACCAAGCGTGTGCAGTCAGCTACCAACACCATACTCAAGCACCAGTGGAGCCACGTGGCCGTCACCCTGACAGGAGGCCGCATCAATCTCTATGTGGACGGAGTGTGGAAGCGCACGATGAATGTAAACACCGTAACCGGCTTGCCCGCCATAGGCGACTTTATCTTCGGCTCCAACAATGCCTATATCAACGGCTGGATAGACGATGTGCGTATATGGAAGAGTGCCCGCACCGCCGAGCAGGTGCAGGCCGACATGGCCAGCGAGCTGCTTAACCCTGCCGGCGAGGCCGACCTGCTGGCTTATTACCAGATGGACGAGATAGAGGTGAACGGCACCACCAAGCTGCGCGATGCTGCCGGAGGCCATCATGCCGCCTATCTGCGCACCGACCCTGCCACCACCTTGGCTGAGGATACGACTATTCTTGGCGGCGACCCTGCCCCCATGAGCGCTACGTTTGCCTTGGTCGACTCCGTAATAACGGCAGGCGTGGAGGCCAAGGTCAAGGCTGAGCTTAACAGCAGCGTGATGGCATGGCACTGGAGTGAGGCCACCACCGGATTCCGCAAGGACAACCTGCAGGAGGTGTCCCTCATCTTCCCCAAGGCCGGTGACTATGTGCTCACCCTCACCGCCTACGATGTCAATGGCGACAGCCTGATGGTGAGCGACACCATCAGCGTGGTGGCTGCCGAGCTGCCCACAGTGGACTTCGACATCTATCAGCCCGACCGCTCTGCCGGAGCTACCGTAAGCATGCTCAACCGCTCTGCCGGAGTAGCCACCACCTACAGGTGGAATCTCAGCGGCTCGCAGCTCGACCCCGCGCCTACCACCTATAATGCCTCTGCCGTCTATCCCTCCGACGGCACCTACACCGTCACCCTCACCGCCACTAATGCCACCGGCTCCGTCAACCTCAGCAAGGAGGTGCAGGTGAGCTCTGGAGTGCGCAACATGGCCTTCCGCGTGGAGCCCAATGTGGTGCTGCCCTCCGAGACCGTGGAACTCATTGAGGCCAGCGGCGCCGATACCGACAACCTGGTGTGGACCGTGGCCAACGACAAGAATCGCACCCTCATACTGGGCGGTACCACCACCTATGTGCCCCAAGCCGTGGGACGCTATGACATCACTCTCTCCGACGGCGAGACAGGCTCCTCCTCCTCCGTGAGCAATGCCCTCTATGTCTGCACCGCCCGTTCCAAGACCGGCCTCCTCTTCCGCAATCGTGGCGAGAGCCTCACAGTGCCGGCTCCCTTTGAGGAACGTACCCTTAAGTTCACCGTGGAGTGGTGGATGAACCCCTCCATGCTCCTCAATGCAGGAGCCATGCATGCTGCCAGCGGGGCTTTCGCCGTCAGCACTGATGCCAAGGGCGTCATGACCGCCACCGTCAACGGCAAGAGCGTACAGTCGCCCGAGGGATTTGTAGTTGCCAATGAATGGCACCACTATGCCGTCACCCTCGTCGGCTCACGTCTCTACCTCTTACGCGACGGCGAGCAGGCCGCCAGTTTCTCGCCCATCCTCTCCAGCCCTGCATGGGGCGACCTGGTGGTGGGCGGCGACAATGCCTCCATGGCTGCCAATATCGACGAGCTGCGCATCTGGGCCACGGGCCTCAAGGATGATGCCCTCCTCTCGGTATGCAACGACCCCATTGCCGACGTGGCTGATGCAGAGAGCAAGAATAAGCTCCTCACCTACTATAAGTTTGACCAACTGTCAGCCACTGCCCACGACGAGACCTCTCGCCAGGCCGACGGTGTGCTCAGCGGATTCCAGAAGGCCGTGGGCACCAACTATGTTAAGTCTGACGGAGTATTCAGTCTCAGTGTGAACACTCCTTCCACCATAGGCGAGGAGACAGACATCACTGCCGACTACCTTACCAACACCCAGGCTGCCTTCCGCCATACCGATGACCCTGTGGGTGGAGGCAATGCCCTTGAGGCTGGTACCGCCACTTCCACATGGAAGGGCGATATGCTGCCCGCCGAGGACACGGGAGTGTATGTCGATACGCCCCACGGTGGCAACCTCACCTTCACTACCTCGTGGGAAGGATTCTCCTCCGATGGCATCGACAAGATTCTCTATCAGACCATCACCCTGCCCGCCGGCACCTACCGTTTCAGCGCCACTAGCAAGACCGCTGACAATAGCGACGACTGCCTGCTCGTGGCAACCCTTGGCGATGAGCTTGCCACCTTCAGCGGCATAGCCACCTCATTGGCCAGTGCGCCCCTCAACCAGGGCAGCGTAATCTTCACCATGCCCAGCGAGGCAAAGGTGTCGCTCGGCGTGCTCTATAATCTGCCCGCCTACAGCACCTCGGCCATCAGCTCCTTCCGCCTCAGCCGTCTGCAGAGCGAGATTCTCACAGCCAACCCCGACGATGTTACGGGCATCGGTAAGGAAGAGGTTGTAAAACTCAGCGACCAATGGTCAGCGGTCAATGGAGTCCACACCCTCAGCGGCCAGAAGGTGAAGACACCGCAGAAAGGCCAGATCTATATCGTCGACGGTAAGGCAGTGAAATATTAGTCATGCCAATTCCTTCATAGCAAGGGGGGTTATCACATTTCAGTGATAACCCCCCTTGCTGTTTATAACTCGTTACTCTTGGGAGAGTAGGGAGATTCTTGAAGGAAAATACTCCTTTATTTATTTAAGGTAGCTGCTGAGGCTCTTGGGCAGGTAGAACATATCGTTGCGGTCAACATAGGTGATGACCGAGGGCAGCTGCACCTGCTTGTCGCCAACCTCCACCACGTTGCTGAAGGAGCGTACTGTCAGGCTCTTGCCGTTGGCGGGATTGCTAACGATGAGCTCGGGCCATACATTCTTTTCCTCCGACCGCTTGATGGTGTATTGGTAGCCGGCAAAGACGTCCTTATGGCGTGCAAATATCTGGTCGGTGAAGCGGTCCATCTTGGTCTGGTCCATGCTCCAGAGCGACTGGATGTAATGGCCTAGCTCTGTGTTGGTAGTGAAGCCGAGCGGGCGCTGGTTGTTGGGATTATAGACAGCCAGGAACACATCTTCGCCTGTGTGGCCGCCGGTGGTCCATCCGAAGGGAGTGTGCTTGGTGAGAATCTTGGTGATAATCACTGAAAGGTAGGGGCTGTAGAGCGATGATGTCTTGTCGGGCTGGCGCATTTCCTCGGGTATGGGGCTGGGCTTGTAGTCCTTGCAGTTGACTATCTGGCTGAATTCCTCGGGGTTGAGGTCGATGCCCTGATAGGTCTTCCAGAGAGAGCGTAGGCTGTCGAAGGGCTGCTCGTTGATGAGTCGTTCCATGCCGTCGGCGCTGCGCTTATACTTGTCGACCTGGCCGAAGAGCTTGCGCAGGGGCTGGCGGCTGTAGTCGTTGAGGTCGCGTCGGCCGATGCTGAATCCGCTGTTGCCGTGGTCGGGCACGATGATAACGGCGGTATTGCCATTGCGGCGGGCAAAGTCGAGGGCTACGCCGCAGGCTTTGTCGAAGGCGAGGAATTCGTTAGGCAGGGCGGCAGGGTCGTTGTCGTGAGCCGCCCAGTCAACCTTGGAGCCTTCCACCATGAGGAAGAATCCGTCCTTATCCTTGCTGAGCTTGCTCAGGGCAGTCTCGGTCATTTCGGCCAGCGAGGGTTGCTCTTGGGGGTTGCGGTCGAGGTCGTAGTCCATATCGACATCGCCGAAGAGAGCCCACATCTTGTTGCCCTTGTCGGCGCGCATGGCCTGGAGGTCGTTGCGATAGACGCTGGTGCCGTTCTGGCGGAGATAGGCTTCGCCGGCGTCGGTGAGGTAGCGGTTGCCGCCGCCAATGATTACGTCGAAGCCGTTGTGTACGGTCTGGTCGGCCAGCAGCTGCGATGCGTTGCGGTTATAGTAGTGGGCCGAGCAGTCGGCGGGGGTGGCGTGGCAGAACTGGCAGGTGAAGACCATGCCGAGGGCTTTGCCCTGCAGCTGGCGGCCGGCCTCCAGTATGCTGGCCATCGGGGCGTAGGCTCGGGTGGAGTCGACGGGCTCGATGTTGTCCTGTCCCTTGTAGGGAGGGAATGTGCTCACGTAGGCCGAGCGGCTGAGACGGCCGGTCACGTAGCATGAGGTGGTGGGGGCAGAGTCGCCGATGGGTGCATCGCTATTGCAGGTGCGCACATAGGCGCAGAGCCATGGGTCGATGTTAAGATGGGTGTTGGCGGGGTCGCGATAGACCTGCAGCCAGCGTGCTGCGCTAACGGTGCTGATGGAGGTGCCGTCGGTAATCATGAGGATGATGTTCTTGACGGGCTTGACTTTCTCGGGCTGAACGGCAAACGACGAAAGGGCTACCGTCAGCACCAAGACGATGGAGAGGATTTTCTTCATGTTGGAATATGGTTTTTAATATTAAAGAACTATTGTTGTCGATTGCGATAGGTCGGCTATCTGGTCGGCGCGGGTAATCACCACTTGCTTCACTCCGGCGCGGAGTGCGCTGAAGCTATTGTCGAGCTTAGGCAGCATGCCGCCGCTCACTATGCCGTCGGCCTTGAGTTGCTCATAGCTTTGACTGTCGATGTGGGGGATGACGCTGTCGTCATCGTCGGCATTGAGCAGCACCCCCTTCTTCTCAAAGCAATATACCAGCGTCACTTCATAGTCTGCTGCCATGCCCATGGCCACGGAGGCGGCAATAGTGTCGGCATTGGTGTTGAGCAGTTGTCCGCCGTTGCCGAGGGTGAGGGGTGCCACCACGGGCACTATGTCAGCCTCGAGGAGGGTGCTGAGGGCGCTGCCGTCTACGCTGTCCACGTCGCCCACCAGGCCATAGTCCGTGCCGTCGGGCAGCGGCGGACGGCGATGGCTGCGTATCACGCTAAGGTCGGCGCCGGTGAGCCCCAGGGCCCTGATGCCCAAAGTGTTGAGATGAGCCACGATGGTCTTGTTGACCAGGCCGCCATAGACCATGGTGACAATGCGCAGCATATCCTCGTCAGTTACGCGGCGGCCGTTGATCATATGCGTCTCTATGCCCATGGCAGCGGCCACCTGTGTGGCGGTACGTCCGCCGCCGTGTATCAGGATGCGCTTGCCGCCGATCTGGGCAAAGGTGTTCAGCAGCTTGCTCAGCGACAGCGGTTCCTCCACGATTGCTCCGCCCACCTTTACTATCGTCAGTTTGTCTGGCATGCTTGATGTATGAGAATAATTAATGTATAGGCATCAGCCCCTTCAGTTCTCCAGGTAGGTATATCCGTAGAGTCCGCGCTGGAAGTTGGCAATAAAGTCCTGTCCCTCGCGTGGGGTGATGCGCTCTTGGGCAATGGCCTTGTCCACCCATGTCTCCAGCCGGCGCACCAGCTGCTTGGGGTCATACTGCACATAGTCCAGCACGTCGGCCACTGTCTCGCCGTCGATTATCTGGTCCACGGTGTAGCTGCCATCCTCGCCTACGCTCACGTGTACGGCATTGGTGTCGCCAAACAGGTTGTGCATATTGCCCAGTATCTCTTGGTAGGCTCCCACCAGGAAAACTCCTATGTAGTAGGGCTCGCTGGCCTTCAGGCCGTGCAGTGGCAGGTAGTTTGTCTGGCGCCCATACTGCACGAAGGTCTCTATCTTGCCGTCGCTGTCGCAGGTGATGTCCTGCAGCGTGCCGTTGTGGTCGGGTTTCTCGTTGAGCCTGTGGATGGGCATGATGGGGAAGAACTGGTCGATGGCCCATGAGTCGGGCATCGACTGGAAGAGAGAGAAGTTGCAGAAGTATTTGTCAGCCAGCAGCTTGTCGAGCTTGCGCAGCTCGTCAGGCATGTGCTTCTGTGTGTGGGCTATAGCGTTCACCTCGCGGGTGATGCTCCAGTAGACGCTCTCTATCTGTGCGCGTGTCTTGAGGTCTATCAGTCCGTGGCGGAAGAGGTCGAGGCCCTCCTCGCGTATCTGCTCAGCGTCGTGCCAGTCCTCCAGCATCGAGCGTGCCGACACCTTGTCCCATATCTCGCTGAGGTCGCGCACCAGCTTATGGTCGTCGGGCTGGGCTTCCCACTCCTCGTTCATCGAGGGTTGGTGAGTTGACTCAAAGGCCTCCAGTATGAGCACCGAGTGGTGGGCTGAGAGCGAGCGTCCGCCCTCGGAGATGAGGTTGGGGTGGGGTATCTGGTTGCGGTCGCTGGCCTCCACGAAGGTATAGACGCAGTCGTTGATATACTCCTGTATAGAGTAGTTGACCGAGCTCTCGCTGTTGGATGATCGGGTGCCGTCGTAGTCCACGCCCAGTCCGCCGCCGCAGTCCACGAATTCAATGTTGAAGCCCATCTTGTGCAGCTGCACATAGAACTGCGCTGCCTCCGTCAGGGCAAACTGTATGCGGCGTATCTTGGTTATCTGGCTGCCTATGTGGAAGTGCATCAGCTTGAGGCAGTCCTCCATCTGGTGCTCCCTCAGGTATTCCAGCGCCCTCAGCAGGTCGCTGGAGTCAAGGCCAAACTTGCTGGCGTCGCCGCCGCTCTCCTCCCATTTGCCTGCTCCCGAAGAGGCCAGCTTCACGCGTATGCCTATCTGTGGCCGCAGGTTGAGGTTGCCGGCGGTGGCCACTATGGTCTCCAGCTCCTCAAATTTCTCTGCCACCAGGAATATGCGCTTGCCCATTTTCTGCGCCAGCAGGGCCAGCTCGATGAAGGAGCGGTCCTTATGGCCGTTGCAGATAATCAGGCTGTCGCTATCCATGTTGGCGGCGAGCACGGCGTGCAGCTCAGGCTTCGAGCCAGCCTCCAGTCCCAGGTTGTAGCGCTTGCCGTGGCTGATGATTTCTTCTACCACGGGGCGCATCTGGTTAACCTTTATCGGGAAGATGATAAAGCTCTCGCCTTTGAACTTGTATTCGCGGGTAGCCTTCTCAAAGCAGCTGGCTGTCTTCTGTATGCGGCTGTCCAGTATGTCGGGAAAGCGCAGCAGCATAGGCGGTTTTGTGCGGTGGGCCACCAGGTCGTCAACGAGTTCCTTCAGGTCTATCTGCACATCGTTTTTGCAGGGGGTGACAAATACGTTGCCCTTCTTGTTGATGCCGAAGAAGTTCACTCCCCAGCCTCCGATGTTGTAGAGTTCCTCTGAGTCTTCAATTCGCCATTTAGCCATGTCCTTCTTTCTCGGTGTTTGTGGGTTTCACTTTATTTCACTTCTCTTCTGCAGCTCCCGTGAGCTCCAGGATATGGTCCACCAGCTGGTCTATTTTCTCAAAGGAGTCCAGGGTGTCCACGTTGATTTCATATTGCGCCTTGCGGTAGTAGTCCATGCGCTCTGCCATGTGGTGGGCAATATGGTCCAGCAGCTCCTGTCCCTGCTTCTGCTGTAGCAGGGGGCGCACATTGTGGCTTATTTTCAGGTGCTTCACTATTATCTCAGGCGAGGCGTTCATAAACACCGTAATGCCTTTCTGGTTGACATAGTCCATGTTGTCGAAGAAGCATGGAGTGCCGCCGCCCAGCGCCAACACGATGTCCTCAAACTCGGCCACCTCGTGCAGCATATTATATTCTATCTTGCGGAATCCCTCTTCGCCCCGCTCAGCAAAGATGTCGGCCACCTTGCGGCGAAAGCGCTCCTCTATGAAGAAGTCGAGGTCGTAGAAGCTAAGCCCGAGCCTGCGGGCCAGGGCCTTGCCCACCGAGGTCTTGCCAGCGCCCATGTAGCCGAGTAGGATGATGTTCTGCATAGCGGTCAGGGTGTGTGTGTATGCGTGGTTGTGGGTTTAGTTCTTCCCTTTGCGTTTTCCGCGTCCTTTCTCGGCGCGCTGGTCGGCTTTCTCAATCACTTCGCGGCACTGCTCCTCGGTCAGGGCGTCCAGATTGGCAGCCAGGGCCTTAGGCAGGCGATAGTTCTTCTCGTTGTAGGTCAGGTAGGGGCCGTAGCGTCCGTTCATCACGTCAATGCCGCCGTCCAGGCTGCGCACCAGTCGCTTCTTCTCGTTCTCGGCCTTCTTGTCTATCAGCTCCATGGCCTGCTCCAGGGTAATCTCCATCACGTCGATGCCGGCGGGTATCGACACGTTCTGGTGGTTGTAGCTCACGTAGGGGCCGTAGTGGCTCACGTTGGCAATCACTTCGCGGTCGTCCACCTGGCCCAGCACCCTCGGCAGGTTGAAGAGGTTGATAGCCTCGTCGAATGTTATGGTGTCCAGGCTCATGCCCTCCCTCAGCTGTGCAAAGCGGGGCTTGTCCTTGTCGGTCGACAGTCCCAGCTGTGCCATGGGGCCGTAGCGTCCTATCTTCACGCTCAGCATCTTGCCCGTCTTGGGGTCGATGCCCAGCTGGCGCTCGCCCACCTTCAGCTCGCTCTGCTTCTCGGTGATCTTCTCCACCTGGGGCGTGAAGTCGTCGTAGAATTTGCGCACCATCTTGTTCCAGTCCTTCTTGCCTTCGGCAATGGCGTCAAAGTCTTTCTCCACGTGGGCAGTGAAGTCAAAGTCCATAATCGTGGGGAAGCCCTGAGCCAGGAAGTCGTTGACAATCTTGCCCGTATCCGTAGGCAGCAGCTTGCCCTTCTCGGCATCCACCACTCCCTCCTTGGTGCTTTCCTTCACTCCGCTCTGCTGCAGGTCAAGTATGGTGAAGTTGTGCTTCACTCCCTCCTTGTTGCCTTTCTCCACGTATCCGCGCTGCTGGATGGTGGTGATGGTGGTGGCATAGGTGGAGGGTCGGCCAATGCCCAGCTCCTCCATCTTGTGCACCAGCGATGCCTCGCTGTATCGCTGCGGGCGTTGCGACAGGCGCTCAGTGGCGCGCATCTTCTTCTTGCGCAGCATGTCGCCCTTGTTCATCGAGGGCAGCAGGGCTACGGGCTCCTCCGTCTCGTCGTCCGTCGATTCGCGGTACACGCGGATAAAGCCGTCGAAGGTCATCACCTCGCCGGTGGCAACAAATTTCTCCTCTCTGCCGCTGATGCCTATCGTGGCCGTCGTCTTCTCAAAGGTGGCGTCAGCCATCTGGCTGGCCAGCGTGCGCAGGTATATCAGGTGATAGAGGCGCTTCTCCTGCGGAGTGCCTTCTATCTCGCTTGCGTCCATGTGGGTAGGCCTGATAGCCTCGTGAGCCTCCTGGGCTCCCTTGGCATTGGTGCGGAAGTTGCGCGTCTTGCTGTATTTGGCCCCCATCTGGTTCACGATCACGTCCTTGGTGCTGCCCAGGCAGTAGGAGCTCAGGTTCAGCGAGTCGGTACGCATATAGGTGATGAGACCGTCCTCATACAGGCTTTGTGCCACGCGCATCGTCTGGCTTACTGAGAATCCCAGCTTGCGGGCAGCCTCCTGCTGCAGGGTGGAGGTCATAAACGGCGGTGCCGGCGAGCGCTTCACAGGCTTCTTCTCCACGTCCTCCACGAAAAACTCGGCCTGCATGCAGCTCTCCAGGAAGGCCCTGGCCTCATCGGCGGTAGCGAAGCGCTTGTTCAGCTCCGCCTTCACCGTCTGGCTCTCGCTGCTGCCGCTGGCTACGGCAAACTGGGCGCTCACCACAAACAGCGACTTCTGCTTGAAGGCCTCAATCTCGCGCTCCTTCTCCACTATCAGCCTTACCGTCACGCTCTGCACACGGCCTGCCGACAGGCCCGGCTTGATTTTGCGCCATAGCACGGGGCTCAGTTCAAAGCCCACTATGCGGTCCAGCACACGGCGTGCCTGCTGGGCGTTCACCATATCCTTGTTCACGTGGCGTGGATTTTCGATGGCGGCCATAATGGCAGGCTTCGTAATTTCGTGGAACACGATGCGGCTCGTCTTGTCCACGTCAAGGCCCAGCACCTCCGTCAGGTGCCATGAGATAGCCTCTCCCTCGCGGTCCTCATCCGAGGCCAGCCAAACCTTGTCGGCTTTCTTGGCAGCGTCTCTGAGGCTGCGCACCAGCGCCAGCTTGTCGTCGGGCACCGTATATTCGGGCATCAGGGTGTTCTTGTCAATACTGAAAGAGTGGGGCTTCAGGTCGCGGATATGGCCATGGCTGGACATCACCTTAAAGTCTGGGCCCAGAAAACGGCTCAGCGACTTAACCTTGGCCGGCGACTCAACTATAACGAGATTCTTCATATACTTATGTTTTTGTAACTATTCAATATTCATTTCTCACCCCCCTCTCAGGGGGTCGCGAACCGCTCATCGGCCGTCGGCAAGCAGGTGCCAACACCAAAGAGCCGTGAGAGTGGAGTCTCAACATTCAAAGCGGCGGCAAAATTACATAAAAATTTTTTATTCCCTACCTTATATATAAGAAAAACATTTTAATTGGACGATTAGACAATTTCACTATTCTCTTTCTGTCAAGAATTAGAGAATTAGAGAATTTTTTTATCCGTTCAATCCGTTAGATCCGTGGTTAAATAATCAAGAATTAGAGAATTCGTAAAATTCGTAGTTTAATAATCTGCGAAATCTGCTTCTATTTGCGAAATCTGCGTGTCGCAAAGCGACATTCGTTTAATTCGTGAAATTCGTGTTCGTTTATGTCCACAGGCTTGCTAAATCGTTAAATTGTGAAATTGTCCAATTGTCAAATTAAAATAATTCCTAATTCCTAATTGTCAATTTCTGATTTCAGCACCAGCAGGCTTTCCGGTCCCATGTTGAAGAGCAGGTCTGCAATGCTCAGGCCTCCCATAAAGCCGTGGCGGTCGCTAAACACCTGGTAGTAGGGCACTTCTCTCGTCAGTCCGTCAGGGTTGCCGTTGCGCAGGTCGGTGAAGTCGCCCTCCGCTTGGTAGCTCTCCGTCAGCAGGGAGGGGCTGTCCATGCCGAGCATCTGGCACACCGTTTCCTGCAGCTGCATATTGAAATCCAGCAGATAGGCCGTAGGCCTCCCCTCATAAAAAACCGCCATTTCATCGGCATAAAACTCAAAGAAGGGGCTATGCTCGTAGGCAGAGCGCAGGGCCTGCCAGTGCAGGTGGCGCCAGTTGCCGTGGTCACTGATTTTCACGTCGCGCATAGCTATCTTCTTCCCCCCGTTGTGCTCAACGGGAATCGTCAGGTTCATGCGTCCCGCCTCCGTGGCGATCACGGCACGGTTGCGCACCGTCTGCTTCACGTAGTGCTCCCATTGCTCAGTACGCACCTCGCGCCCGTGAGCCAGCATCAGTGCGTAGAAGCCCACAGGCGCGAGATATGCAGAAGGAAGAATAATCATTTCTTTACGAATTCACAATTAAGAGTCTGTCGTTAGTCGCAAAGCCGCAAAGTCGCAGAGTCGCAGAGTTTCCGGACTTGGCTAAACCTCAAACCTCAATGCCAAAGGCATCGCGAAGACTTTCGTCGGCTGTCGGCGAAGCCGGTGCCGACACAGAAAGAACGTCTGAGAGCGAAGCGGCAATCCTCAAACCCCTTTAGTGGCCTTATCCCGTAGGGATTGATGTTGCGGATGCATGCTTTTACTGCGAGCTTGCTTGCAAGGAAAAGCATACAGCTGCGACATCAAAGACAAAGTCTTGGTCTGAACGAAAGGGTTTTTATGGTTTTTTTTGAAGGTTTTCCGTCAGTCAAGATTTTAGTCCTCGCTAACCGCTAAACGCTCAACGCTAACCGCTAATTCTCAATTATCAATTGTCAATTCTCAACTATATCGCGCTCAGTTCGATGCAGTCGATGTTGGGAGCCCAGGAGTCCTGTTCGCCCAGTCGGATGCTGTTCATGCCTTTCTTCAGCTTGATGCGCACCGTCTTGCTGGCCACCTTGTCCCAGCTGCCGCCGTTCATGCCTTTCAGCTCGGGCATCTCCTCGCCGTTCACGCTCAGCGCCAGCGAGCGGTCCTCGCCGCTCACGTATTTAATCACCAGGTCGTAGTCGCCGCCCTTCTTTGAGAAGACCTTCTTCCACTCCATGTAGTTATCGTCGTCGCCGCCCAGGGTGGTCACCACCGTGCCTCCCGAAGCGCCGTCCATGGGGCTGTAGGTAGCCGTCTTCCTCTTGCTGATCTCCTGGTATTCCTTCATCCAGCTGGCTTCAGCCTCGTAGTGCGTCGGCTCGTTGCGGGTGGCTCCCGTGGTCACAAACACCTGCGAACCGTGGGCAGGCACCGTCACCTTCAGCTTGCCCTGCGCAGCGGGGGCGAAGGTCTTGTGGTTCACCACGTCGCGTACGCTGATGGTGCCGTCGTAGCCCAGGTTGGCGATGCTTACCTCTATCGTCTGCACCTCATCGCTGAGGTTAGTCACACATACGGCCCTCTCCTTGCCGCGCACCTTCTTCAGGTCCTTGGCAAAGACATACACGTCGCCCTCTCTCTGCACCACCGGGGCGCCGATGCCCAGCACGTCCTGGTTGATGGCAATCAGCTCCGGGTTCTTCAGCAGGTTGAGCGAGAACTCCGGTATCTGGCTCATGTCGCAGCCAATCAGCAGCGGGCTGCTCAGTATGCACCAGACGGCCATGTGCGTAATCTCCTCGTCCGGGGCCAGCGTGCGGCCAATCTCGAGCATGTCCATGTCGTTGTAGTGGCCGTCGTGGGTATATTCCGACAGGTAGAGGTTCTCCTTGATGATAGAGCGCACCGAGGCCCATGCGCAGTATATGTCGCCCGTGGTGCGCCAGGAGTCGGCCCAGTCGCTCACCCAAGTGCCCGGGTATGCCCAGCGGCAGATGTTAAACACCACGTCCTTCTTCTTCACGTTGTCGCGGATAGCCTTGATGATCTTGGTGTACTGCTCCTGCTCGTCCAGCTTCAGCTGATGGCCGCCGCAGTAGTCCACCTTCACGAAGTCATAGTCCCATGTGTCGAAGAAGAGGATGTTGTCCTCCTTCTCGTAGCCGTAGTAGCCGATGTCCTTCGAGCCGCCGCAGGCATTGGCGCCGGCGTCGGAGTAGATGCCCGCCTTCAGGCCCAACTTGTGAATCTCGTCAGCCACGTAGCGCATGCCGTGGGGGAACAGCTCCTCCCTTACGCCCAGCTCCTTAGTGTCCTTGTTGTGGGGGAGGAAGTATCCGTCGTCAATGTTGATATACTCATATCCGGCCTTGGCCAGTCCGGTCTTGACCATGGCCTCAGCCTGGCCGAGAATAACATCCTCATTGATGTTGAGGGCAAACGTGTTCCACGAGCTCCATCCCATTGTGGGAGGTCTGAACGCCATGGCGGCAATGGTAGTCATGGCACCAAGCACCAGGAGGCAAACAATCTTTTTCATGTCAATAATATTGTTAAAAGTTAGTTATCAGCATTGCTATTTTGTGGCGAAGATAATAATAATCGCACAAATTTCCGCTCTTTTCTTACCGAAATAAAATTTTTTATGTACTTTTGCACCGCAAATGGCACAAAGGCCGTGTATCGTGTCCCCCTCAGCGGGGCGCTGCGACATTGCGGCAATTGTCCATCCGCACTGGACTTGTAGCTCAGTTGGTTAGAGCAACAGACTCATAATCTGGAGGTCCCAGGTTCAAGCCCTGGCTGGTCCACATTGAAAATTAAGCACTTGCAAGAAAGTTGCAAGTGCTTTTTTTATGTCTGCGTAAACAATGCGTAAACATTTTGTTTCAGTCTCCCCTTTCCAGTCACATAGTATCATGGAGTTTCTGTGATGTATTATTAATCACATTCGTGTTTTACGAAGGTGGTTCTATGCGTTACCATGTGGCATTTTTAATAATATCATGAAAATTATAGCACCATTAGCAACTTTTCACAAGCAAGAGTCATTTATTTCATAGAATTTTATTACATTTGCACCAAATTATAATCAATTATAGCGTTATGGCAAATTTGAATAGGATTAAAGTTGTTCTTGTCGAGAAAGGTAAAACAGGCAAATGGCTTGCTGAAGAGGTAGGCAAAACTCCTTGTACTGTAAGCAAATGGTGCAGCAACAGCATACAACCAGACTTACAGACATTAGATAAAATCGCAAAGCTCCTTGATGTTGACGTAAAGGATCTTCTAAACTCAACAAAGTAACAATCGATAATTCCTTGCATATATGATTACAAAAGATAATCTCAGAAATCTTCTTACTTGTCTTGGCTTTCAGCAATCTGAAACTGTACAAGATGAGATGAACTTGCATTTTGACAATACGAACTGTACTATTGCAGTTGATTTTTCAAACGAGAAGATTATTTATCCTGAAGGTATAGAAGCAGACCGAGACACAACAAAAAACTTCTCTGCTAATGAGAATTTCGTTGTTCTGGAATGTGTTGTAGGTCTTATAGCTCAGGGATATAGGGCAGAGAACATTGTTTTAGAACCAAAGACTCCAGGCGGAAGGGAAGATACACATTTTTATTGTGACATCCTGATTCGCGACAATGATAAGCGTCCATATATGTTAATTGAATGTAAAACTATGGACGGCAAAGAGGATGATGAATTCAACAAAGCATGGAAAAAGACTTTACAGGATGGTGGTCAGCTGTTTAACTATTATAACACTTATCGCCAAGCTCAATACTTAGCTCTATATGCATCTGATTTTGTTGATGGAGAACCTCGCTGCAATTATCGTCTGATTACGATGACCGACAACAAGGAGTACCTTGAATCTAATCCTCAATTGCTTAGTTTTGAAAAAGTAAGTGCAGATAATGGTACAAGAGACGATTTCTTCAGAGTATGGTCTGAGACTTATGGTAAAGATTATGCAACGAACGGAGCATTCGAAGTCGACGAGGTACCTGCCTTTGGCGTTACGAAGAAGAAGATGACCATAGATGACCTGAATATTGTAGATAATCATGATATACAAAGTAAATTTCATATATTTGCTCAAACACTTCGCCAATATAATGTTGCCAGCCATGAGAATGCTTTCGACAAACTTGTCAATCTGTTCCTTGTGAAGGTAGTAGATGAGGTGCGCAATCCGAAGGATTTGCAGTTCCTCTGGAAGGGTGCAGCTTATGATGATTATTATAGTTTCCAAGACCGGTTACAGAAACTCTACCAGATAGGCATGAAAGACTATTTGGGAGAAGATGTCACCTACATTGATAATGCCAGCATCGAAAATGCCTTCCGAATGCAGAAGAATGACCCTGATGCCATTAAAGATACCATCTTAGAATATTTCCGTCAGTTAAAGTTTTATAGCAATAGTGACTTCGGATTCCTTGATGTGCATAACAAGCAACTCTTTGTACAGAATGCCGTCATTCTCAAAGCAATGGTTGAGATGTTGCAAGATATGCGTCTTAAGACAGACCAACAGAATCAATTCCTTGGTGATTTGTTTGAGCAATTTTTGGATGAGGGCGTTAAACAAAATGAAGGACAATTCTTTACTCCTACACCGATTACTCGTTTTATGGTCAGTTCTTTGCCTTTAGAACAGATTATACGCGACAGTACCGATATCCCCAAAGCCGTTGATTATGCTTGTGGCGCAGGTCATTTCCTTAATGAATATGCATCACAAATTAAGCCCTTTGTTGAACAATACAAAGGTGCACAATCTTTGTCAGATTACTATAAACAGATCTATGGAATAGAAAAAGAATACCGTCTTTCAAAAGTAAGTAAAGTTTCATCTTTCATGTATGGACAGGATGGAATACAAATTGTTTATGGTGATGCTTTGGCCCCTCACAAACAAATACCAGATGGTGAATATAAGGTATTAGTAGCTAATCCACCTTATAGTGTTGCAGGATTCTTGGCAACATTAACAAAAGATGTAAGGGACTCTTATTCTCTTTTCTCAGAGATAGATGACAAACAAATCGACACGAATGATAGTATCGAAACATTCTTTATAGAAAGGGCCAAACAACTAATGGCATCAGATGGAGTAGCGGCTATAGTTTTACCTTCGAGTATTATTAACAGCGTTCAATCTAAACTGGATATATGTGTCCGTGATATACTCCTCAAGTATTTTGATTTTATTGCAGTTGTCGAATTTGGAAGTGCAACGTTTGGAAAAACCAATACGACAACAGTTGTATTATTCCTAAGAAGAAAGAAAGTTGAGCCAGAATTATCAACCCATTATTATAATCGTGTGGAAGCATGGTTCTCGAACAATCACGGTCAAGACCATCGTTATGAAGATGAGGATGCCATTGAACGTTATGCTCTGCATATAGGCGTGCCATACGATGAGTATCTTACTCTGCTTAATGGCAATCCTTCTGAAGATTTAATGAAGCATGAGATTTTCACTGCTTATAAAGCTGAGTTCTCTAATAACACAGTGGCAAAGAATATCAAGAAGAAGAAAGTAACTGCTCGTTATACCCAATCCATGAAGGATGCTGAATTGGCGAAGCATATATTTGATTCCATCCGAAACATGGAGAAAGATAAGCTCTATTACTTTATGCTTTGCGAAAGTAATCCACAGCCTGTTATTGTTGTTAAATCACCTTCTAAAGATGCTGACATTAAGAAATTTCTTGGTTATGAGTGGAAAAAGAACATAGGTATTGTCTATCCAAAATCCCCAAAGGGAGAAAACAACATTAAGTATATTTCAACTCCTTTGTTTGATGTAGACAATCTTTTCAACGAAGACAAAATTAACACATTAATTCGAAAAAACTATCTTGGAGAATTCATGGAAGTTCCTGAGGAATTAAGCGAAATGGTAAGCACATATCAACTGAAGGATATGCTTGTATTCAATAGGGTAGATTTTGATAAAACAATCAAAACCACTCCGATTCTTGTTTATCCCAAAATCGAATGTAAAGAAGGAACATCCACTGAAAAATTGTCAGTAGTAGCTCCTTATGTAACCACCTCAATTAAGATGTCGAGTATATCCGTTACTGATTACATTTCCACGGATAATATGCTGCAAAATTGTGCAGGGGTTGTTGCCTACGAAGGTGTTCCAAACATAGATTCTATTACCGAATTCAAGAAAGGTGATATTCTTGTTTCAAATATTCGCCCATATCTGAAGAAGATTTGGATGGCTGACCGCAAAGGTGGTTGTTCAAAAGATGTTCTTGTTTTTAGAAATTCTAAGCCTAAGGAAATATTGAATGATTATCTAAAAGTCATTATGTCAACAGACACATTCTTTGACTACATGATGGTGGGGAAAAAGGGGGTTAAAATGCCACGCGGAGATAAAAAGATTATTCCCAATTTTGAGATTCCCTTACCTTCTCTTGATATTCAGAAGAAAATAGCAGATGAATGTAAGAAGGTAGATGAAGAGTCTAAAAAAGCAGAGAAGGACATTTTGGCATCTAAAGCTGCATTAGAGGCAATCTTTAATAGTCCATCATCTAACAAGGATTCCATTTTATCCTTATGCAAGGTTATTAATCCGTCTAAATCAGAGATAAGTAATTTGAACGATGATGATATGATCTCATTTGTTGATATGGCATCACTTAGTAACGACGGGTATATAATTAACATGGTTGATAAAAAGTATGCTATGGTTAAAAATGGTGGCTATACGTACTTCGCAAATGGGGATATAATTATTGCCAAAATCACTCCATGCATGGAAAATGGAAAGTGCGCTTTAGTAAGTGGGTTGACTAATTCTATCGGCTTCGGTAGTTCCGAGTACCATGTATTTAGAGTTGATACTTCCAAAATATCTAGAGAAATCGTTTTTGCTTTCTTAAATCGTCAATCAATTAGAAAAGAAGCTGTAAAACACTTTACTGGTTCTAGCGGTCATAGAAGAGTTCCTGTAACATTCTATGAGGCATTAGAGGTTCCGAGATTTACTAATGAGCAAGAAATTGTGAATAAGATTAATCAGTTGAGCGATAAAATAAAAGGATCTAATAAAATAATTGCAGAATCGGCAACAAAAAAACAAGAGATAATTTTTAGATGTCTATCTGAATGATAATTAGATGCAAGTACTTTGCGTGGTAAACGAAAATAAATATTTATATTGTCAATACTCAAAAGTAAAATAAGATGAACGACAAGCTATATTCAACAGCCCTTTCAAACTACAAAAAATGGGCAGACAGCAACAAGGCAGAAGTAGAATCAGATTTCAACGAGCGCCACGCCATGTGTAAGGATATGCAATCGTACACGAAAGAACGATTGCAAAACCTGTCAGAGGAGGAGTTCTTCAATCTTATAGCACCTCTGTGGGCTATGCGCATGTGGGGAAATAAGAAGTATTACCTCGATAATGTCATTGAAAGCAATGGCATAGACTTGATTCGTAAGCAACTTGTTAATCTGTTCTACGGGAAAGCATCCATCGAAAACCGATGGGATGAGTTCCGTGAGAAGATTAAGGGCTTGGGCCCAGCTATCATCAGTGAGTTGCTGAATAAGTTCAATCCAAATGAGTTCATTCTTTGGAACAAGAAATCGCTTACAGGTTTCATCGCTTTGGGTATTCCTAAAGTTCCTAAATATAATTCTGCTCTTGATGGTAAGAAATACGCTTATCTCTCTAAGGTTGGTCGTGAACTTGTGGAGTCAGCAAAGAAGCAAGGTGTCAGCGAAATCGAAGACCTACTTGCCTTAGACTACTTCATTTGGAAAGACCTGCAGATAGAGCCTGCAGATACAGCTGTTCCTGTGGAAGAGAAACCAGAAAAAGAAACAGAGAAGCAGAAGGCTTTTGTCCATAATGATGTAAGAGACAGAATCAGGGACATAGGTTCTTTCCTTGGCTTCAAGGCAGAAGTTGAGAAGAAAGTCGCTGATGGTGCAGTTGTGGATACCATCTGGGAAGTGTCAGTTGGTAATATGGGAAGAATAACATACGTGTTTGAGGTTCAAACCAGCGGCAGTATAGACAGCCTGTTGCTAAATCTGATGAAGGCAAAGAACAACCCATCGGTACAAGGCATTGTTGCCGTTTCTGACGCCAAGCAATTGGAGAAGATTAAGAAGGAAGCATCTTCATTGAAGGCGATACGTGACGAACTCAAGTTCTGGGACTACAACGATGTGTTGAAGGTGTTTGATTCGCTTTCCAATGCCTATGAGTCTATTAATTCATTGGGGCTTGTTCCATCGGGACTTTTCTAACACAAACGTAAGACGTATGACTATAGAAAGCATTGCGGACATACAATTTTTGATAGACAATTCTGTGGAGGAATCTACCGAGTTAGAATACAAACGTTCTTTTGCTAAGGCGAATCCAAAGTGGAAAGAAGAATTGGCAAAGGATATTAGTGCTATGGCAAATGCTAATGGAGGTATCTTCATCTATGGGCTTGCTGAGAAAAATGTTTCTAACGGTCTTTCTCTTCCAGAGTTAATTACGCCTATTCCATCGACAGAAATGACAAAGGATCAGTTATCACAACTTCTTTCGTCAAACATAACTCCAAAGATAAACAATATCGAAATTTCCGTCTTACCTCAAGAAGGTGGCAATGTGTTTATCTTACATGTACCAAAAGGAATAACTGCACACCAAAACAAAATAAACCATTTGTACTATATCAGAAGAAATGCAACTGTCGAAGTCATGGAGGACTATGAGATCCGGGATGTCATGAACAGACAAAGCAATTCTCCTTTGGAGATAGACGGTTGCGGGTTATACAAAACAAAGAATGACCCTTATAGCAACAAAGTGGAATATACATTTATGGCTAAAATTCAGAATGTTGGTCATTCTGTATGTGAGGTGTATAAATTGAATGTTTATTTCAACAAAATATCTCTTCACTGTGACTTCTCATTTCCTTCAAAGGAAAATTTCTCATATACAGCTCTGGATGCTGAAAGATTGAAAATATCATGCAGATATCAAGAGCCTATCTTTGGGGGAGAGACTTTGGAAATGGGTCATTTCGTTCTTCATATTGATAAAGACCATGAAGAAGAGTTTCTCGATGGTCTTATCATTGATATGATTTTATTCTACCCAGGTGGTTCCTGTGATGTTGCGTTTATTCCTTCTGAGCAACGATATGTTGAAGGAAGGGATAAAATAAACACATTATTAGGACGAGACAATAGAATAGACTATCCTATACTTGAAGTAGATTCCTTCAAAAAAATTGAGAAGAATTAACCTGTTACAAATTAAAAATATCCAAACATGAGTAATCCAAGCGACAATATACGAACAATAAGGCATGATTTATCACCTTATCTTTTTAATTTCTTAAGAGACGATGATGCTCCAACTATTCTACACGAAATACTTACAAGTGGCACTCTATTATCAAAAGAGCATGAATATATATGCTTCACAGATGCACCGATCACTTGTTATCTTTCTAATTTAGAGTATTTTGATAGTTGGAAAGAAAGAGGCTATAAAGCCATGTTTTCCCAGTATGGCATTGGAATTGCAAGGGATTGGCTTATTGAGAATTTAGGAGCAAGACCTGTTATATATGGACAAGCTGATGAAATCCATTTCTTAGACAAATCCATTCGATGGAGATTTCAGGAACTTGATATTCATAAAGGAGATTATTCGTGGTTAAGAGAGTGGCGTATTCCCATGAAAGAACTAAATTTATACGAAATTCCTCGCGAACACATAATTTTCATTGCTCCAAAAGAGGAAGAATTAAAGGGATATGCTGTCGATTGGGATTTCGATGTTGATTTTGATTATGATCATGGAGAAACTCATCAATACTTAATCGAAACTCCAAAAGAAACTCGATCTTGGAAGGGATTCTCAATAGACCAAATAAAAGAAATAGAGAATGATTTTGTGTTGAGCGCTCATACAAAGACCCAAATCATAGGTGAAAAATTATTGTAATTATTTTCGAAATTTGCAACTGTATAAGTAGACCCACTTTGGGGCAGTTATGCCAAAAGTCAGCGGATTTCTTATTTCCCAAATCCTATAAACCATGATAGGAACATTTATATGATGTCTAAAACTATTTGAGCCATTTGCCAACCAACATGGTAATAACCATAGCGAATATGAAAAATTACAGAGTAACGAAAAACTCTAACGCCACAACAGGCTTGCCTTTGAGGTGGCAGCCCCCAATCATGCAAAGCGATGATGGGGTATTAGGCTGCCCCTCCCTACTATTGAGTGGACAGAGGCAAGCCTCTTCTGTATATCTATCTCGGTATGATGTTGCCAGATTTCTATCATTTTGAATACCGTATTTCGAAGAACCTTCAAAGTCATAATAACCCTAATAGCTTGCTGTTTTATCTGGTCAGTTTCCCAAGCATCGATAGATGGTTGGGGTATT